>Ga0114932_10004970_pt1 | contig 12035 bp, 11 predicted proteins | sample 2SBtaG_2_FD_87286 | JGI IMG/M metagenome (GOLD analysis project Ga0114932, IMG submission 87286) | Deep subsurface microbial communities from Kolumbo volcano to uncover new lineages of life (NeLLi) - 2SBTROV12_ACTIVE470 metaG | ecosystem: Environmental > Aquatic > Marine > Volcanic ... | reverse complement strand
GTGGTGTGGTAGACGGGACCGTCACGCTTCTTCTGCCTGCCCACGCCCCGTCACCTCTGTTCCGGTGATGGTACATTGCCCGGCGCGTCGTCGTCGTCAAGCGCCACCACGAAGCGCACAGAACGACGCACGCCTCGGACGCGCGGGCGGTGCGTGTCCAGCCTGGTCTGGAGCGCGAGACAGGCCGCATCGATGTCACCGTCCACGGGAACCAGGAGCACCCGTGGTCGACCGGCCAGGACGCAGGTCCCCTCCCCTGCGAGGAGCGCCTGCACGGCCTGTAGCGCCTCCTCCATGGCCCGGCGCGGAAGCCCTTCGGGCCAGGAGGCGCCATCGATGGCGATGCGCAGCGCTGGCCGTCGAAGCGACGCGAGCCGACGGTCGACCGATGCGGGCTCGCACGGGGCGCCGACAGGGTCCGTCTCCAGAGCAGCCGTCCGCAAGCCATCCGCGGCGTCGGCGAGGAGCTGCGCCTGACGCTGCACCGCCGACAACATCTTGCGCTGCTTCGCGGTGAGCGGTCCCGCCAGCTCTTCGAGCAGGAGCTCGGTGTTGCCCAGCAGGACGCTCAAGGGCGTGCGCACATCGTGCACGAGCTGGGTCAGCAGGTGTTCGCGCAGACCCGCCAGACGCAAGACGGCCGCCTCGAGGCGCTCAGCGCGCGCCTCTTCGGCGGCCAGCAAGGGCTCGGGCCGGGGGATGCCCGTCTACTCCATGATGCGGAAGCGGAAGAAGGTCTCTCCGATGACGACCTCCTCACCACCGAACAGGCGACGCTCCGTGACCAGCTCGCCGTTGACCAGCGAGCCGTTCGAGGACTTGTTGTCCTCGATGTAGAAGTTGTCGCCCCGACGGAAGATCTTGCAGTGGTAGCGGCTGACCTTCGAGTCGTTCTTGATCTGGATGTCGTTGTCGCGCCCGCGACCGATCGTGATGACGTCCGACGTGAAGGGGTAGATCTGCTCTTCGGCGGTCCCCTCCTGGTAGAGGAGCAGAGCGCGCCGGTGACCCGCTGCGTCACCGTCGCCATCGCCGTCGCCTTCGTCGCCGAGCAGATCGATCTCGACCTCTTCGCCGCCGGCCTCGGACAGGATGTCGAGCTCCTCGCCGTCGTCCTCGACACCGAAGTCCACGTCGACGCTTCCGTCGTCGTCTTCACTCTCGGCGTCGTCGTCGACCTCGGCGGTCTCGATGGCGATCTCGGCCCCATCGGCGTCCGGCGTCATCTGGATCGCCGCCGGGCCCGACTCGGCATCGCCGAAGACCGCGCTCATGTCCTCCACCATGCCGCCGGTGTGGCTGTGGATGTTCCCGTCCCCGCGAGCATCGGCGACGATGATCTCGTCCACGGGCTCGGGCTCGGGCGCACCACCGAGCTCACGCCAGCGGCCCACCGCAGTCTCATACTGCTCGAGGTCGGTCTGGATCTCGGCGATGCGCTCCTCGGCGTTGCCCAGCTCCGCCTTGAGCTCTTCGCTCTTGGCGGCGAAGTCGTCGTCGGACAGCTCGCCGATCATGTTCCGGAGCGTGAGCTCTTCGACCGCGGCGGTGGCTCCCTCGGAGCTCGCCTGGATCTCGGCGATCTGGGCCTGCTGGTCGGCGACCACCGCTTCCATGTCGGCCACGAGCGGTCGAATGGCTTCTGCGGCTGCGCCAGCCTTGGCTTCGTTGTCGGAGACGACCTTCGCGATCACTTCCGGTGAGAACTTCTCGGTGGCCGCCTCGGCCTTCTCGATGAAGCCGCGGAAGCGCTCGAAGCTCTCGAGCTTCTCGTTGAAGGTGGAGAGGAGTTCGGCCTTTTCCATCGGTGCGCGCCCTGGGTGTGCTTGAAGGGGTGTCGACCCGCCCATCTGTCCCGAGAGGTCTATTGGATTTCGGGTGGTGCGGTCAAGCGTAGCCCCCGGGGAACTGTTCCGGACGGGCGAGGTTCTCGAACCGGGTGTACTCCCCGAGGAACGCGAGCCGCACGGTGCCAGTGGGCCCACCGCGGTGCTTGGCGACGATGATCTCCGCTGTGCCGCGATCTTCGGTGTCCTCGTTGTAGACCTCGTCCCGGTAGATGAACATGATGATGTCGGCGTCCTGCTCGATGGCGCCGGACTCGCGCAGGTCACTCATGCGCGGACGCTTGTTGGGGCGCGACTCCACTCCGCGGTTGAGCTGGGAGAGCGCCAGCACCGGAACGTTCAGCTCCTTCGCCAGGTGCTTCAGTCCACGGCTGATCGCGCTGATCTGCTGCTCGCGCGACTCGCGCGACCCCGCGTCGGCGCTCATCAACTGCAAATAGTCGATCATCACCAGCCCCAAGGGGTGCTTCGCCCGGGTGGCCAGGCGGCGCGCCTTGCTGCGAACCTGGGTGATCGAGAGCCCGGGGGTGTCGTCGATGTAGAGCTGTGCGTGGTACAGCGTCTCCGAGGCCTCCACCAGGCGCGGCCAGTCGTGGGTCTCGTCGAGCTCGCCCTTGCGCACCTTCTCGCTGTTCACACGGGCCTCGGCGCACAACATGCGCGTGGCCAGCTGACCGGCGCCCATCTCCAACGAGAAGATGCCCACCGAGAGCGGGTTGCCCGTCAGCGGGTCGGTGGAGCGCGTGGCGATGAACTGGGCGAGGTTCAGGGCCAGGGAGGTCTTGCCCATCGCGGGGCGCGCGGCCAACACGATCAGGTCGGTGCGGTGCAGTCCCGTGAGCAGGCGATCCATGTCGGCCCAGCCCGTGGAGATGCCCGGCATGGTGCCTTCGAGGGCCTGCACCTGCTCGATGCGGCGCACCTCGCCGTCGAGCACCACCGACAGCTCCTTCCAGTCCTGCTGCCGCTGCTCCTTCGCCACCTCGAAGATGCGCTTCTCGGCGGTCTCCATGAGCGCGGACTGGTCGTCGATGCCCCCGTAGGCGCCCTCGGCGATCTCGTAGGCCGCCTCGAGCAGGCGACGGCGCATGGCCTTGTCGCGCACGATGTGGGCGTAGTACTCGAGGTTCTCGGTGACCGGGACCTGTTCCGGCAGGGAGCTCACGTAGGCGATGCCACCGAAGTCGTCGGCGTTGCCGGTCGAGATCAGGTGGTCGACCGCGCCGAGCACGTCGAGGGGCTCGTGCTTCTGGGAGCGCTTGAGCATGAGCTCGAAGAGCCGTGCGTGGGCCTCCCGGTAGAAGTCGTCGGGCGCGAGCAGCTCGGCGATCGAGATCACGCGCTCGTTGTCGAGGAGCAGACCACCCAGCAGGGCGCGCTCGGCCTCGAGGCTCTGGGGGAACTGGCGGTTCTGGGGGTCTGCCATCGCCGACCGAGCCTATCGCACCAGAGCAGACGAGGGCGGACAGCCTGTGGCTGCCCGCCCTCGGTGTGGCATGCGGCGCGATCAGGCCTCCCGGAGCACGTACACCTTGACGCTGGCCTCGACGCTGCCGTGCACCTTGACGGGCACGGTGAAGGCACCGATCGACTTGATCGGCTCGGCGAGCAGCACCGAGCGCTTGTCGATCTCGATCCCCTCGTCGGCCAGGGCCTTGGCGATGTCGTTGTTGGTGACCGAGCCGTGGAGCTTGTCTTCCTCGCCCGCCGCGCGCTTGATCGACACATGGGTGGTGCTGATGCGCTCTGCGAGGGCGGTGGCCGCCGCCAGGAGCTTCGCCCGGCGGGCAGCCGTGACGCGCTTCTGGTGCTCGAGACGGCGCACGTTGCGCTCGTCGGCGAGCAGGGCGAGGCCGCGGGGGATCAAGAAGTTGCGGCCGTAGCCGTCCTTGACCTCGACGACGTCACCGACGTCGCCGAGCTTCTCCACGTGGTCCTGCAAGATGACCTTCATGTCGTGCTCCTAAGCGTCTGCGACGGGCGCGGCCGCAGGGGCCGGCGCCGGCGCCGGCGCGGGTGCGGGTGCGGGTGCGGCGTCCGGCGCCTGAGCGACGTCGGCCTGGGCAGCGGCGTCCGCGGCCTCCGCGGCGGCCTGTCGCTTGGCAGCGGCCTCGGCGGCCTTGGCGGCCGTCGCCTCCTGGTCCACGTCCTCGCCGACACGCACCGTGAGGAAGCGCAGCAGCTGATCGGTGATCCGGAGGTTCCGCTCGAGCTCGGACACCGTGGCGGCCGGCGAGACGTAGTTCAGGCGGATGTAGTGGCCGCGGCTGTGCCGACGGATCGGGTAGGCGAGCTTCCGCTTGCCCCAGTCGTCGACGTCCACCACCTGGCCTTCGTCTCCCTCGATGATGTCGGAGAGCTTCGTGAGCAGGGGTTTGTGGACGTCGTCGCCGAGGTCAGGCGCCAGCACGTAGATGGTTTCGTATTCGTGAACGATCATGTTCTTCCTCGCGGACGAGGGGGGCACGAGGCCCCCGAGGAGTGGTTCAGAGCAGCCCGGCCCAGCCGACCAGCAGTGGCGCCATCACGAGCGACACGACCGACATCAGCTTGACCAGGATGTTGAGGGAGGGACCGGCGGTGTCCTTGAAGGGGTCGCCGACGGTGTCGCCGACAACGGCGGCGTGGTGGGCATCGGTGCCCTTCTCGAGGATCTCTCCGGTGGAGGTCTTGAAGCCGCCGCCTTCGAAGGACTTCTTGGCGTTGTCCCACGCGCCACCGGCGTTGGACATGAAGATGGCGAGGAGCACGCCGGAGACTGTGACGCCTGCGAGCAGGCCACCCAGCGCCTCGGCACCGGCCGCGAAGCCGATCACGACCGGGGTGATGACGGCCATCGCTCCAGGCAGGACCATCTTCTTGATGGCCGCGTTGGTGCTGATGTCGACGCACTTGGCGGTGTCGGGACGGACGCCGGGGGCGCCTTCCTTCAGGCCGGGGATCTCACGGAACTGGCGCCGGACCTCTTCGATCATGTCCATCGCGGCGGCACCCACCGCCTTCATGGCCATGCTGGAGAAGAGGTAGGGCAGCATGCCGCCGACGAAGAGACCCGCCATCACCGTGGGCTTCGACAGGTCGATGCTGGTGATGTTGGCCTGCTGCATGAACGCCGCGAAGAGCGCCAGGGCGGTCATGGCCGCGGAACCGATGGCGAAGCCCTTGCCGATGGCGGCGGTGGTGTTGCCGACCGCATCGAGCTTGTCGGTGCGCTCGCGCACCTCCGGGGCCTGGTGGGTCATCTCCGCGATGCCGCCCGCGTTGTCGGCGATGGGGCCGTAGGCATCGACCGCCAGCTGCACGCCCGTGGTGGACAGCATGCCGAGGGCCGCGATGGCGACGCCGTAGAGGCCGGCGAACATGTTGGCGACGATGACACCGACGGCGATGCAGACGATCGGCAGGGCCGTGGACTGCATGCCGACGCCGAGGCCAGCGATGATGTTGGTGGCCGCGCCCGTCTTGGACTGCTCGGCGATGGAGTCGACCGGGGGCTTGTCCATGGAGCAGTAGTACGAGGTGATGAGCCCGATGGCGACGCCCGTGGCGAGGCCGACGACCGTGGCGATGCCGACGTCCATGGCCGAGATGCCGACGCCAGCGTAGGCTGCGTCAGCCGGCCACAGCGCGTTGGCGAGCGCGAAGACCACGATGACCATCACTCCGGCCGCGCCGAAGGCACCCATGTCGAGCGCGTGCTGCGGGTTGCCGCCGTCCTTGGTCTTCACCACGAAGGTGCCGGCCATCGAGCAGACGGTGCCAGCCGCTGCGATGAGCAAGGGGAGCATGACCGGAACCGGGATGGCCGCGTCGTCCATGCCCGTGTACTGGAACCCGAGGCCCAGGACCATGGCACCGATGATGGCGCCGACGAACGACTCGAACAGGTCTGCGCCCATGCCCGCAACGTCGCCGACGTTGTCGCCGACGTTGTCGGCGATGACCGCGGGGTTGCGCGGGTCGTCCTCGGGGAGACCCGCCTCGACCTTGCCGACGAGGTCGGCGCCGACGTCGGCGGCCTTCGTGTAGATGCCGCCACCCACGCGCGCGAAGAGCGCGATGGAGCTGGCACCCATCGAGAAGCCGGTGGTGGCGTTGATGGCCGTGGCCTGGTCCGCGAAGAGGGCCGAGAACGCCAGGTAGACGCCACTCAAGCCCAGGAGGGCCAGGCCGACGACCGCCATGCCCATCACGGCGCCACCGGAGAAGGCGACGTCGAGGGCGCCGGGCAGCCCGGTGCGCGCGGCGAAGGTGGTGCGCACGTTGGCGTCTGTGGCGACCTTCATGCCCGCGTAGCCAGCGAGCGCGGAGGCGGCAGCGCCGACCACGAAGGCGACCGCGATGAGCGGGGTCTGGGTGTTGCCGGACATGTTGGCGGCCGCAAGCACGACGGCGACGATCGCGACAAAGCCAGCAAGGACCTTGTACTCGGCGGCCAGGAACGCCATGGCGCCCTCCTGGATGCGCGAGGCGATCTCCTTCATGTCGTCGTCGCCGGCTTCCTGGGCCGTGACCCAGCGCGCCTTCCAGAAGGCGAAGCCGAGCGCGAGCACGCCGACGGCGGGTACCGCCAGCAGCAGGTTGTTCACGTGGTCTCCTGGGGCTCGATTCGAGCCCGAGATGGGGTGTTGGAAAGGTTCGCGTCGGAGCTCGAGGCCGCTTCGGTGTGCGCCCGCGGGCTCTTCCGCTGGTTGAAAGTGTTCATCGTGGCCGTGGACCCGTGCTGCACGAGGCTCTCCACGGCATCGGCGGCCCGCTCGACGTGCCCGTCGAGCTCCGCGCGCTCCGACGCGTCGAAGTGTCCGAGCACCCAGGCTGCAGTGTCGCGTTGGTCCGGCGCCCGACCCACACCGAGGCGAACCCGGTGGTAGTCGCCGCTGCCGAGGTGGCTGTGCAGGTCACGCAGGCCGTTGTGGCCGCCGTGTCCTCCACCCTTCTTCACGCGGACGGTGCCGAAGGGGAGATCGACGTCGTCGTGGATGACGATCACGTCGTCGATGTCGCCACCGTAGAAGCTCACGAGGCTCCGGGTGGGGAGGCCCGACCGGTTCATGTACGACTGGGGCTTCGCAAAGAGGGTCTTCTGCCCATGGAGTGGTCCGCTGCCGACGAGCGCCCCCAGCTGGGGCTTGACCACGGTCACGCCCCAGCGCGAGGCGAGCCGATCCACCACGTCGAACCCGGCGTTGTGCCGGGTCCCGGCGTAGCGCTCGCCAGGGTTGCCAAGGCCAACCACGAACCACATCGGCTCAGGACTCCCCTTCCTCGCTGGCTTCCTCGGCTTCCTCGTCTTCCTCGGCTTCCTCTTCGATGCGCTTGCCGACGACGGTGATCACCTTGAAGCGGTGCTTGAAGAGCAGCTCGCAGCGCTCCGGCGGCACCAGCTCATCGACGTCGAGCATGTCGCCGACCTCCATGGCCGTGACGTCCACCTGCACCGTGGCCGGAATGTCCGCCGGGAGGCAGCTGAGCTTCAGGCTGGGGCGGAGGACGCGGACACGCCCGCCGAGGCGCTCGCCCGCGGCCCGGCCAGCGGCGCGGACAGGAACGTCGATCTCGACCTTCTCGTCGGCCTTGACCTCGAAGAAGTCCAGGTGGAGCAGGCTGCGGGAGACGGGGTGCTTCTGGGCGTCCTTCAACAGCAGGGTCAACGCCTTCCCACCCACATCGACGGAGACGAGGAGGTTCGGGTTGCCGCTGCGCTGGTAGGCCAGCTTGACCTCGCGCGGGTCGAGGCTGAAGTGCAGGGGCTCGCCGCCAGCGCGGTACGCCAGCGCCGGGACCCGTCCGGAGGCGCGCAGCTTCCGCGCGGCGCCCTTTCCGAAGTCCGTGCGCGGCTCGGCGGCCAGGGTGGTGGTGTCCATGTCGGCTTTCCTGCCGGGCGAGTCCAGCGATCCCGGCGTGGGGAGTCGAGGCAGTGTCGGGGGAGGACCCCGACCCGTCATCGGTCCTGGACTCAGGGGCCCGAAGGCCCGACCTTGACGAGGGCCCGGCGAGCCGGACCTGCTTGGGAAATCGGGCGCCTGAGTAACGCCGGCAGCGTGGCTGTCAAGCCGGCAGGCTCGGGCGCCTCAGAGGAACAGTCGGCTGACGGAGTCGGCGTCGTGGATGGAGCGGATGGCCTTTCCGAGCAGGCCGGCGAGGGTGACGACCTTGAGCTTGCCCATGGCCTTCGCCGCCTCGCTGCTGGGGATGGTGTCGGAGACCATCACCCACTTCAGCGGGCTCTCGGCGATCCGCGCGACGGCGGGTCCGCTGAGCACGGGGTGGGTGGCTACCGCCATGACCTCCTTGGCCTTGCCCTTCTCCATCAGGGCCTGGGCCCCCTTGGTCAGGGTGCCCGCGGTGTCGATCATGTCGTCGATGAGCACGCAGCGCATGCCCTCGACCTCGCCGATGATGTGCATCACCGCCGCCTCGTTGGGCTTGGTGCGCCGCTTGTCGATGATGGCCAGGCCGCAGCCCAGGTACTTCGCGTAGAAGCGAGCGCGTTCCACGCCGCCGGCATCGGGCGAGACCATGATCAGGTCGTCGCCCGAGCCGAGCTCGGCCTTCAGGGCGGGGACCAACGCCTTGGAGGCGTAGAGGTTGTCGACGGGAATGTCGAAGAAGCCCTGGATCTGCCCGGCGTGGAGGTCGATGGTGAGCACGCGGTCGTAGCCCACCCCTTGGATGAGATCGGCCACGAGCTTGGCGGTGATCGGTGCCCGCGGGGCGACCTTCCGATCCTGCCGCGCGTAACCGTAGTACGGCACGACCGCGGTCATCCGGCCCGCGCTGGCGCGCTTGCAGGCGTCCCCCATGATGAAGAGCTCCATCAGGTGGTCGTTGGCCGGTTGGCAGGTGGGCTGGATGATGAAGACGTCGCGTCCGCGGACGTTCTCGCTGATCTCGACCTGCACCTCGCCGTCGGAGAAGCGCGACACCTGGGCACGGCCGATCTCCGTGCCGAGGTGGCCAGCGATCGCTTCCGCGAGGGCGGGGTTGGCGTTGCCGGAGAGGAGCTTGATCTCGCCGAACATCGGGCCTCCGAGGAGAGGTTGGGGCGGCAGGGTTCGAACCTGCGAATACCGGGATCAAAACCCGGTGCCTTACCACTTGGCGACGCCCCAGGAAGTGGAGGCCACGGATAACCGGATGGTGTGTCAGTCGGAGAGCAGGGCCTGCAGATCCATCCGGTCGAGGTAGGGCGCGAAGTCCGGCTGCCTGTCGACGCGCGCTCGGTACCCTTCTCCGCCCTCGGCGAGCAGGAGCTCCAACTTGGCGAGCATGCCGTCGACGCGACCCGCCTTGGCGTCCAGGCGTGCATCGAGCCAGGCCACCTTCAGCCCGCAGGCCTTGAGCTCGTGGTAGCGGCAACCCTCTGAGAGGTTTGCGAGCAAGCTGCTGAGACCGGACAGATCCTGGCCGTGATCGAGCTCGATCTCGGCGGCTCGCACGCCGAGAGCCAGCATCTCCACGGCTTCGGCCTCGTCGCTCTGCAGGACCGCGAGGGCCCCAGGCACGTCGCCGCCGTGCACCAGGTGGTCCGCAAGGTTCAGCCGCGGCGCGGCCACTCCCGGAGCGAGCCGCATGGCCTCTCGCCAATGCTCGACAGCCTGCTCCACGTCACCGTCGAGCGCGGCCAGACGCCCCAGGTCGGTCTCCACGCCGCTGTCGTCGGGAAGCCCCGCGTCCTCGATCGCGCGCCGCCAGCGGTGGGCGGTCTCGCGCGGCACCGGGTCGTGGGGGCTCGCGGCGGCGTCGTCGACGGCCAGCCGCAGGAGCAGCGGGGCGGCCAACGGCTCCCGCTCGTGGAGCCCTGCGAGCATCGGGCGTGCAAGCGCTACCTGCCCAGCGGCCAGGCAACTCCTGGCGATGCCCAGGCTCGGGTGAGCCTTGCCCAGCGCGCAGGCCTGCATGTGCTGCCCCAACAGAGCCCAGATGCGCGCCTGCCAGGCCTCGTGCTCGATGGCGTCCGGCATGGCCGCAGCGCTCGCGAGCGCCTGCGCAGCCGCGTCGTTGAGCCCTTCCTGGGCCGCGGCCTCGGCCAGCCCGAGCTGCGCACGCACGTCGTGTTGCGCGGAGGCCACCGCCGCCTGGCAGGCCGCAAGCGGTTCGTCGAGCAGGAGGATGCGCGCCACGCAGCGGTTGACCTGGAGCTCGCTCAGGGGCTCGATCGCCAGGCCGGTCTCGAAGGCTCGCAGAGCGGTGACGGTGTCGCCGCGGTGCACAGCCACGAGGCCGGTCGCCAACCAACCCTCGGCGCCGAGCTCGGAAGACTCCACCGCGTCGAGCACCTCCTGCGCTTCGTCCAGGGCACCCTGCTGGACCAGCGCGCGGGCGAGCCGTGCGCTCTCGATCGGGCTGCGGTCGCCGACGCCGAGCCAGAGCGTGGCGGCACGCTCGTGCTCGCCCGCCTCCCAGGCCCGCTCGGCGCGCGAGCCGGCGTCGCAGCCGCTAGCGAGGAGCGCGAAGGTGACGAATGCCGTCACGGAGTCCGTCCAGGGTGAGCGGGTGCATGGGGAAGACCTCTTCGATGGCGCGCACCGTCGGATGGTCCCAGAAGCGGCGGGGGTCCGGGTTCAGCCAGATGCTGGCCGGGCACCTGCGACCGAGCAGTTGCAGGCGCTCCAGGCCGCTGGGGCCCCGTTCTCCGAAGCCCATCGACGAGGTGAACAACTCCCACGGGGCCATCGCCGCGTCGCCGACGAAGATCAGTCGATGGTTCGGCGTCAGCTCGCCGAACACCTCGTCGAAGCGTCGGCGGTCCCAGGTGGCGTAGTCCTTGTAGAGGTAGCCGTACACGCAGTTGTGGAAGTGCCAGGCCGTGAAGGACTTGAAGGTCTTCATCTCCGTGGCCGCCGTGAACAGGCGCGACACCAGCCGCTCGTGAGGGCTCATCGAGCCCCCGCTGTCCATCAAGAGCACCACGTGCACGCGGTTCTTGCGCTCGCGCTCCCAGGCGAGCTCGATGTCGCCGCCGTTCTGCGCAGATGCGTCGATGGTCGCGTCGATGTCGAGCTCCCAGGCGCCTTGTCGCTGCAAGCGTCGGAGGGCCTTCAGCGCGACCTTGAAGTCCCGAACCCCGAGCGCCACGTCCGTGCGGTAGCCCTGCCATCGCCGCTCGCCGGCGATCCGGATGGCGGATCGCCCTCCCCCACCCTCGCCGCCCACGCGCACACCCGTGTTGGCCTGCCCCGAGTGACCGAAGGGTGACGTGCCTCCCGTCCCGACCCAGCGGTTGCCGCCGTCGTGGCGCTGTTGCTGCTCCTTCAGGGTCTCGAGGAACGCCTTCCAGAGAGCCTCCTCGTGCTCGAAGTCGTGCTGGCCCGCGGCACGTCCCTCCTCGAAGGCCTCCGGATCCCGCAGCCACTCGGCCAGCGCCTCCTTCAGCGTGGGCTCGAGCTCCACACCCTCGAAGCACGAGGAGAAGGCCTGGTCGAAGGCGTCGTAGTCCTTCTCGGAGTGCACCAGCACGCTGCGACCGAGGTCGTAGACGCCCTCGACGTCCCGGGCGAGGCCCTTCTGCACCCCCTCGAGGAAGGCCAGCCACTCGTTCATGCCCACCTGCACGCCCTGTGCGCGCAGGTTCCACAGCAGGAGCTCGAAGGCGCGGCTCATCGAGCGCCGCGGCGTCCGACGCGACCCAGGTCGGCTTCCTGCTTCAAGAGCACCCCTCGAAACGGAAAGCGCTCGGCGATCCGCTCGGGATCGACCCCCGCGGCCGCGAGCACGACCAACCAGTCCAACAGCTCGGAGGTCGACGGCTTCTTCCGCAGTCCATCGGTCTTCCGCACCGCGTAGAAGCGATCCATCGCGCCGTCCAGCAGCGCCTCGTCGAGCTGCGGGTGGTGCACGGCGACGATCTCGCGCATGCGGTCCCGTGATGGGAACTGGATGTGGTGGAAGACGCAGCGTCGCAGGAAGGCGTCGGGCAGGTCCTTCTCGGCGTTGGACGTGATGATCACGATCGGTCGGTGCTGCGCGGTGTAGGTCTCGTCGAGCTCCGGGATGTGGAAGCGCATCTCGTCGAGCTCACGGAGCAGGTCGTTGGGGAACTCGATGTCCGCCTTGTCGATCTCGTCGATCAACAGGACCTGCCGGCTGTCGGCCCGGAGCGCCTGGCCGAGCGGCCCGAGCTTGATGTAGGTCCGGATGTCGGACACGTCGGCGTCGCCGAAGCGCGAGTCGTTCAGCCGCTGGACC
>Ga0114932_10004968_pt1 | contig 12038 bp, 9 predicted proteins | sample 2SBtaG_2_FD_87286 | JGI IMG/M metagenome (GOLD analysis project Ga0114932, IMG submission 87286) | Deep subsurface microbial communities from Kolumbo volcano to uncover new lineages of life (NeLLi) - 2SBTROV12_ACTIVE470 metaG | ecosystem: Environmental > Aquatic > Marine > Volcanic ... | reverse complement strand
GCTTGCCGCCTTGCTGGCCTTCTTGGCGCGTCCAATCGCCGCCTTGAGAGCCGCGGCCTCGGCCTTGCGAGCTTCCTCTTCGCCAGAGATTGCCTGCTTGAGGCTGGGCAGAGCGGACTCGACCGCGCCTGCTGCCGTTGCGGCGCGCTCCGCGGCATTGGTTGCAGCGTCTGCGCTCTCACCAGCCAGCGTGCTGTTGTCGGCTGCCGTTGCCGCCGCAGCCGCATCCGTGGCTTCGGCGCTGATCGCGCGGACCGCATCAACGGCGGCGGAGATCGCCTCGACGGCGGCAGCCACGTCGGCGCTGGTGAACCCTTCTGCATCGGCCTGGGCCCCTGCAAGAAGCTCAACGGCACTCTCTAGCCATTGGGCGGCTTCAGAGGCACCTTCCTCGGCACGCTGTCCGGCGGCGACCTTTGCCTCTTCCTCTTCACGCGCTTTCTTGTCGGCCTCGGCTTTGGCGAGCTTGCCTGTCTCTTTGGCCTTTGCAGCACCCGCGGCTGCCTGCTTTTCGGCCGCGTCTGCAGCGGTGGTGGCTGCCTGCAAGTGCGCCGCTGTGGCCTCGGCGTCCGCCTGTTCGGCGGCGCTCGCTTCGTTGCCCGCGGTGACGGCGTTGGCACGCGCCGCGGCGGCACATTCACCGGCAGCTGCACTGGAGGCGACGGGGGCTTCACCCTGCGCCGAACCGAGGGCCTCGGTGGCAGCGGCCGCAGATGCTTCGGCTTGGATGGCGGCGGCGTCTGCTCGGGCGGCTTGGGCGCTGACACTGGCGCGCAGCTCGGCAAGCTCGGCGGCTGCCCTTTCGGCCTGTGCGGCCTCTTCGGCGGCTCTGCGCGCTTCTTCTTCGGCCAATCGGGCCGCTTCGATGGCATCGGCGTTGTGCTGTGCGGCTGCAGCGAACACCGCGTCGAGGGCGGCCATTGCTCCAGCAGCTGCCTCGGACTGGACTTGGGCTTCGGTTGCTGCCGTTGCGGCGTCCGCACTGTTGCTGGCTTCGGATGCCGAAGCATGTGCCGAGGCCGCCGCTGCTGCCGCCGTCTGAGCCGCGGTGAGGATGGCGTCTGCGTCGGCTTTGAGCGCGAGAGCGTCTGCGCTGGCACCCTCTGCAAAGACCGCAGTCGCGTCGAGTGCGGCTGCCGCGTTCTGCGCGGCCGTCTGGGCGGCGGCTGTGTGGTCCCCGGCTTGCTGGATCGCTTGCTCGGTGGCTGCTTGCTCTTGTTCGGCGGCCTCACGTTGTTCGTTTTCGAAGCCACGGATTGCCTGGCGCAGCTGTTCCGCGACCGGTTCGAGCGCGGCAGCAGCCGCCTCGGCACGCTGGCCCGCCTCTGCGGCCTGTTGAGACGGCCCTTCGGCGTCTGCGCTTAGCTCTGCGGCGGTTGCGGCGTCGAACGCTTGCTTGGCTTCCTGGGTGGCGGTCTGCACAGCCTCGACAGCGGTCTTTACGCTGGCAAAAAGGTCGCCGAAATGTCCTTGGTCGAATTCCGCGAGCTTTTCTGCGGCCCGGCTGAGCGTGTCATTGGCCCCGCCAAGAGAGATTTCGGCCGCCCGGAACGCGTCCTCGGCATCGGTGCGGAAGGCAGCAAGGCGCTCGGCCTCGTCGCGTGCGGCCTGTTCAGCAGCTTCACGCTCCTTTCGCTCGCTCTCGGCAGCGGCGGCGTCAAGCTGAGCCTTCTCGGCCGCGACTGCGGCGTCCAATGCCTGCCGGCCCTTTGAGAGCGAATCAGCAGTCGTCGCCGCGCGGGACGCTGCCGCGCGGGCCGTCTCTAGAGAAGCAGAGACGTCGCTGGAAGTCTCGGCCTCGCCGGCCTCGGTGACCGCCGCCAGGGCCTCATCGGCGGCAGCCGTCGCATCGCCAGCTGCCTGCTGCAACAGCTCAAGCGCGGCCTTGACGGACTCACTCTCATAGTCGGCGGCTGCCTCGTTGGCCGCAGTGAGGGCCTCGGAAACCGCGGTTGCGGCTGCTTCGGCTTCGCTTCCTACTGCCTCGGCCTCGGCCTTGAGATCAGCGAGACGAGTGACCTCCTCGGCGGCGGCTCTCTCGTCCTCCGCAGCCTTGGCGAGCTCGGCAGCCGCCCGCTCTTCCTCGGCCTTTCGGGATGCCTCCTCGGCAGCGACTCGTTGGTCTTCAGACTTGCATGCTGCGTTGAGCACATCGCGCAAGCCGGGCAGGGACTCTGCTCCTTCGGTTGCGGCCTCTGCCGCCTCTGCGGCCCGCGCGGCTGCTTTCTCGGCGGCCTCAACATCAACGGTCGCGTCCGCCTCGGCCGAGGCTCCGGCGGCGTCTGTGGCACTTTCGCCAACGGCGGCGACCATGTCGGCCATGCTCGCGAGTGCGGCGCTGACTTTCTCGGCGTCGTATGCAGTCGTGGCCTGGGTCGCTTCGTCGAGCGCCACAGTGGCTGATTCGAGTGCCGATGCAGCCGTTTGAGCGGACGCTTCCGCCGCAGTCCGGTACTCTGCGACCGCCTGGGCGGCCTGTTCAGCTGCTTCGGCAGCGGCTTGCTCTGCGGCCTCGGCAGCCTCTGCCGCTTCCTTCTCGGCCTGTTCAGCTGCTTCTCTCTCGGCTTGTTCAGCGGCTTCGGCGGCGGCCTGCGCCGCGGCTTCTTTCTCAGCGGCTTCAGCCTGGGCAGCAGCCTCTGCAGCCTCGGCAGCTTCCCTTTCGGCTTGCGCTGCGGCCTCTGCAGCCTCCGCAGCTTCCCGTTCGGCCTGGGCTGCTTGTTCTGCAGCGGCTTCTGCGGCTTCTGCGGCTTCGCGTTCAGCCTTGGCGGCAGCCTCAGCGGCCTCCTTCTCTGCGGCCTCTGCAGCAGCGGCGGCTTCTGCGGCTTCTGCGGCTTCGCGCTCAGCCTTGGCGGCAGCCTCAGCGGCCTCCTTCTCGGCTTGGGCTGCGGCCTCTGCCGCTTCTGCGGCCGCGGCTGCTGCGGCTTCCGCCGCTTCCTTGTCAGCCGCCTCGGCCTGTGCAGCAGCTTCAGCTGCTTCAGCCGCGGCCTTTTCGGCTGCTGCGGCCTTTTCAGCGGCTGCCGCTGCTTCGGCTGCTTCCTTTTCAGCGGCCTCCGCCGCCTCTTTCTCGGCTTGCGCTGCAGCTTCGGCCGCGGCCTTTTCGGCTGCTGCGGCCTTTTCAGCGGCTTCCGCTGCCTCGGCTGCTTCCTTTTCAGCGGCCTCAGCGGCCTCTTTCTCGGCTTGCGCTGCAGCTTCGGCCGCGGCCTTTTCTGCTGCGGCCTGCGCCTCGGCTTCAGCCTGTGCCGCCGCTTCGGCCTGTGCCGCCGCCTCGGCCTGTGCCGCCTCTTCAGCCGCTCCCGATTCCGCGGCGACCGCCGCCTTGACGGCCTCTGCGGCCACGGTTGCGGCGGCAAATCCTTCCGCTGCCGCAGTGGCGGCCTTCTTGGCGTCCTCGACGCACTCTGTCACCTCGTCAAGTCCGTCGGCCTCTTCTGAATCGTCGGCGGCGGCCCCGGCATCGTCTGCGGCCTTTTTGACCTTGTCCACGATGTCGGCGAGGGCATCAAGGGCGTCGTTGACCGATTCGGGTCCGTCCTCTCCGATTTCGTTCTCGAGTTCTTCGAGCAGCTTTTCGGACTTATCTGCGGCGTCCCCAGCATCTTCGGCGGCTCTGCCAGCTTCGGCGGACAGCGCATCGAGCTTGGCGTCTAGCTCGTCATCGCCGTCAAACGCGTCGTCGATGGCGTCATCGCCGTCGTCTGCTTCTTTTTGCCAAGCGGCCTCTGCCGGGGCCTCAAAATCGTCAGGGAACTCGGCTCGGACCTTGGCCACGCACTCGGCCAAAGTGGGGCCGTCAAACTTGTCGATGAGGGCGTGAGCCTCTTCGGCGAACGCGATGCCGTCTTCGTAGCGTTCGTCCGGGAACGGGGCGAGTGCCTTGACGAGGAACGTCTTGACCTCGGCCGGAATGTCCATGCTGCCGACTTTCTTGTGGGCCGTGCCCTCGCAGGCCGCGTCGAGCAAGGCGTCCTCTTTCCCTTCGTACACAGGAAAGCCGCAGATCGCTTCGGCAACCAAGAGCGCGAGACTGAAGAGATCAGAGCTGACGTCTTCGTCCTTGCCCTCGAGACGCTCGGGGGGCGAGTAGCGAACGCTGCCGTCGGGCGGCAGCAGCTCTTCGTCGTCGACGAAGTCAAAGACATCGACGGGGGGCACGCCGTAGCCGACCACTCGGACTTTACCGTCGCCATCTGCAAAGACGGTCCAGGGGCTGATATTCCCGTGGCAGAACACATCTTGTTGCGAGCCCACGTCGGCGGCTTCGTGCAGCATCAGGGCACATCGTTCGGCGAATTCGAGTGCCGCGCGCTCACCGGGGCTGTCGTCGAGCTCGCCCATCGCACCAATGATCTCGCTCAGGGGCCAAGCGTCGCCCACTGGATAGAGAAAGGCGCCCTCTGGACTGATTTCTTTGAGTTCGATGAGCCCCGGGACCATGGGCATCTCGAGGAAACCCTTGATCGCCTCGACCCCACCGACCAAGTCTTCGTGCTGCTTAAAGTCTTCCGAGAACGCAAGGGAGACGTGCTTTTTGCCGTCGCCGGAGTGGTACTCGACGAGATCGAAGGCCGCACCCGGCGTCTTTCGACCAGACGCTTTTACGCCTGAAAACTCGCTCATAGGCTCCTCGGAGGCCGATCGGACGGCTCAGTTGCGAACGGCGCGAATGTACTACAAATGAACCGCCTGGAATACCGATCCCCACGGGTTTTTCGTACAAAACGGCGAGGCATTCTCAGGGCTGAGTGCGACTGTTTGGATTCTTCCAGAAATGTTCCGGCTCTCCCAGCTCTTTGGCCGCCCAACGGCAGAGCACGAAAAGCAAGTCTGAAAGCCGGTTAAGGTAACGAAGGCAGCCCGTTCCCACGGTCGGATCCAGGCGCCCGAGGGTGTGTGTGCGTCGCTCGGCGCGTCGGCAGACCGTGCGACATTGGTGAAGTGCGGATCCTGTCCGCCCGCCGCCGGGAAGAATGAACTCGCGCAACTCGGGAAGTCCGGCGTTGAGTTCGTCGATCAATTTCTCGAGCCGGGTGACGTCCTCATCGCCAACTCGGACCACGTTCTCCCAACGCGCCGCAGCGGGAGTAGACAGGTCTGCACCGACGTTGAAAAGGTCGTGTTGGATCGCGTCCAAGATCGCATCGAGCCGCTCGTTTGCGTTGAAGGAACGGGCGAGGCCAATCACGGCATTGAGTTCGTCCACCGTACCGGTTGCCTCAATGCGAGGGTCATCCTTTTGAACTTCGGCGCCGCCGACGAGCCGCGTCGTTCCTCGATCCCCGACCCGTGTATAGACGCGACTGATGCGCATGGAGACTCCTTCTGGTAGGGTAGCCAGCCCCAATCCCCGAGAGTTAACCGTGCAGCGCCTTGTGCAGATCGACAACCTTCGAACCAAGGACCCGATCATCCTGCAGATCGAGCTCGCAGAGGCTGTGCGCAAGCCCATCCCCGCGATCGAAATCGGCACCCTGCTGGATATGGTGGCGTTGTCCGAGGTCGAGGGCCTTCCAAAGCGTCTGAGCAAGATGCTCACTACCTTTGTGGGTCGCGTCGAGAACGAGATCGTCGATCTTCCAGAGTCGACATTTCGTCAGCTGGCGCAAGATCTGACCGACATCGCTCCGGAACGGGTCTGCGCCTCCTTCAGAAAGATCATCCAGGTCGAGTGCGATCGGGACGGGCGGTCAGACGCCGGCCGCGGACGCCTCGAGACCTTGCTCGAAGCCTGGCAGCCAGTCGACCCCGAGCTGATTGAAGTCTCGAGTGCAGCGCCGAAGATTCAGCGCGCCGGCGAGATGGGCACACGCGAGAAACGAATCGGGGGCGTGGTCGAAGCACCAAAGGCGCGAACGCGTCGCGCATCGACCGCTGCACGCAAAGTAAGCGCACCGGCCGGGGACCCTGAACGCGACAGCTATGTGCGGCAGCAGATCCTCGAGCGGCTTGCCAACAAGGACAGCGGGCTCAAAGAAATGGTCTTGGTGGCCGGTGTTCGGCATCACGCCAAGGCCTCGTACCCGCGTTTGTTGCCCAACGACGTGTTGACTGTGCTCAAGCGCATGAAAGAAACCGAGGCCATCAAGTTCAGCGCTGGGCGTTGGTTCATCGAGAAGCGTTGGTAGTCGACGCGATGTTCGTTAGTCGGGAAATTCCGGGGGCGTGGCGGAACCGGTAGACGCGCTGGATTCAAAATCCAGTTCCGAGAGGAGTGCGGGTTCGATTCCCGCCGCCCCTATTTCTCACACAGCAGACGACATCACGCCCAGCGGGGCACGCGCTCAAGAAGGTCGTTGTCACCCAGACGAGCGCAAAGTGCTGTCATGCGCGACAGGTTGCCTCCCTTCCACTCAAGCTGGTCCACCGTCTCGATCAGCGGCACGTCGTAGCGCAGGGTTGCCAAGTCCACGTACAGCTGCGCTTCACCACGCATGGCCTCGAGATTTGCCGACAAGCCTGCGGCGCCTCGGACCTTGATGTCCCACTCGGCCGGGTTGCGCGGGATCTCCGAGACGTGACCCCAGCGCGCCAGCACCGTGCCGGCAGACTTGGCGCCCCACTTGGGAATGCCCGGGATTCCGTCGGCCCGATCGCCAACGAGGCCTAGCCAATCGGGAATCGATGCGGGTGCCACGCCAAATTTCTCGAGCACGCCGGCTTCGTTCATCGTCTTGCGGCGGATCGAGTCGTACATGACGACGCGGTCGCCTTCGATGACCTGGGCCAGGTCCTTGTCGGGGGAGCGCATGACCACTTGGTCGACGCGGTCGTCTGCCGCTGCGCGCACTGCCATGGTGGCGATGGCGTCATCGGCCTCGAAGTCGATGTTGCGCCACGTGACGATGCCCAGAGCCTCGGCGGCTTCCTCGGCCAGTCTAAATTGACCGAGCAGTCCCTCTTCGATGCCGGCACCGGTCTTGTAGCCGGCAAACATCTCGTTTCTGAAGCTCTCGATTACATGGTCAAACGAGAACGCCACATGACTGGCCTCGGGCTGCTTGAGAAGAGCGCACAGGCTGCGAATGATGCCCTTGGTTGCCCCCACCTCAGTGCCATCGGGTGCAGTCGCACTGGGAACCGCAAAGAAGTGCCTGAACAGCTCGAATGTGCCGTCGATAAGGTGAACTTTCATGGACTCTCCGGGTTGTACGGACCACCGGGCTCAAGGGTCCAGCCCTTGCCGTCGTGCATATAGCGCTCGACATCGACCACCCGGCCGTCTTGGAGGTCGTACACGTTCATGTACGCCGCGCGGCGTCCGGGCTCGAAACCGTAGCCTGATGAGCCGCTGTTGTGGATCGGCATGTCGTCCAGCATCACGTGAAATCCGTGGTGCTCATGGCCATGAATGATGAGAGCGGGCCTGGTCGGCGCCTGGGTCAACACATCGATGAGATCGGACGCATTCGTGAGGCCGTGGCTGATGTTGTCGTAGACGGCTCCCCGCGGGTCAAGGATGGGGTAGTGAAGAGCCAAAACGACCGTGCGATCGGACATTTCGGGTTCCGCCAGCACCTTGGCCAGTGCATCGAGTTGCTCATCGGGCAGCAGTCCAGAGGACAAGACTCCGGGTCGGCATGGGTCGAGGCCCAATACGGTCAGTTCTCCCTGGTCGAGACGGCCAATCGGAGCGTCTGCCCGATGCATCCAGGCTGCAAAGAACTGTGAGATGCGGTCGCTGTCGCGGGCGCCTCGGGTGTACACGTCGTGGTTGCCGGGGACAATGAAGACCTGACGTGTATCGAGAAGCGGTTGGAGGTCGTGCTTCGCCGCTTCAAATTCGCTTGGCAAGGCCGTCTGTGTCAGATCGCCCGTCAGGATCACTAGGTCCGGATCGAGCTCGATCATGTGCTGTACTAGGTCGCGCTGGACCCGATTCGAGAAGTGTTTCCCGCGGCCGCGCAGCACATTCAACGTGCCTAGAATGCGCTTGCCGGCCATGCGCGACCAAGGCGGCATGCGAATCCAGTGAATGTCTGTGGCATGGGCGATGCGCAAGGGAAACTCAGCGACGGTGTGCGTTGGAAGGTAGTACTCCGTACACGCTCGATGCCAAGGCTGCCAACCCGAGCAGAATGAGCAGCGTGACGGTGCTGGCGGGGGGCGACGGATGCCGCACGCTGATGCGGCGCTCCATCTTGTCGGCGCGAATCACCGCCACACCCGCTTGTTCTGGGGTCCAGCGCACCTTTCCTCTGGCGTCGGTGATGCCGATGGCGAGTTCCTTTTCACCATCGAGCTCTGGGCGATGAATAACCCGTACGGTGCGACCCACGGCCGGTCTGTCAGCAGCGTCGGTCACCGTGATCGCGATCACCACGCCTAGCTCGGGATCGGCTTGCAGCGCGATGCCGTCGGCCAGCGCGAGTGTGGCCAGCAGTAGCCAAAACATCAGCGGCTCCCTGAGGAGATTGAGACGCGCGTGCCGACGTACCACACAGCAGCGACGGGAATCATTGCCGCCGCCGCAGCGTCGAGCGGGGCAGGGGGGATGCCCGGCCATCCCGCTATTGCTGAGCCCCCGAACACAGCCACACCCAGCCACCCGAGCCAGCGCTCGGCTCCGGGTGACGTGCGCGCAATCACCAGCGCCGCCAGAGCTGGTGCGATGGGCAATAGGCTCAACCACCACAGCTCAAGGGAGCGGTAGGCGGGGCCCGCGAACCACAATGTCGCAAACAGGCCGATCAAGGGGTGCAGCACTGGATGCGGTCCCTCGGTCACCCGGGTCAGCACGACCCCTCCGACTGCAGCAATCGCCGCGATGGTGATCAACATCCCGGCCTCGAGAACCGCGGGCTCGTCGATCCAGTGGTAGGCGCGCACAACGGCTGTGGCCAGGACTGCGACCAGACCGATGCCCATCGCGGTCCAGGGCAGGCGCCGTCGGCCGGTGATCGGCTTGGGGGCCGACGCCCAATGCCCGAGGCCAATGCCAGTCAGCAAAATGGCCAAGCTGACCGACACCGGTGCCCAATCGAACCAGGTGTGCCACTGCGGCCCGAGCAGGGTCCAGGGCTGGACAATGGAAAAGCTCCAGATCGCGTCACCGGCAATCGTGAGCCAAGCCAGAGTGCCGATGATTGCCGCTACTCGAAGTTTGCCGCGCCAAGCGACCAGCGCGCCGATCAGCCAGGCGAACGCCGCTGCGGCAGCGCCTCGCCAGCCCAGGGTGTGAACGACAGGTGCTGCGAGTGCTGCGAGCACAAGGAGGCTCCACAGGTCGGAGCAGGCAGCGGCGGTGCGCGTAAGTTGAGGCGCGTCGTGCGCCGGCCGCCCGGCGTGCCACTCGATCGTTGCAAGGGGAACGGCGACAAATGCCGCGATCAGGAATGCGCACCCGATCACCGCAAGGCCCCCATGCGCCAGCGTGCTCATTTGAACGAACGCAGCTGCGCTTAGTGCGAGTCCCGCACTAAACAGCACTGTCAGCCCTGCACCGGTGTGCTCTCGGATCGCTCCGGTTCCCATGGATCGGGCCGTATCGCGCAGGCGACTCTGTGCAATAGAGTGTGCCTTCTGTTGACCGGAGAGGACGTGGAGGAGAGTCAGGAAAAGCTCCGAATGGCGGTGGCATCGCGAGCGATGTGTCGCATCGGACGCCCAGGGTCTGCTTGGGTTCCGGCACGCATGTGCGAAAGCGACCAGCCAGGCCTGTTGTGCGATGCCGCTGGACACCGCTTCGTCCAAGGCGAGGAGGTCCGGCTCTGGGTCGAGATCGACGGCGAGAGCAGCTACTTCGAGTCGACCGTGGTCAAGGTGGGCGCGGCCGTGCCCGGACGCGGTCCCGATGGTCTGGTGCTGGCATTCATGCTCGAGATTGCCGTTCCCGAAGGCGAGTCAGACGACGGCTCCATTGTCGAGATCCTGCTGCCCGGAGGCGCGGCCATCAGTCTGTTGGAGGCGCCCGCCCGATTGGTGGACATCGCGATTTCACGATTGTCCTTCGAGCTCCCGCGAGGCTACGGCGTCATCTTTCCTGAAGGCGGGCCTCTGCGATTGCGCATGGCCAGCTTCTCGGATCCGCCGTGTGAGAGCCGCGGTCGAATCAACCGAGTCGCCGTTGGCGAGCGCTACGTGAACTACACCGTTCACATTCAGGATGTGGAGCGGGCCGACCTGCATCAGCGACTCATCGCGGGACTCACCGAGATCGTCTGAGGCTGGCTCAATGCCACAAAAAGGCCCTCCCAGATTCTGGAAGGGCCTTTGCGTCTCTCTTGCGGTATGTCGGTTGCTTCACGACCATCAGCCCGGGGGGGGGTGGGTGCCAAAGGAAGGTGTGTGGGCCGATGGCCGGAAGCAAAACCGATTGTTGAGGAGCGAACCCCTCACACCCGTGCGGTTACTCGCCGCACAGGAACTGTTGAATCGAGTGAAATGCCATTCTCATGGCGGTTCAGATTGATCTCGACGCCCTCGGGGTCGATCTCGCAGTAGCGGGCGACCACTTCCAGGATCTCTCCCTTCATCAGCTCAAGCTGAGCCGGCGTCAAATTGACGCGGTCGTGAATCAGCAGGACTTTCATGCGCTGTTTCGCATCGTCCTTGCTGGTCGTCTTGCGAATACCCAGGAATTTGTTGACCATCTCGAGCATGTCAGACCACCTCCCTGGCCGGGGCAAAGCCCATCCAGCGCTTGACTGTCGACCAGAAGTTCAGGTCGGCTTCGAAGTCCGGGTACTCGATGTCGCTTCCGAGCACCCTGTGGGTGATGCGGAGATAGGCTTGGCCCACCACAGAGTGTTCATCGTAGACGGCCGGGGTGCCCCGGTTTGCGCTGATGATGACGTCTTCATGGTCGGGCACGATGCCAATGAGCGGAATCGCGAGAATTTCGAGGATGTCTTCGCGGTTCATCATGTCGCCGCGGGAGACCATTCCCGGTCGGTAGCGGTTGATGATGAGGTCCGGTTCGGGAAGGTCATGAGCCTCACACATGCCGATGATGCGGTCTGCATCTCGGATGGCGCTCACTTCAGGCGTGGTCACGATGATGGCTCGGTCAGCACCTGCGATGGAGTTCTTGAACCCCTGCTCAATGCCTGCCGGGCAGTCGATGATGACGTAGTCATGCGTCTCTTTGAGATCGGCCACCAAGCGACGCATGTCGTCGGGTGTGACGGCGTTCTTGTCTCTGGTCTGGGCCGCAGGCAGCAAGAAGAGCCCGTCGACACGCTTGTCTCGAATGAGTGCCTGCTTGAGCCTGCACTCGCCTTCGATGACATTCACGATGTCGTAGATGATTCGGTTCTCAAGGCCCAAGATGACGTCGAGATTCCGAAGTCCAATGTCAGCGTCGACGACGGCGACCCGCTTGCCCTGAAGGGCCAAGCCTGCGCCGAGATTCGCGGAGGAAGTCGTCTTGCCGACGCCGCCCTTTCCGCTGGTGATGACGATGCACTCTGCCATGTTCAGGCTCCTGCTTTGCGCATGCTTTTGCGTGCGCGGTAGGGCTCGATAGCGATGCCTTCGGCGTCGATTCGAGCAATCTCGGGACTGATTTCCATCGAAGCGTTGCGCTTGGGGGGAATCGCGATGTGACGGGCGATGCGCAGCTGGGTGGGACGCATGTGAAAGCCCATGATGAAGGCTTCTGCGTCTCCGGTGCAGCCGGCGTGAGCGACACCTTTGAGGTGTCCCAGAACCAGGATGTTCCCGGCGGCGACAATCTGTGCGCCCGGATTGAGGTCGCCGAACAGGACCACGTCGCCTTCGAAGCGAACCACGGCGCCACTCCTAAGGGTGCGGTGCAGGGTCAGGGTCCGTCGACCGGGCTCGACCCGCGCCACCACCTTCTCGTCATGCGAAGACTCGTCCATGGCGTCGTCGTTGTCTTCGGCCTGGGCCTCGGCCTCGGCCTCGGCATCTGCGGCGGGGACTTCCTCGACGCTGGCTGTGACATCGAAGTCATCGAAGTGGACGCTGGTCACCACATTTGCGGGCAGCGGCTCTGGTTCAGCGGACGGTACCTCTTCCTGTTCGACCTCGGTCTCAACTTCGTCGGTCACCTCTGCAATCAGCCTGAGCGCAATCTCACG
>Ga0114932_10004967_pt1 | contig 12039 bp, 12 predicted proteins | sample 2SBtaG_2_FD_87286 | JGI IMG/M metagenome (GOLD analysis project Ga0114932, IMG submission 87286) | Deep subsurface microbial communities from Kolumbo volcano to uncover new lineages of life (NeLLi) - 2SBTROV12_ACTIVE470 metaG | ecosystem: Environmental > Aquatic > Marine > Volcanic ... | reverse complement strand
TCGAGTCCCTCTCCGATCTGCTGGCGGTCGTCGTGCCGCTCCTGCTCGTGCTCTGGGGCCTGGTCGTGAGCGACGCGCACGCGCTGTCGAGCCGCGGCCGGAGCGGCGAAGCGGTGGCCTGGCTGGGCGCCAACCGACGAGCGCTGAGCGCGTCGGTGTTGCAGCTCGTGTTCTGGGTCGGGGGACTCGGCTACCTGCGCCTGGGCGCGTTCAAGCGCTTCGCGGCCTGCTTCTCGGCGGTGCTCGTGCTCGTCGGGGCCCAGACCATCGCCGCCGCCGAAGGTGCTGTGTGGACCGCGACGCTGATCGGGCCGGTGGTCTTCACGGTGCAGGCGCTCTCGGCCGTCGACGCCTGGCGGCTGGCCTCAGCGGCTCCTCCGGAAGACGTGGTCCAAGGCCTCGAGCCCGCTCTCGGTCCGCCCGACGCTCTGTCCTGACTGGAGCTTCAGGCCCAGCAGCCAGGCGTCGTAGGCCGCGACCAGACCGACGACGACCGGCCCGACACCCGTGCAGAAGGTCACGACCCAGGCCACGCCGAACACCACGCCCTTGGTGCGCTGGCCCAGGTAGAAGTACCCAGCACAGCCCGCGAGCAGGAGGTTGAGGAGTGCCGGCAGGGTCGGGTTGACGTCGGGAAAGTCGAGCTCGTCCATCGGCGGCTCAGAACACCTCGACGTAGGCCGGGTACACCGGCGCGACGCCATCGACCGGCACGTAGACGTAGTAGTAGATCGAGTAGACCGGCTCGTCCTCGATCTCGTAGCCGACCTCCAGGGTGACGGCGCCGGTCGGCGCGTTCGGGACGACGAAGCGGCCGTGGTAGCCGGTGAGGCGCGCGTCGGGATCGTAGCCGACCACCTCCTCGTCATCGGCCAGGTAGCAGGCCTCGGTCTCGTTGCCCTCGGTGTCGTAGGCGGTCGCCCAGGCGGTGGTCACCCGCGGTGCGTCCTCGGCGTCCGTGCCTGCGATGTAGACCCGCACCACGCCGTCGATCGTCGCGCCCGTGCCGAGGCCTTCGCACCCGCTGAAGTCGGACTCGAGCTGTGCCTTCTCCTCGGCCGTTCGGCCGTAGAGGGTGCCGTCCTCCAGCTCGTAGTCGCCCGACAACGGCGTCTGGCCGGCAAAGCCCGTGGGTGGACCGCCCTCGACCTGGGTCTCCAGGTAGAGGTAGCTGCCAGCGACGGCTTCGATCGTGAACACCCCGGCGTCGCTCGTCGTGACGGCGTCGACCTCCTCGAAGGCGTAGTCGAAGGACGTCACGGCGCCTGCGTTGGCGGCCGTTCCGCTCTCCCGACCCTCGTAGAGGGTGCCGGAGATGTGGATGATCTGCTGCTCGTAGGTGCAGCTCAACAGGACAAGGAGCATCAGGGCACCAGGAAGTAGGCGGGGGTGACCACAGAGCCGGCCTCCGCACGGAAGGTCTGGGACGTGTCGCCGCTGGCGACGGTGATGTCGCCCGGCTCGAGGTCGAAGGCGGTGAACCAGGTGACCGTGTCGGTGGTGGCGGGGACCACCAACTCGGGCGCTTCCCCACCCGGCGTGCGCGGCACCTCGGGGTCGTCGCCGTCCACGACCCAGTAGGACACCTCGACGGGCTCGCCGACGCCATCGGTCACCTGCAGGTCGGTGGGGGCGCCCTCCGTCACGTAGAAGGAGCCCCAGAGGTGCACCAGCCCGCTCTCCGAGAGCACGCCGGGCGCCAGGCCCAGCTGTTCGCCCATGCTGGCCACGTGGTCGTCGAGCGCCACCTGCGGCCAGGCGAACACCGTGCCCGTGAACCAGGCTCCGTCGCCGCTCGGGCTGTGGCCGCGCAACACGGCGGGGTAGCCGTCCTCCTCGGGTGTGACCGTGACCTGGTACGGCACGTCGACCGGAAGCTCGACCCGCCAGTAGCCAGGGGAGCTCTCCTCGTAGGGCCGCTCGGCCACGACCACCTCGCCCTCGTCGTCGAGGAAGGCGTCACCAGCGTCGTCGGTGAAGGCGACGTCGCCCTCCTGGAACAGGGCCGAGCTGTCCGCGGGATCGGTGAGCACGGTGCCGCCCAGCGCCACCCACTCGGGGATCGTGCGCTGTTCCTCGAGGTACTCGCAGCCAACCAGAAGAAGAAGCATCGATTGCGAGGTTAGCCCGCTGTGGGCTCGACCGCCGCCAGCACCTCGGCGGACTTCAGCGGCTTGCCAACCTGCCACCGGTACAGCTCGTGGAGCGCCCAGCGCGGCCCCGGAGGCAGCTCGACGTCGACCAGGTCGCGCAGCGGGGTGCGGCGGGCGGCTTCGACCGCGGCGACCCAGCGCGGCGAGATCGCCTCCCCGTCCGCACAGCGCCGGTGGCACGCCCCGCCCGCTTCCGGACTCCAGGCGAGGGGCTCGTCGAGGCCTTCGTGGCACACCGCGCAGCCTTCGAGGCTCGGCGTCAGGCCGCCAAAGGTCAGCGCCTTTGCCTCCAACCCCGCGCGAAACGCCCGTGCCGGCTCCGACGAGGCGGCCTCCAGAACGAGCAGAGCCACCTCCAAGAGGCCGAAGAGCCGCGGCTCGGGGCGGTCCTCCTGCGCGAGCCCTGCGCAGAGCTCACACGCGTAGCCGGCCAGGGACAGGCGGTAGAGGTCGCCCCGCAGGTGGGGGTGCCCGGCCTCGAGGTCGCAGTCGGTCAACAGGTAGAGCTCGCCCCGTCCTCGCTTCACCGTCACCGTGAGCACGTTGGACAGATCCAGGCGCCCGCCGAAGCGTCGGCGGCTCTTGCGCGCGTGCCGCGCGAGCACCGAGATCCGTCCGAGCTCGGCGCTCAGGAGCCGCACGATGCGGTCGGCCTCGCCGTAGTCCTGACGGCCCACGACGACCGCACGCAGCTGCCGGGTGCTCATCGCACCAGCGTAGCGCACGCAGCGCGTGCACAGTCGGTTAGGTCAGCCCTGGTTCCCCAGAGTGACAGGAGCAGGACATGGGCTTGAAGGTTGGCGTGATCGGCGGGAGCGGGCTCTACGCCATGGACGAGCTCACCGACGTGCGGGAAGTCCGCGTCGAGACCCCCTTCGGCGAACCCTCGGACGCCTTCCTCTGCGGCAAGCTCCGCGACGTCGAGATGGTCTTCCTCCCACGGCACGGCCGCGGCCACGTCTACAACCCGAGCGAGGTCAACTACCGGGCCAACATCTACGGCATGAAGAAGCTCGGCGTGAGCTGGATCATCTCCATCTCCGCAGTGGGATCGCTGCGCGACAACATCGCCCCCGGGCACATGGTGCTCGTCGATCAGTTCATCGACCGCACCAAGGGCGGGCGGGCCTGCACCTTCTACGAAGGCGGCATCGTCGGCCACGTGTCGTTCGCGCACCCCGTGTGCATGACCCTGCGGAGCATGCTGGTGGAGGCGTGCCAGGAGGCCGGTGCCACCACCCACGACGGCGGCACCTACGTGTGCATGGAGGGGCCCCAGTTCTCCACGCAGGCCGAGAGCCACCTGTACCGATCCTGGGGCGCGCAGGTCATCGGCATGACCAACCTCACCGAGGCGAAGCTGGCCCGCGAAGCCGAGATCTCGTACGCTACGGTCGCGATGTCGACCGACTACGACTGCTGGCACGCCGAGCACGAGGCGGTCACCGTGGAGCAGGTCATCGCGGTCGCTACGGCCAACGTGGCCACCGCGCGGAAGGTCATCCTGGCCGCCGTGCCGAAGATCGCCGCCCACGACGGTCCGGCGCCGATGCACGACGCGATGAAGTTCGCCCTGATGACCGCTCGCGAACGCATCCCGGCCGCGCGCGTCGCCGCCCTCGGTCCCCTCGTCGACAAGTACTTCAGCTGATGGGACGCCTCGCGCTCATCGTCGCGGTCGTGACGCTGGCCAGCGGCTGCGTCACCAAGAAGCGCCAGTTACGCGCCGACGCCAAGATCGAGCTCGGGACCGCGTACCTGCAGGAAGGCCGTGTCGAGGCGTCCATCGGCACCCTGGAGCAGGCGGTCAAGCTCGATCCGCGCAACGTCACGGCCCACGAACGGCTCGGGCTGGCGCTCGTGCGGCGCGGCGAACCCGAAGCTGCCGAGTCCGCGTTCCAGAGGGCGCTCAAGCTCGACGCGGAAGCCACCAGCGTGCGCGTCAACTACGGCTACCTGCTGCAGAAGCTCGGACGCCACGAAGACGCGGTCGCCGTCCTGGAGCCGGGCGAAGCCGACTACACCTACGACAAGCCCGTGGTGGTGCTCTCCAACCTCGGCTTCTCCTACCTGCAGGTGGGGCGCACCGGCGACGCGCTCGGGGTGCTCCAGGAAGCCACCGTGCGCGGACCGCACTATTGCCCGGCCTGGTACAACCTCGGCCTCGCCTACGAAGCGGAGCACAAGCTCGAAGAGGCGCTCGACGCCTACGAACACGTGCTGATGCTCTGCGACGAGACCTCGGACGGCAGCCGCCACCGCGCGGGGCTGGTGCTCCTCGAGCTCGAGCGGTGCGAAGACGGTTCCGCCTACCTCCAGGCGGTCATCGATGGCACCGAGGTGCCCGAGGACGTGTTGAGCGAAGCGCGAACGGCGCTGGCGGCTCCGTGCCCCGGCGTGGCGCAGGCTGATGGAGACCCCTGAGCCCGGGCTCCCCCTCGGCCGCCTGATCGGCGCGGTGGCGGCGTCGGTCGTGGCGTGCGCGCTCGTGCTCGCCCTGGCCGTCGAGCTGCTCGGTGACGAGCCGCAGGATCTGACGACCGTCACCCCTGGCGAAGAAGGGCCGCCACCCCGGGTGACGGTGCGCACGAGCGAGCAGGTCCGCATGACCGTCGAGGTCGACGGCGAACGCATCTTCCACGGCTGGCTCTGCGCCCGGGCCGCGCCGCGCTGCGAGCAGGTGGGCCTCTACGAAGCGCCTGGAGGCGCCCGGGTGGCCGTCACCCTCGGAGACCTCACGCGCGTGACGGTGCGCTACGACGGCAGGCTCGTCGAGCCCCTGGGCAACCTGAGCGCAGGACGACGCCTGGTCTTCCTCGAAGACGGTTAGAGGGCTCTCCGCGGAAGCACCCGCGCACGAACCCGGGAGGACGCGGTGGCCGACAGCACCGTGCAGGCCCGTGTCGAGGCCCTGCGTCGCCTCACACGCCGCCGCGTCGCCAAGCCTCTCGCTCGCGCGCTGAGCAAGTCCAGCGTCGAGGACATGGTGGTGGCCCTCGCCCACCTCACCCGCGAAGAAGCGCTCTTCCTGTTCGACCACCTCGAGGAAGACGCGACGGGCGGCGAGATCCTCGCCCACCTCTCCGAGCGGGACTTCGACCGGCTGGTGCCGCTCATCCACCTCCCGCGGCTGGTGGCCTGGCTCGACGCCATGGAGCCCGACGACGAAGCCGACGTGCTGGCCCGCCTCCCCGAGGAGCTGCGGGAGCAGGTGCTCTTGCGCATCGAGCCCGACGACCGGACCGAGGTCGAGGAGCTCATGGCGTGGCCCGACGACAGCGCGGGCGGCATCATGTCGCCGGTGGCGTTCCAGGTCTCCGAGACCGTCACGTGCCGGCAGGCCATCGAGATCCTGCAAGAGCTCGGCGACGTCGAGATGGTCTTCTACATCTACGTCACCAACGACAACGACCAGCTGGTCGGCGTGACGTCGCTGCGGAACCTGCTCACCCACGCCCCCTCCACGCAGCTCGCCACCTTCATGTCCACCGACATCATCGCGGTGCGTCCGGAGGAGGACCAGGAGGAGGTGGCCCGGCTCGCCGCACGCTTCGACTTCCTCGCCGTGCCGGTGGTCGACGACGGCCAGAAGATGCTCGGCATCGTCACCATCGACGACGTGATCGACGTCATCCGCGAAGAAGCCGCCGAAGACATGCTCCTGATGGCTGGCGTCGGGGAAGCGCTCGACCCCCTCGGAGCGTCGGCCACGGAGTCCGCCCGCCAGCGCATCCAGTGGCTGCTCGTCACCCTCGTCGCAGGGCTCGCCCTGTCGGAGGTCATCCTGGCCTTCGAGTCCACCCTCGCACGCGACGCCGCCATCGCGGGCTTCATCCCCGTAGTCATGGGCATGGGCGGAAACGTGGGCATCCAGGCGGCCACCATCACGGTGCGGAACATCGCCACCGGGCACGTCAGCGTGAGCGAAGGGATGGCGCAGCTCCTGGGCCGCGAGGGGCGCGTCGGGGTCCTGCTCGGGCTCTTCTTCGGGCTCTTGCTCACCGCCTGGTGCCTGGTCCGCTACCCGGACTGGACGATCGCCGCCGCGGTGGGCTCCTCGATCATGCTCGCGCTGACCTGCGCGGCCCTGTTGGGCTCGCTGATCCCGATGACCCTGGAACGGCTGGGCATCGATCCCGCCGTGGCCACCGGTCCCTTCGTCACCACGGTGATCGATCTCCTGGCCGTCGTGGTCTACTTCGTGGTCTGCAGGCTGCTCTTCGGACTCTGAGGCCCATCGGTCCGGTCCTGCTTGGCGGCACGTCGCCGGGCGGCCTCCTCGCGCTTGCCGAGCTGCCCGCAGGCCGCCGCGATGTCGGTGCCGCGGGTGGTGCGCACCGCGCAGTGGATGCCCTGCTGCATCACGTAGGTCTGGAACTGCTTCACGAGGTGGTCCGCCGGGCGCTTGATGTCGCGGTCGGGGTTCTCGTTGTACGGGATGAGGTTCACCTTGGCCTTGATGCCGCGCAACATCCGCACCAGGCGAACCGCGTCGTCCAGCGTGTCGTTGAACCCACCCAGCATCACGTACTCGAAGGTGATGCGCTTGCCCGACGGAAGCGGGAAGTCGCGGCAGGCCTGCAACAAGGTCTCGAGGTCGTAGCGGCGCGTGATCGGCATGGTCTGGAGCCGCTGCTCCTCGGTCGTGGCGTTGAGGCTCACCGCGAGGTTCACGGGCAGCGCCGCGGCGAGCTCCGCCATCCTGGGCACCAGGCCGACCGTGGAGACCGTGATCTTGCGGTGGCTGAAGTTCAAGGCATCGGCGTCGAGCGCGATGGTGAGCGCCGGCACGAGGTTGTCGAGGTTGTGCAGCGGCTCGCCCATGCCCATCAGGACGAGGTTCGTGAGCGGCGGGTGACCTTCGACCGCGAGCAGCGCGTTGACCTGGGCGGGCTGGTTCGCGATCTCCGAGACCTTGAGGTGCCGCTTCAAGCCGAGGTCGCCGGTGAGGCAGAAGCTGCAGGCCATCGCGCACCCCACCTGCGTGGACATGCAGAGGGTGAAGCGCTCGCCGTCAGGGATGAGCACGCTCTCGATGGTGTGACCGTCCTCGCAGCGCCAGAGGAACTTCCTGGTGCCGTCGGTGGAGTGCAGGATGTCGGACGCGGTGAGCGTGGACAGGTAGAAGCGCTGCTCCAGCTCCGCCCGGGCGGTCTTCGAGATGTTCGTCATCTGGTCGAAGCTCGTCACGTGCTTCTGCCAGATCCACTTGTAGATCTGCTTGGCACGGAAGCGTTCCTTGCCCAGACCGACGATCGCGGCCTCGAGCTCGGGCAGGGTCAGGCACTTGATGTCCAGGCGCCCCTCGGCATCGTGGCTGGCAGCTTGCATCGGCGCGTCCTAACCAGAGTCCCGCAGGCGCGTGCCGAGGCGCGTGTAGCGGATCTCCTCGCCGCGACGGCCCACGGCGGTCTCCAGGGCACGTGGCGCGCCGACGATGCAGCAGAAGCGCTTGGCCCGGGTGACGGCGGTGTACACCAGGTTCCGCCGCAGCATCACGAAGTGGCCGGTGTCCAGCGCCACCACGACGGCCGGGTACTCGCTGCCCTGGCTCTTGTGGATGGTGACGGCGTAGGCGAGCTCCAGCTGCTCGAGCTGGTCGCCCACCAGCCCGACCCGCCGGCCGTCGAAGTCCACCGACAGCCCGGGGGGCTCGATCGAGGCCACCACACCGACGTCGCCGTTGAAGACGTCGTGATCGTAGTCGTTCCTCACACACAGCACCCGGTCGCCCACACGGAAGCGCTTCGCGCCCTTCTTCAGCTCCCGTCCGGAGGGGTTGAGCTCCGCCTGCAGCCGCTCGTTGAGCGCGCGCGTTCCGAGGGGGCCCTTGCGCATCGGAGAGAGCACCTGCACGTCCTTGCGCGGATCGAAGCCCAGGGTCGGCAGCCGCTCGCGAACGACCTGGACCAGGGTGTCCTGGGCCGCTTGGGCCGATCGTGGGACGAGGAAGAAGTCGCGCTTGCCCGCTTCGGCCTGCCCGCTCACGGGCACCTCGCCGCGGAGGATGCGCCACGCGTTGCGCACGATCCCCGAGTCCTCCGCCTGGCGGTAGACCTGCGTGAGCCGGACGGTCGGAACCGCATCGCTCTCCACCAGATCGCGCAACACCTGCCCGGCGCCCACGCTGGGGAGCTGGTCCGCGTCCCCGACGAGCACCAGGCGCGCCTTGGTCGGCACGGCCCGAAGCAGCACGTCGAGCAGCTCCAGGTCCACCATGCTGGCCTCGTCCACCACCAGGCCGGCGAGCTCGAGGGGGTTGCCGGCGTTTCGCTGGAAGCCGGTTGCGGGCACGTACTCGAGCAGACGGTGCAAGGTCTTGCCCTCCTGGCCGCAGCCCTCCTGCAGCCTCCTGGCCGCGCGACCGGTGGGCGCAGCGAGCGCCCAGCGCTCCTTGCGTTGCCGGGCCGCGGCGAGCAGCACGCGCACGATGGTGGTCTTGCCCGTGCCGGGCCCGCCGGTGATGACCGCGAGTCGGTGCCCGAGCGCGCTGGCGACGGCCCGGGTCTGATCCCGGTTGAGCTGGAGGCCGACACGTGTGGCGGCGTCGACCACCACGGCGGCATCGATCGGCTCCCCTCCGCCGCGGGCTGCGAGATCGTTCGCCACCCGTCGCTCGGCGGCCGCGAGCGCCGCCACGAACACGGCCTCGTCCTCCACCACCAGGCGGCCTCCGAGCTGGAGACGCACCAGCGCCGCTTCGAGCACCTCGGAGGGCGCGCGGTGAGGTCGAGCACGCTCGAGCAGCTCACGGCGCGGCAGGAAACAGTGGCCCTGGCTCGTCGCCTCATCGAGCACCCAACAGAGAAGGGCCTCCGCGCGGTCCGGGTGGTCGTCACCCAGGCCGTGGGCGCGAGCGATGGCGTCCGCGGTGCGGAAGCCCACCCCGGGGACCTCGGACGCGAGTCGGTAGGGCTGCCGCTGGACCACTCCGAGCGCTTCGTCGCCGTAGCGCTCCGTGACGCGGCGTGCGACAGCCGCTCCCAAGCCGTGGGCGCGGAGCATGACCGCCAGCTCACGACCCGCCTTGTCCCGCTCCCAACACCGCACGATCTCCCCAAGGCGCTTCTTGCCGATGCCGGCGACCTCCCGAAGCCGCTCCGGCTCGTTCTCGAGGATGTGCAGCGTCTCGAGCCCGAACTTGGCGACCGTGCGCTCTGCGAGCGTGGCTCCGAGACCATGGACCGCACCGCTGGCCAGGTACCGCCGCAAGCCCTCGAGGGTCTTCGGGTCCTCGATCAGGTAGCCATCCACGCGAAAGCGCTTCCCGTACCGGGCGTGGGTGGACCAGCGACCGTCGAGCACCAGGTGGCTGCCCCCGGTGAGCTGCGCGATCGGGCCCACGATGGTCACAGCGGACCCGTCGGCCCGGTGCAGGTTGGCGACCGCCCAGCTTCCATCCTCGGCGGCGTAGCTGATGCGACCGAGCTCTCCCTCCAGGCGCTCGCCCATCAGGGCTCGGCGAGCTGGGGCCGGGCGCGCTCCTGCAGGCGGTGTGCCTCGATGACGCTGGGCGACACGATGCCCGCCGACATGATCAGCTTGAAGGCCTCCTCGACGGTCAAGTCGAGGAGCTGGACCTCCTCCACCGGGATGAGCAGGTAGAAGCCGGAGGTGGGGTTGGGGGTGGTGGGCAGGAACACGCTGACCACCTCGACCCGCCGCTCGTCGGTGTGCACCTCGATGCGGTTCGTGGTGAAAGCGAGCGCCCACAGCCCCCGACGCGGGTACTCGATCGCCACCACCTGCCGGAACCGCGTGCCCTGCTTCGAGAAGAGGGTGACGAAGAGCTGCTTGAGCCCCTGGTAGATCGGCGACAACACCGGGATGCGGTGGAGCATCGCCTCGTAGGCGAGCACGAGCCTCTGGGCGGTGTAGTACCGCATGGCCGCGCCCACGGTGAGCACGAGCATGGTCGTGACCAACAGCCCGAGTCCGGGAATGTTCCGGATCTGCAGCTTGATGGCTGGGAGCTCGAGGCTCAGGAGCCAGTCCGGGGCGAGCCCGAGCAGACCGTCGACGAGCCCGATGAGCCAGGCGCCCACGCCGAGCGTGATCGCCAGAGGCAACACCACCAACAGGCCGGTGAGGAAGACGCTCTGGAGGCGCGAGAAGAAGCTCTTCTGGGGTTCCGACATCCGCTTCAACGTACACGCGCCTCAGCGCGAGTACACCTCGAAGCGCTCGAGGTGGTAGTGCGCGATGGCACGAACGACGATGCGCTTCCCCACGTCGCGCTCCAGGGTCTCCACCGCCTCGACCTCCGCGCCGTAGAGCAGATCGGCGACCGACGGGCAGGTGTTCACGTACACGGTGGCGGTGTCCTGGTTGCGGGCATTCTCCCGTTGGATCTCCCGGAAGATGTCGAAGCAGACGGTCTCGCGGCTTCGGATGTGGCCGGTGCCGTCGCAGTGCGGGCAGTCCTCGGTGAGGTAGCGCGTGAGGTCCTCCTGCACGCGCTTCCGGGTCATCTCCACCAGGCCGAGCTCGCTGATCTTGAGCACGTTGGTGCGCGCCCGGTCCTTCCGCACCTCCTCCTCGACGAGCTTGTACACCTTGGCCCGGTTCTGCTCCCGGTCCATGTCGATGAAGTCGAGGATGATGATGCCGCCGATGTTGCGCAGCCGGAGCTGGTGCACGATCTCCTTGGCGGCCTCGAGGTTGAGCTGGGTCGTGGTCTCCTCGAGCGACGAGGTGCCCACGAACTTGCCGGAGTTCACGTCGATCGCGGTGAGCGCCTCGGTCTGATCGATGACCAGGTACCCACCACTCTTGAGCCAGACCTTGCGGCCCAGCGAGCTGTGGATCTCGGTCTCCACACCGTAGACGTCGAACACGGGCTCCAGGCCGCGGTACCGCTGCACCTTCTCCCGGAAGCCCGGCAGGAAGTCCGAGACGAAGTCACGGACCCGGTCGAACTCCTTCTGGGTGTCGACCACCACCCTCTGCACACCCTCCTTCATGTTGTCTCGGAGGAAGCGCAACACCAGGCCGTAGTCGGCGTGCAGCATCGTCGGGGCCTTCTTCTTGCCCAGGTTCTGCTGGATGCGCTCCCAGGCCTTCAGGACGTAGGTCATGTCCTGGGTGAGGATGTCGTCGGGCTTGTTCGCGCAGACGGTGCGCACGATGAAGCCAGCCCCCTTGGGTCGGTGCTTGTCGACCAGCCTGCGCAGGCGACGGCGCTCCTTGTCGCTGTCGATGCGCCGGCTGATCCCCACGTGCTCGACCGTGGGCATGAAGACCACGTAGCGCCCCGGCAGCGTGATGTGCGTGGTGATGCGCGCACCCTTGGTCCCGATGGGGTCCTTCGCGACCTGGACCAGGATCTCCTGCCCTTCCTTGAGCAGGTCCTGGATCGGCGGGGTGCCCCGGCGCGGCGTGGCCCGGGGGGCCTCCTCCGCCATGGTCTCGTCCGGGCTCTCCGGTTCCGTGTTCTTCGAGAGCTCGAGGAACTCCGGGTAGATGTCGCCGACGTAGAGGAACGCGGCGCGCTCCAGTCCGATGTCCACGAAGGCGGCTTGCATGCCCGGCAGCACGCGCACCACCCGGCCCTGGTAGACGTTGCCGACGTACCCGCGGTCACGCCCGCGGTCGATGTGCAGCTCAGCGAGCCGGCCATGCTCCATCAACGCGACACGGGTCTCGCGACCCGTGGCGTTCACGATGATCTCGGAAGACAAAGAAGCTCCGGTTCCCCGCACGGGGCGCCGGGCGGCGGAGACGCACGACCTGCGTGTCCTGCTCGAGCATCGGGCTCTCCGGTGGGGTCTTGGGGGTCAAGCGGAAGTGAGGAGCACAACGTCACACGACCACCGCATCCCGTCAACGTGGCGAGGGCCAGGGCGCAGTGGAAGCGTTAGCGGTCGACCATGGGCATCCGTGACCG
>Ga0114932_10004961_pt1 | contig 12046 bp, 7 predicted proteins | sample 2SBtaG_2_FD_87286 | JGI IMG/M metagenome (GOLD analysis project Ga0114932, IMG submission 87286) | Deep subsurface microbial communities from Kolumbo volcano to uncover new lineages of life (NeLLi) - 2SBTROV12_ACTIVE470 metaG | ecosystem: Environmental > Aquatic > Marine > Volcanic ... | reverse complement strand
TGGTGCCGTTGGTGATCCACAGCTTCTTGCCGTTGATCACGTAGTCGCCGTCTTCATTGCGGGTGGCGATGGTTGCCAGCCGAGCGGGGTCGGAGCCGACGTCCTTTTCGGTGAGTGCAAAGGCGCTGACCGCACCGGCAGCGCAGCGGGGCAGGTACTTTTCTTTCTGTGCGTCGGTGCCGAAGAGGTAGACCGGCGTGGGGATGCCGATCGACTGGTGGGCCGAGACCAGGGCGATCAGGCTGCCCTCGTAGTAGCCCATCATCTCGAGCGCGGCGCAGTACTCGGCTTGGGTGAAGCCAAGACCGCCGTACTTCTTGGGGATCTTCATGCCGAATACGCCCATGCGCTTGAGACCATCGAGTACGTGGGTCGGGTACTCGCCCGCCGCGTCGATGGCGGGTCCATCGACCTCGGCCTCCATGAATGCCTTGAGCTGGTCGTAGAACGCACGGAACTCGGCCGTGTGCGGGGTCACAGGGAAGGGGTCGATCCAATCGACCCGCAGATTGCCCAGAAACAGCTCTTTCATGAAGCTGCGACCTGCCCAGTCCGTGTCGCGGCTGGACTCTGCAAGCTCGCGAGCTTCGTCCTCGGTGGCGTTGTGGATTTTGTTGGACATCGGTACCCCTAGGCTTGGCGGCGCTTGATGCCGCTATCGCTGCTCGATGAATGAGCATTCATTCATAAGTCTAACGGCTAATGAATGGCCGTTCATTTCTTTCGTGGACCACAATGGAGTTGGTCACTGTCTAGGAAGTCATGAAGAGTGTTCGAGCGAGCGGCTTGCAACTGTCCTTTCAGCATGACGGCACCTTACTCGTTCGTTCACCAGCCCTGGGCAAGGCGGTCCGGATCCCGCCCGCAGCGATCGCGGTCCTGTCTTTTTGCCGAGACCCGCACACCGAAGAAGAGGTAAAGGCGCGATTCGGCCAGGAGGGGGCTGGCATCTACAGGCTTCTGGTGGACTCGAATGTGCTGGTGCACCCACTCGAGGTAGACAAAGACGTGGCCGCCTTCCAGCGCTTTGTGAGCGTGGATGACCACCGGCGCCTGCTGGGGGACCGGGCCCGAATCGATGCCTATGCGGCGGCGCTGGCCGAGGTGATCGAGCCTGGAATGGTGGTCATGGATGCGGGCACCGGAACGGGCATCCTCGCCTGTGTGGCGGCGCGGGCGGGGGCGCGCAAGGTCTATGCGGTGGACCATGGCAACCAGCTCGACCTGACGCGACGGGTCGTGGCCGACTCCGGTCTGGGCGACATCGTGGAGTGTGTGCAGGGAGACTTCGCGACAGTCGACCTGCCCGAGCAGGTCGATGTGGTGGTGACGGACACCTACGGAGCCTTCGCGCTCGCCGGCGGCTCGGCACAGGACCTTGAGCCATGCCTGCGAAAGCACCTTGCTCCGGGCGGAGTGGTTGTTCCGGGAGAGATCTCGCTGCATCTGGCCCCAGTGCATGCTCCAAAGCTGCACACAAAGGCCGTCGACATGTTCGGATCCGTACACGGGGTGGACCTGAGGCAGCTTCGGGGAATGGCCGAGGCGGAAGGCTGGACCACACAAGTCCCCGCCAGCGGCTTGCTGCACGCGGGTGTCGTGGTGGCGCGCCTGCCGCCGACGGTTGGCTACGTCAATGGTGCTGCACGCATCGAGGGACTTCCCCCCGGTCGGCTTCTGGGGCTCGCCGCCTGGTTCACACTCCACCTGTCCACGAGCATGGAACTGCGCACCGGGCCGGCCGATCCCCCGACACGTTGGGGTCAGGTCTACCTACCTCTGACGGATCTCGAGGTGGGGGTCGATGGCGTATTGCGGCTCGAAGTCGAAGTGGAGCCGCTCGAGGCGGGCCGGGGGGTGCAGCTGCGCTTGGACTGGACGAGTGGTCCCCTGACCGGGCACAAGACCTGGTCGGTGCGCTAGGCCGTCAAAACGCTGCTGACAACGCTCGCTCCGCTTGACGGCACCCGCAAAACCGGACAGGTTGCGCGCCTGAGGAGGCCCGATGCGAAAGCTTGGATTGGCCGCGTTCATTCTTCTGTTGGCCAGCTCATGCAATGAGTATGAGCTGGCGACCCACGACAACGTCGATGTGTTCTTCCAAAACCCAGCGGACAAGGTCGACATCCTGTTGGTTGTCGACAACTCCGGCTCGATGCTTCCCTACCAGGTCAAGCTCGGCTCCAACTTCCAGGAGTTTCTGACCTACTTTGTGGAGGCAGAGGTCGACTACCACATTGGCGTCACCACAACCGACACGGTGGTCGATGCTGGCGCCATCCGCGGTGAAATCATCACGCCTGAGACCGAGGACCCGGATGGCGTGTTCGAGGACATCGTTCGTGTTGGCACCACGGGCTCCGGCTATGAAATGGGGCTCGAAGCTGCGAAGCTGGCTTTCGAGCCGCAAAATGCCGCCACGAACTCTGCCTTCCTGCGCGACGACGCCAAGCTGTCCATCATCTGGGTCAGCGACGAAGAGGACTCGTCTCCGCTCGGGGCTCCCGAGTACGTGGACTACTTCAAGGCCCTCAAGGGCGGAGCATCGCGCGACGCCGTCACCCTGTCGGCGCTCGTCGCTGTCAACCTCGATGATTGCCCACCCAGTGACTACACCACCCAGGGGGATCGCTACGTCTTTGCCGCCACCAAGGGGCAGGGCATCATCGGCAACCTGTGTGCCGCCGACTTCGGCCCGATTGTCACCGAGCTTTCCCTGAACACAAGCCGGCTGCGCGACGTGTTCTACCTGTCGGATTCCCCCATTGCGCCCACGCTCCGTGTGCTCGTCGACAACGAGGATGTGCCCTGTGACGAGGGTGAGTGGACCCTTCAGCTGATCCCTCACGAAGAGACCGGCGACGAAACCTGGGCCATTGTGTTTGACCGCCTGAGCCTGCCCTCTCCCGGAGAGCAAGTGGCCGCCCGCTACAATCCCGGAGACACTGACCTCGACCTGTTCTGTGGCGGAACAGGAGGTGAGGAATGACCCCTGTGTCCCGTGTCGCCGTCGTTGCGATCTCCGTGGTGGCTTGGTCGGTGGGCATCTCGTGCACCAGCGGACCGCCGAACGACTACTGCGAGGTCGACGGAGACTGCCTCGCTCTCGACGGCTTTGAGGTGTGTGAGCTCGCCGTGAATCGGTGTGTGGCGGTGGACTGTCTAGAGGACAGTCACTGTGAAATTGGCACCTACTGCGGTGAAAACAACTTCTGCATTCCCGGCTGTGCCACGGACATCGATTGCTTTGCCGACCAGCACTGCGACAGCGAGAACCGCGCATGCATCACCGACGGGTGCACCGACTCACAGATCGACTGTGCCTATGGCGAGTTCTGTCAGGACAGCGGAGAGTGCGAGTTCGTGCCCGCCGAGCCCGGCTGCCAGACCTGTACGCCCGATCCGTGGGGCTTTGACCTGCAAGGCAGCTGCCCGTCAGGGGGCAAGTGCCTGAGCTTCAATCCCGTCGAGGGCTTTGAGCAATACGAAAATGAGTCGTACTGCTTCTTTGACTGCCATGGCGGCGGAGACAATGCCTGTCCACGCGGCTACGAATGCCAGACTCAGGACTTTGATGGCACCGGGGAGCAGTCTGTCTGCGTTGCCTACTGCCCCGTGCTCTACGAGCTTGGCGTGCTCTGACGCGTCGAGCGCCGCCTGCCGCCTCGCCGCAGGGTGGCCAGCACAATCAACAGCAGTCCGCCGAGAGACCCTGACCCGGACGAGGATGTGCAACCGCATCCAGCGCCGAGATCGGCGGCCGAGTTGCCGGTGTCGGACGTCGCATCGCCCGATGTGCCGATGAAGCCTGTGCCGTCTCGCAGCGATGAGCTGACCCCGATGTCGTCGGCCCAGCGGCTCGCGATGGGGTCTTCTTTGTCGATGCTGCTGTCAGGCCCCAGGGCATCAATCTCTTCGGCGGGCAGGGAAGCTGCCACTGGGAACTCGATGAGCAGCTCGTTGCCATCGATAAGAAAATCGGCGTCGAACCGGACGATGCCCGGATCTAGGACGACATCAAAGGCGGTTCCAGATGCGGTAGTGCCCTCAAGACTGATGGGCAGCTCGGTGTCGAGCTCGACATCGAGCGTGCAGTAGGAGCCCCCGGCAATGGCAATCAGGCTGGCCGTCGGCTCCAGCAGGTCAAACACCTCGTCCACGATCACACGCTCGGTGAGGATGCCGTCGCACTTGGCCGCTCGCACCTCGACGATGTAGGCCTCAGCTCGGGAGAGGCTCGCCCCGTCCAGGGGATCGTCAGCGCCGAAGCCGATTTTGCCCGGATTGCCTACAGCGGTGCCGGGGTCGACCTCGTCGCATCCGGCTCCTAGAAGCATCATCACGATGAGGGGGCTTAGGCGGTTCATGAGGTCTCCGGGTCCGACGTCTGCCGAGGCTCGATGGAGCGCGACAGCGGAACGAGGTGCAGGTTCAGCTGAAAGACGCGCTGTGCGTCACTGGCATGCTCATCACAGATGTGTAGCAGCCGTTCTTGGAAAGCGTCCAGTTCAGCTTTGAGCTGTGGAATCAGGTGCTCTGGGATGGCCACGGTGACCCCCAACATGTGACGCTCGTCAGGCAATGCACCCTCGATGGCGTCTCGTGCCCGATCCAGCATCTGGTGATGGTAGTTGTGCGCTGCCAATCCAGCCACCTGATGTGGGGTTGCGAGCGACACCTCGGCGGGCTTGACACGCTCGCCGTCGCGCACCAACAATCCGAGCTCCAGCAGGGTCTCGAGGGCCCGGCGGGCTTGCGGCTCGGTGATGTTGGGCTGTAGCTGCCGTGCAATCCAGGTCGAGTCTGGTTGGAAGTCGGCCCGCAGGGAAAGCTCGCGTATCGCGGGGTAGTACCAGTGGGACAAATAGGCCACGGTCCCGCCCTCGATCGGCCGCGCAGATCGAAACCGACGGCACGCAGCGATGCGATCCCAGGCGTCGTTTTTGTCGCCCGGCGTCTTGGCCTGGTCGAACTGAACCAGGTCGGTGAAGAAGGTCGCGGCCTCATTGTTGAGGCCTAGTGCACGGATGAAGCCTTCGCTGGTGCTCGGGGTGAGGTTCCGGCCGTTGTTGATGACTTCCTTGAGGAGGGAAGGCGAACGAACCCCCGCTCGTCTCGCGAACAGCCTATGGCTGTACCTCGGGTCTGCCGATTTTCGTGCCTTGAACCAGTCTCGAAGAAAATCTCGGTACGACAGGTATGAGTAAAGCTCGGGAGTAGGCCCATTCTTCATGTTCACCTTATACTCAATAAAAGTGATATTGAGTACACTTTCGCGATGGTTTTACAGCTGGTACGATGGAGCATGCTGCTGCTGATGCTGTCACTGATCCCCGCCGCCCAAGCCGAGGGTTGTGACGTTCGAGATTCGGCCCTCGACGAATTTGAGAACGCGGTCATTGAGTACCGGCTGGCAGATGCTGAGACGGCCCTGGGTACGCTCGACGGGTCGCTGGTCTGCGGCGACGTGATGAAGCCGAGACAAATCGCCCGCATGTGGCTTGCCGAGGCGGTGTTGCTGCAGCTTCTGGGCGAAAAGGAAGATGCGACGATAGCCTTTGCCGCCGTCAGCCGCGTCGACAACGAGTACTGGAACGCGGACTTTGGCCCCGAGATGCGGCGGCTGTATGACACCGCCTGGAAGGCCGAGGTTGGTCGCGGCATCATCGTGCTCGAGCCCGAGCCGACCGGGTACATCGCGACGCTCAATGGTGTTCCGGCCTCGTTCCCGGCCGAGCTCCCTGAGGGTCTGCACATGGTCCAGGCGGGCGAGACCCTGCGCACCATCACGTTCGCGCGCATCGTGCATGTCAAGCGCGGCGGGACCGCTCACCTCGAGACGGACATCAAGCAGCACGTGGCCAACAAGCCGCCTGCGGGGGCTGAAGCACCAGCCAAGCCCCCCAAGCCGCCAAAGGAAGCGTCAGATGGCGGGCTGCGCCTGCATGCCGCGCTGGGCTCGGTGATGATTCTGGGCTCCAAGCTGGCCGACAAGGACATCTACGGCTTTGCCGAGCCCGCCGCGAAGCTCAACATCCCGCTCGAGCTGGGGGCAGGACTTGTGACCGATTCGGTGTGGATGCGCGGTGCCTTGCTGGCGTCTCCGCTGCTGGGCGGGCAATACCTGTGGCAGAAGTCCGATGGCACCGCCGGAACGTCAGGCGTTGGCCTTGGAGGCCATGCGGGTGCCGGCTTGGTCATGGATGACTTGGAGTTCGGCTTGCTCGTGGGCGGGCAGTTTCCTGGTCGCATGGGTGTGCACGGCGCCGGTTCACTGGGACTCGGAGACATGCTTCGCATGGAGGGCCGGCTGGGCCTGAACATTGGCACCGGAGGACGCGTTGAAGGCGTGCTCGGTGCGATGCTCACGGTGTCACCGACGCTCTAGCGGGCCGAACCGGTAAGGCGCAGCTTCGCCTCCCTGGGCGGTCTTGGTCCACCCGCGCAAGGCGCAGGACGGTGCGGCAGCTTTGGTGGCTTAGTCTTCCCGACGCCGCATGACGCTCAACAGCGCCAGCAGCAGGAACGGGGCGCCTCCAACGGCACCGCCACGTGCATCACAGAAGCAGCCGGCGGGCAGCTCAAGTTGCCCGGTGTCCACCACACCTGCGGTGTCCGTGTCCGTGTCCGTGTCCGTGTCGGTGTCCGTGTCCGTGTCCGTGTCCGTGTCCGTGTCCGTGTCCGTGTCCGTGTCCGTGTCCGTATCGGTATCGGTATCGGTGTCGACGATGTCGTCCGAACCATCGAGCGGGTCGGTTCCGTCGGCGAGCTCTTGGCCGTCGTCGATGCCTCCGCCGTCCGTGTCGGCAGCGGTGGGGTCGGTCAGGTGAACCAGGACCTCGTCTCCGTCGTCGATGCCGTCTCCGTCCGTGTCTGCGATATCGGGGTCGGTGCCGTAGATGTTGGTCTCGTCGTCGTCCGACAGGCCATCGCCATCGGTGTCGGTTGCGGTGTTCAGCACGCCATCGCAGTCTTGGTCGATGGTGTCGCCGGGCAGGTCTACAGCGAGCGGATTGATGGTTGGGTCGGTGTCATTGCAGTCGGCTCCGCCGCCGAGAGGGTCATCGAAGCCGTCGGCGTCCTGGTCGTAGTCCGAGAGCCCGTCGCAATCGCTGTCGACTCCGTCGTACCAAATCTCTGTGGCGGTCGGGAACGCTTGGTCATCGTCGTCGTCGCAGTCGGTGTTGTCAGCGGCCCAGCCCGTCGGCTGGTCACACGCTTGGGCCGCTCCGGACTGTCGGCCATAGCCGTCGTCATCGAAGTCTCGGTACCAATCGGTGGCCGTGGTGGTGTCCAGGGTTGGGTCGTCATCGTCGACGAGGGTGTCGCAGTCGTTGTCCATGCCGTCGCAGGTCTCGTCCTCGCCTGGATTGGTGTCGACGTCGGCGTCATCGCAGTCCGTGTCGTTGCTGACGTAGCCCACGGGCTGGTCGCATGACAGCTGTGTGGCGGCGAGGGGGTCCCCGTAGCCGTCCCCGTCATCATCGATGAACCAAGTACCGAGCTGCGTGATGTCCACAGACGGGTCGGCGGCGTCGATCAGGGAGTCGCAGTCGTCGTCGAGGGTGTTGCAGATCTCCTGCGCCCCCGGGTTGATGTTGACGTCGCTGTCGACGCAGTCTTGGTCGTCGGAAACGTAGCCAGGCAGCGGAGCGCAGGCGGTCGTGCCCATGCTGGCGTCGCCGTAGCCGTCGGCATCTGAGTCCCGGTATTGGTCGGTGAAGGTCAGTCCGTCGTCGATGCCGCTCTGGCAGTCGTCGTCGATATCGTTGCAGACTTCGGTCGCCGCTGGATTCACGGTGTCGTCGGTGTCATCGCAGTCGGTGTTGTCGAGCACGCGACCGGCAAGCGCCTGGCAGCCGGGAAGTACGTCGGCGTCGTCTCCGTAGCCGTCCCCGTCGCTGTCTCGGTATTGGTCGGTGAACGTCAGGCCGTCGTCGATGCCGTTCTGGCAGTCATCGTCGACCGAGTTGCAGACCTCGGTGATGCCTGGATTGATGGACGCGAGCACGTCGTTGCAGTCGGTGTTGTCCAGGATGTAGCCGACCGGCCTGTCACACTGAGTGAGGGAGTCGGCGGCGTCTCCATAGGTGTCGACGTCGACGTCGTTGAACCAGACCTGACCGGGCATTTCGTCGGGGTCGGTGTCATCGCAGTCAGTGTTGTCCAGGATGTAGCCAACCGGGGCCGAGCACGCGTCAACGGTGTCTGCGGGGTCGCCATAAGTGTCGGCGTCGGCGTCCGCGTAGTAGGCGATGGTCACCCCTTCATCGACGACGGTGTCGCAGTTGTCATCGATGGTGTTGCAGACCTCGGTGCCGCTCGGGTTGACCGCGATGTCTGTGTCGTCGCAGTCCTGGTCATTGGCGACCCAGCCCGCTGGCTGGCTGCAGGCGATCTGAGCCACCAGCGGATCGCCAAATGTATCGACGTCGGTATCCTCGTACCAAGTGGCGGCATCGGCAGCGTCTGGGCCGTCGCTCGAGCCATCGCAGTTATCGTCGAAGCCGTTGCACAGCTCACTCATGCCCGGATTGATGGCGGGGTCGGTGTCGTCGCAGTCGACATCTTCAGCGTAGCCGTCGAGGTCCTCGTCTCGCGGAAGTGCTGTCTGCCCGCCAAAGGCGCCGATGTCATTGAAGCTGCCATCGGGGTCTTCGTAGGCAAACGCAGGGTCCCCCGCGTCGATCAGTGGACTGACTGGAAGAGCCTGAGGCTGCCAGAATGCGGCTCCGCAGGTCGTCACTCCCGCGACATAGTCCTCGAGCAGCGGATCGATGGCCAACAAGTCGGTGGCTGGCTGTCCGAAGCCGCCGGAGACGTCGCCCGTCGTGTTGAGGTACCACGCGTTGTAGCCGCCGTTGACGTTGCCCGTTTCATGGGCGGCGGCGTTGCCCGCGGCATTCCACGCCACGAGGTTGTTGCGGAACTCGGTCTGGCCGCTCGCCAGGATCGCTCCGCCGTCACCCGCGGCGGTGTTGCCGACGAAGTGATTGTTCTCGATGGTGGCATCGACACCACCGATCAGAGACAGGCCCCCCGCGTCGTTGGCGGCGGTGTTGTCGGCGAAGACGTTGTTGCGCCAGATGTTGTTGGCCTGGCCGTTGATGCCGGCTGCCATGGCACCACCACCGTCTTGCTGGTTGGTCTGGTTGTCGCAAAACACATTGCCGGTGGCCAACACGGTGGCTTGGTTGCTGATGTAGGCGCCGCCTGCGTGCCAATCGGCGACGTTGCCTTCGAACCAGCTATCGGTCAGCGTGGTGACCCCGTTGTTGCCTGTGATCAGGATTCCCGCGCCGCGACCGTTGGGGAAGCCCCCGCCGTTGACGGTGACGTTGTTGACGAAGGTGCTGTCCGAGACGTCCATGGTCTGGAACGTGCCCTCGGTGTCGAGGTAGCCCCCGCCCCCAGACCGGGCCGTGTTGCCGTCAAATGTCGCCCCGGAGATGACGATGTTCGCGTCTCGGATGTTCAGGGCGCCGCCCCGGTCGGCGGCGGTGTTGTTCAGGAAGGTGCAGTCGATGCAGCTGAAATCTCCACCGTTGTCGAAAAAGACTGCGCCGCCATCACCCGAGTTGTTCAAGGCCTCCATGGTGTCGAAGGTGACTCGGGCAAACACCATCTCGGCTTGATTCGAGGCCGCGTCGAAGTGAATGCCACCACCGCGGCCATTGACGGCCGTGCAGTCGGTGAACGTGACGTCGGTCATGGTCAGGCTGACAGCATCTTCGGCGTGGAAGGAGCCGCCCATTCCGGCGCTGCCGTCCGAGAAGGTCGTGCGCTCGATCGTAGCGTCCCCATCGTCCCGCATGAACACGTGGCCGCCGAAGTTGTCATTGCCGGTGCCGCTCGCACTCGTGCCGAATGTGGAGTCCTGGATGATGAGGCTCGAGGTGCCGCGCGTCTCGATGGTGCCGCCGTCGTCGCGTGCGGTGTTGTCGATGAAGGTGCAGGTGTCGAAGGTGCCGGTGGCGCCATTGCGGATGGTTGCCGCACCGCCATCGTCGGCAGTGCCACGCTCGAACAGGGTGTTGGTGAAGGTGCCCGTTCCGCCGTTGTTGAGGAACAGGTGGCCCCCGTCGTTGCCACCGGTGGCGGCGTTGTCTCGGAAGATGCTGTCTGTGACAGTGAGCGTGCCGCCGGCGACTCGGACGCCGACCCCGTTCTGGCCGGCCGATCCGTTTCGGACGATGACGTTGTCGAGGGTGAGCGTGCTGCCATTGCGCATCTCGACGGAGCGGTTCTGGCCAGCCTCGACCGACACGCCGCGCACGATCAGCACGCCGCCGCCGTCGACACGAATGGTGTCGTTCTGAAAGCCCGGGGCGACGATGATGACCTCGCCAATTGCGGCGGGATCGATCTCGATGGTGACCTGCGGGTCGCCGCCGCCGATGACGATGCGCTCGGTGTAGGTGCCTGTGTCGAGCAGGATCGCGTCACCGGTGTTGGCCACACCAAGGGCGGCGTTGATTGTGGGCTGATCAGCAGGAACGGCGATCGGCGCCGCGAACGCTGACGATGACGTGGCGACCAGAAAGAGCAGCGGGGACCGGAGCAGCATGCCCCATCGTACTCAATCAGAAGGGCAACACGACAGGTATGATGGTTTCGATGTCCGTGTACCTCAAAAACGGCGATCGCATTGGTGACTGGGTCATCGGCGACTTGCTCGGCGAAGGCGGCATGGGTGAGGTCTACGTGGCCACCAACCACATGTCCGAGCGCATTCGGGCCGCGGTCAAGGTGCACAAGGCTCACCGCCTCGCGTCGGAACGCGAGCGCTTTTTGCGGGAAATCGAGGCGCTCTATGCGATGCGCCATCCGGCGATTGTCCGGGTCACTGGCTGGGGCGAAGACAAGGAAAGAGGTCTTCTTTGGTTGGCGATGGAGCTGGTCGAGGGCGAGGAACTCGACGTTCGACTTGAGCGTGAATCGATGTCCGAGGACGAAGCGACCCGGGCGTTCGCACAGCTGGCCGACGGCCTTCGTCACGCCCATGACCGAGGCATTGCTCACCGAGACGTGAAGCCCGGAAACGTGATGATCACAGCCAGCGGCAATGCGCGCCTGCTGGACTTCGGCATCGCGATGGAGAAGGGCCGCACGCGGCTGACCACCCAAGGTCTCGCCCCCGGCACCATGGCCTACCTGCCGCCAGAGACCTTCAGCGAAGAGAAGCTCGATCCTTACTCCGCCGACATCTATGCGCTGGGCTTGTTGCTGTACGAGTGCCTGACGGGAGACGTGGAATTCAGCGAGAAGTCAGGGCTCTCGACCAACCAGCAGACCGCCAAGCTCATCGCCAAGAAGCTGCGCAGCGAGCCCTTGGACCCCGGGCCAGAGTTCTCGGGTCGCATGCGAGACTTGGTGCGCGAGGCGACCGAGCCCGATCCAGAAGAACGGCTGGGATCGATGCGCGAGTTCGCGCTGGCCTTGGGCGCGAACCCGACCGACACGGCCCTGTCCGAGACGCAGCGACGGGCGGTCCCAAAGAAGCGCACGCAGGCGAAGTCTTCAGCAACGACCACTGGTGTGCTGCGAACCGGCGGAGTGGTCGTGGCAGCAGGAGGCGTTGGACTGCTGGCGATGGCGGCTGGCATCACGGCCTTCAGCATCGGCGGGGGGCTGCTGTTCTACTCCCTCAACTCGCAGCCCAATCAAGATGCAAGCGCCCAAGCCCCAGTGGAAGCGCCGGTCGAGGCCGATGACAAAGACGATGCGCCCGAAGTCGAGCCCAGCGAGGTGGCCCCCGAGCCCGTCGTTGAAGAGCAAGCCCCGCCGAAGAAGGCCAAGCCGACAAAGAAGGCCGCTGTCGCAAAGACTGTGAAGCCGGCACCGGCCCCAGTGGGGCGGACATATGACGTCAGCTTTGTATCGGTGCCCATGGGCCAGAGCATCAAGGTCGATGGCAGAGCCCGCGGCACGACGCCGACGACGGTTTCACTGACTAGCGGCCGGCACAAGGTGCATGTCGAAGGCGTCAGCGGCTCCATTGACCGCATCGTCGAGGTCGGGAGGCACCAGCCGACTCGGTACATGT
>Ga0114932_10004960_pt1 | contig 12047 bp, 10 predicted proteins | sample 2SBtaG_2_FD_87286 | JGI IMG/M metagenome (GOLD analysis project Ga0114932, IMG submission 87286) | Deep subsurface microbial communities from Kolumbo volcano to uncover new lineages of life (NeLLi) - 2SBTROV12_ACTIVE470 metaG | ecosystem: Environmental > Aquatic > Marine > Volcanic ... | reverse complement strand
CGTTTTCGGGTGTTTTTGCACTGCGTGCCGCCAACAGTGCAACGCTGGGACCTCGAATCTCAGTGTTGTGTTTGATTGGGGGTTACTATGATGTCGAACGGGTGAGTGACTTTCTGGTTAATGCCAAGCGTGCAGACCCGTATGGACGGATGCTAATGGTCCGTAGTTATTTCAGTGAAGTCGAAGTCGAAAATGAAACATTTCATCAGCACCTGGAGCGTTGTATCCGCAATAACCTAAAGGAAGACAAGGGCTGGAATTTGCGGTCATTGCTGGATGAGACTGATGCAGAACAGGAAAGGCTGTGGCAGCTGTTAAGTAATTCCGGAAAGCGCCAGCGGTTTTTTCAGAAAGTCATCCGGGCATTCGGTGATGATTGGTCTGGTTATCGGGTCAACTTGAATTTCGTGAATTCCAAAACACCAGTATTTTTGCTCCATGGCCGAGGCGATCGTGTGATTCCGCCGGGGGAATCGCGCCGCCTCTCCAGTCAGATGTCGGCGCAGGGTATACCGAATTACCTGTGTATTACCCGTTTTCTCAGCCATGGCGACAGTGCAATCCGATTGAGTCAGTTGCCGGAACTTTATCGGTTGTTGCGGGGGTTTGCCTGGTTCATCAACTGTACGCGGCGGTAAGATCTGTGGTGGTGCTGCTGCTCAAACCATTCAGCGGCAGTCAAAAAAAGAGGGCGCTGCTGCGCCCTCTTTTAGTCAAACGTTATTGATCGCTACATGTAGTTCACGATACCCGCCATAATTATGGTAAGAATGATGCTGGACGTAATCACTCCACTGACTGACTGAATCAGCCCCAGCATTTTGCCCCATATCGCGTTCGCTTCTATCACGACAATGATGGCGAGTCCGATGATCAGTGCCGTGGTGCTCACTGAGGCCCATGCGCCTCCGCTCGCGGCAAATCCGTGGACTGATGCGACCATGAAATAGAGCATTGGCAGCGAAAGCAGTGTATTGGTCCGGGAAGCCAGGGCTGCCTTCGGTCCGGCGACCGTCTTGTCGCCTTCCGCAATTCCAATCATGACTTTCTGGTTCGGCCAGATGATTCCCCATACATTCAGCATCATTATGGTGCCCATCAATGCTCCGAGCGCTATACCCAGATTGAAGCGTTGTTGGCTTGATACCCACCACAGCATTATTAGACCGGTCAGGAAAGTGAGCAGCGCGGCCCATCGGAACCACCACAGTGCCCGAGGGGCAAGTTTAGCCATGACGTCTGCTTTAGCGCCATCGTCGGCTTCCTTGACGTATTCTGTCTGTACAAAATTGAAGTAGTACAGCAGGCCGATCCAGGCCACGCCAAAGACAATGTGGGCGTAGCGGAACAGTACATCGAGCAGGTATGCCATTTATAGGTCTCCAGAAAATGTGAATGACGAGTTAAAGAACCTTAATAAAATCAAGTGAGTAGCGTTATCTTGTACCTTGGATAGTTTAAATCAGCAGGGGCAACGGGGCAAGCCGGTCAGTCCGTTGAAAGCCATCATCATCATGGTCAGCGGTCTGTCAAGCGACCGACGGTAGACCAGCTAGAGCCATAGCGACCTCAGATTCGTCGTATGGATGGTCGGCAAGTTTACCTGATGAGTAATCCATATAGGCCTGCATGTCGAAGTAGCCGTGACCACAAAGGTTGAACAGGATTGCCCGGGACTCACCTTCTTCCTTGCACCGCATAGCCTCGACCAGCGCTCCTTTGACTGCATGGTTAGCCTCAGGCGCTGGCAGAATGCCTTCTGCCTTGGCAAATGTCACACCGGCCTCGAAGCATTCGGTTTGCGAGTAGGCTGCCGGTTCTACTTGGCCCAGATCCACGAGCTGGCTGACCAGCGGTGCCATGCCGTGATAGCGCAGGCCGCCCGCATGAGAACTCGGCGGGACGAACGATGATCCCAGGGTGTGCATCTTGACCAGCGGTGTCATTTGGCCCGTGTCGCCAAAGTCGTAGGCGTACTTGCCTTTAGTCAGACTGGGACAGTTGGCGGGTTCAACCGCGACCACCCGCACGTCCTGCTCGCCGCGCAGCTTTCGTCCAATAAACGGGAACGACAAGCCGGCAAAGTTACTGCCCCCGCCCGTACAGCCAACAACAACGTCCGGGTAATCATCTGCCAGTTCCATCTGACGGATCGCCTCCTGTCCAACGACAGTTTGGTGCAGCAGCACGTGGTTCAGGACGCTGCCGAGAGCATACTTGGTGTCATCCCGCTGGGCCGCAACCTCCACAGCCTCACTGATGGCGATACCCAGGCTGCCGCTGCTGTCAGGATTCTCAGCCAGGACCTTTTTACCCACTTCAGTTAAGTTACTGGGACTGGGGTGGCAGGTGGCGCCGAATGTCTCCATGAACGCGCGCCGATAGGGTTTTTGGTCGAAACTTACGCGAACCATGAAGACCTCGATCTCAAGGCCGAAGAAAGAGCCCGCCAGCGCCAGTGAAGATCCCCACTGGCCAGCACCGGTCTCGGTTGCAATTCGCTTAACACCTTCTTCGCGGCAGTAAAACGCCTGGGCCACGGCAGTGTTGGGTTTGTGACTGCCGGCTGGGCTCACGCCTTCGTATTTGTAGTAGATCCTCGCCGGCGTATCGAGTGCCGCTTCCAGCCGGTAGGCGCGATGCAGTGGACTTGGACGCCACTGCCGGTAGATGTCGCGGACGGGTTCTGGGATATCGATCTGCCGCTCCGCACTGACCTCCTGCATGATGGCGGCCATCGTGAACAGCGGTGCCAGGTCATCGGGACCGATAGGTTGGCCCGTACCCGGATGGATCACCGGTGCAGGTGGTTCGGGCAGGTCGGAGACAATGTTGTACCAGGACTTGGGTATCTCGTTCTCATCCAGAATAAATTTCACACTGTCGGTCATTGTCTTATCCTCACTATAGGGTCATGAACATCATAAGCGCCCGCATGGGGCCAGTGGGTTCAATTTATTAAAAGCCTAGTAAAATCCGAAGATTCTAGGGATTATCTTAATACACTTATTACTAGACAGGGAAGGTCTATAGCAGCCAGCTTTTCGGGGTAAATTGTCAGTACTCCGGCGGATCAGGTTCTACCACCACCGCTGCCACGGTTGTAGCGGGGAACAGGGCCCTGCAGTGCCTCCCAGGCCGACTGACAGGCCTGTTGTTCGTCGTTCGACAAAGGGGCAGCTTGGACAGCAGCAAGGTTGTCCTGCAGCTGCGCTATCGATGTCGCGCCGATCAGGGTGACATCAACCGTGGGATGATCCAGCATGAACCGTAGTGCCAGCTCAACGGGACTGCGGCCAGCCTCCCGGGCAATCTCGCAGATTTGGTGCGCAGCTGTGCGTTGGCGGTCGTTCCAGTAGCGTGTCCTATAAGTGGTGTTGTAGGCCAGTCTGGTTTGTGGATTCGCTTCTTCGCCTACGCCATGTTTGCCGGTGAGCAGGCCGCCAGCGAGCGGGTTATACATGCAGGTGCCCAGACCATAAGCATTCACCATTGGCAGCAGCTCGGTTTCAACCGCCCGGGAAATTACGTTGTACAGCGCCTGGGTGACCGTCGGCGGTGCCCAGCCGCGGTGATTGGCAAGGTGTACGGTCTGTGCACATTGCCAGGCCGCAAAATTTGAAAGGCCCAGGCAACGTACCCTGCCTGATGCCACAATCGCATCGAGGCAGCGCCAGGTCGTTTCGATCGGTGTGTCGTCGTCGGGCTGGTGCAGAAAATAGATGTCAAGATAGTCGGTGTTGAGGCGTTTAAGGGAATTCTCGAGTTGCTGCAGGATGACTCTTGGCGACAGACCGGTGGAGTCGGGGTCATCGCCGACGGGGTAGCGGACCTTGCTGGCAATCACCAGTTGCTCTCGATGACCTCGCGCCTTGAGCCATTGCCCGATAATTTCCTCCGTCAGGCCAGCGTTGTAAGTGTTCGCGGTATCAAGAAAATTGATACCCTGCTCCACAGCCAGGTCGAGAAGGTCAAAGGATGTGTCTGCGTCGACCGGATCACCGAACGTCATGGTTCCCAGAGCAAAGGGCGACACTTTTAATCCGCTTGCACCGAGGGTGACACGGTCCATAGGTTTAGCTCCTAATTGTAGGTTTGTATGAAGTATCGAATGATGGCGTCTGACTCAGGCAGCCAGTGAGTCTCGCCTGCGGCAGTCATGCGGCACAACACGGGAACAGTGGCACTGCCCTGGCCAGCAATGAGTTCGTTCTGCCAAGTGTCGTCCTCCCAAATATTGCGTTCTTCAACATCCACTGCAAGCTCTGAAATCACGTCCTGGACCATCGCGCAGTAGCCGCAATAGTCCCGCAGGTAAAGAATCAGTTTTTCATCCATTTATGGGTTACCCAAAGTGCCGTACAAAAGACGCTGACGACTATGCCCACATTTTATCGTGGAGGAGATTGTCTGTGGAAGCAATTGTTGTGCGTTAGAGGCCTATTGTCTGAGCACGCATTTTTGATACAAGCTCTTCAAGCGGCCATCAGGATCGTATTTGGTTTTAAGGGCTGCATAGGTGTCACCGTCGTAGATGGACCAGAATTCGGCTTCATCAAAGTAGGCATCCGAATACAGAGATTTAATGCCGCCGAGTTCGGTGACTTTTTGTTCGATCAGTCGGTTGAAATGACCGGTCGGCATTTCCATTTTGGTTTTGACACCGCCCCAAAAACCGAAGTTCACATACATGGATTCAGCGATCATGGGAAATAACGGGTACTGCTCGTCTCGCACGGACTGTCTGACCGGGCAGATCCAGACTGGGCGCATCCCGATTTCCTTATGGAAAAAATCCAGAAACTCGGCCGCTCTATCGATGGGTACATCGATGTCCTGGATCACTGATTCGCGATGTTGCCCAGACAAGTAGCCCAATCTCCGGGTAATTCCCCAGCGGGTGTTCCATCGCATAACTTTTTGGTAGGTGATCGAATTGAGCCGCTTACGACCGAGCAGGCGCCGCATTGGTCGGTTGTGAACGTAGAGATTTTTCGAGCACCAGAACCAATCGGTGTCCCAGCGCCACAGGTAATCCCGAACAGTAAGATAGTCCTCGCTGCGTGTTGGGATGGATTGGTAGTAAATGTCCATCCAGGTGTAGTCACTGGTATAGGGAGCATCGTCGACAAATCGACCGATCGTCAGGTAATGTTTTCCCGGTTGGAATACCGTGCCATCGATAAAATCAATGTCGCGTTCCGTCCAGGTTCTGACCGCATCGAACAACGCATCAGCATCTGCAAACCGTATGTGTGTCAGCTGGATGTAAGGCTTGACCGGTATTGCCAGTACGGTCAGACGAAGGATGTAGCCCAGGGTGCCGTACGAGTTCGCCAGGCCGTAGAAGAGGTCGCGGTGTTCGTTATCCGGTGTGCAGGTCACGACTTCACCGCTACCCAGCAGGACATCCATTTCCCCGATACTTTCATGCGGCAGCCCGTAGCGAAAAGATGAGGACTCGATACCGATGCCGGAGACAGCACCGCCGATCGTAATCGACTTTAGTTGAGGGACAACGGCTGGCATTACCCCGTGTGATAGTGAGTGGTCAACCAGCGCTTCATAGGTGGTCATCCCTTCTGTTTCAATCAGGTTGTTCCGCGGATCGACATTCAGTACGTGATTGAACTGGCTGACATCCAGCAGACTTTCTGATTGAGCGTTAGGGCGATTCCGAAAAACATTCGATGTGGTTTTATCGAGACGAACAGTGCCAGTAGTCTGCTGTTTCAGCGTACCAGCCAATTGCTGGCGTCGTTCGTCGTAATTCATGAGGAGCCGAATGTTTGGCAGGTTGAGTTTAGAAGCCGGCTGCTTGCCCATCCTTACGGGGATCAGAACCGGCAATATATCCATCGCCATCTCTCAGAATGACCTGACCGCCGCCGAACGAACCGATCTTGCCCTGTGTAAGAATATGGCCCCGCTGTGTCAGTTCCTCGCGCAGGTGTGCCAGCGCGGGTTCGAGACACACCGAAAAGTCTTCGTTGACATGCCAGCGCGGCGCATCCAGGGCCTGCTGAGGTGAAGCACCCTGGCAAAACAACCTGATCATCACCTGGGCATGCCCTTGGGGCTGATGATGCCCGCCCATCACGCCGAATGCCATTAAAGGCGCATCTCGGCGCGAAACAAAAGCCGGGATGATGGTGTGAAAGGGCCGCTTGCCGCCGCCGACTTCGTTCGGGTGGCCTGACTGCAGCGAAAAGCCCCGTCCCCGGTTCTGCAGACTGACACCGATATCGGGCACAACGATTCCCGAACCAAAGCCGTGGTAGTTCGACTGTATCCAGGACACCATCATGCCGTCGCCATCAGCGGTTGCAAGGTAAACAGTGCCATGATCGGGTTTTACGCCAGCAACAGGAGACGCTGCGTGAGTCAGACTAATCTCGTCGGCGTGACGTTGAAGTGTTGCCGAATCCAGTAGCTGGTCTACGGTGACTAGCATGGTGTCGGGATCTGAAACGTGAGAGTGTGTTTCAGCGAATGCGGCTTTCATCGCTTCGATCTGCAAGTGCACACTATCGGCAGAATCCGTCGCGTAGGCATCGATGTTTAAACGCTCAAGAATCCCCAGTGCGATGAGTGCGGCGATGCCCTGACCATTGGGTGGGATTTCGTGCACGGTCAACTCTTTGAAATCCTGCTGGATACAATCGGTCCAAAACCCCTGGTGCTCAGCAAGATCTTGTTCGGTGAGCGCACCATCAAAGCGAGCGGCGTCGGCCACGATCCGTGAGGCGAGTCGGCCCCGGTAAAAACTTTCGCCTCGACTGTCGGCGATCTCGCCCAGGGTGTTTGCCATGGCCTCGCTTTGGAAGGACTCACCCGCAGTGGGCGCACGACCGTTCGGCATGAAAATAGTCCTGAAGCCCTCAAGATAACCAAATTCTTCTGCCGCTCGCGCCCAACCCGCCGCAATCACCGGTGAAACGGCAAAGCCTTGAGCGGCGTAGTTAATAGCCGAATCAAAGAGTTTTTCAAAAGGCAGCTGCCCGAAGCGATCCGAGAGCTGTACCCAGGTGTCTACTGCACCAGGCACTGTGACCGTATCCCAGCCATGTTCCGGCATGTTGTCGTGGCCGGCGAAGCGTTCGGGTGTCCAGGCTGCAGGGGATCGGCCACTGCCATTAAAGCCATGGATGCCGTGATTATCACTGACAATAACGAAAGCATCACTGCCAATGCCGTTCATCGTGGGTTCAACCACGGTGAGGGTGATGGCGGTTGCAATCGCGGCATCGACTGCGTTTCCGCCGTTTCGCAGTATCTGAACGCCGGCCTGGGCTGCGAGCGGTTGTGAGGCAGCGACGACATTGCGGGCATACACGCTGGAGCGGCGCGAGACATGCTTGTGGTCTGAGTCAAGACGGGTGAACATGATGCTGAGTTAAATGTATAAAGTTGTTCGTGGAACGGCCTATTGTAATGATTCGGACAAACTCGGCGGTAGCTCCGTGTTTATACAACGCACATAGATCTGGAAAGATCGACTTTTTGTTGCGACCTCGCCGATTTTCAGCTGTCAGCCGCCATGCAGGCAGCTTTTAATGGTTCAAGTTGGTCAGCATAATCGTTGCCACGCAAAATTTTGTGCAGGCGCTCATTACAGTGAGCCTCAAAAGGCATATTGAGATCGGTCCATTGGTAGGCGACCGGTGTTTTTGGCTCAACGTCTCCCACAAGTATTCGCGCCTGCGGGCGGCGGCCAATGATGTCGGCGTGAGCGAGTCCTTGGCCGGAAATATAAGTATGAATGTGCCGATCGTCGAATTCGGTCGAGATATGAATGTGTCCGTTGATGATGTGCCTCACGCCCCGTTGGACGAGCTGTTGATATAACCATTCGTCTTCTTGAAGACCTTCCACGCTATGATCGCTCGGCCGGGTATTGATTGGCCGCGGGTCTGTGATGGGGCGGTGGGCAAACACCACGTAATCACTCAAATTGGAGTTGGAGGCCAAGGGTTGGATCTGTTGTAGCAGTTGACCACGCTTACCTGCTGATACGGGTAGGTGGTCGACGGAGGTATCCAGGTTGATGAACTGAATGCTCCCGAGAGTGAAAGTGCTATTTCTTGGACCGACCTGCTGGATGAAATCTTGCGGTTTGAAGCCGAATGGGTTGCGAAAATCATGATTGCCGATGGCTGAGAAGACTGGCAAGGGTGATTCTTCCAGGTGAATGGTTGTTCGTTCTGGATCGACCGGCTGGTAGTAGTAATCGCCCAGGTGTAGAACAAAGTCAGCTCCCAGTTGTTGTGAGCGCTTGAGTATCCAGGCGAGTTCTAGGTCGCCGCCGGTATCGCCAATGGCCGTAAAACGATAATTCTGCTGCCTGGGAAAAATCCAGCGCAGCGTCAGTGTGTTGTTTGCACTGTTGCCGGTTACGTGCCTGAACAAACCATCGATGCGCTCTTCTGAGATCTTACCGTCGCCTTCGATGTTCAGGCGGGCCTGGGGATGCACGTTGCCTATTTTGAGTTCGAATTCGCCGCTTGCCCGCACAATTGGTTCCGGTACATAGGCCCGAAACACCAGTTGATGTGCGTCTTCGCGTTGGTATACGGCACCATGGCTATCGAGTTGGAAACCAAGGGCGCTGTGTTCGGCGAATTGGGATGCTGTCGCTGGTTCAAACTGAAGGCTCGGGTAGCGAAGACCACGTAGGCCGGCAGCTGACGCAAATACTGTGGCACCGGCCAGTGCGGTGTATCCCAGGAACGCTCTGCGAGTGCTGGCCATCTTAATTCAGCGTGCCTGTGAGTCTTGATCCAAGGCATCTATCGCCGTGCTCAATTCCACCAATCGCTCGGCATCGCGTACATGAAGTGCCTCAATCAGTTGATCATTGACCACCAACACACCTTGTTTCTGAGCATGGAGCTCGGACCACGCTTCGACTACCTTGCGAGCATGCGAGATAGATTCAGGGTCAGGCGAGAAAACAGTATTGGCCGTTTCGATCTGATTAGGATGAATTAATGTCTTGCCGTCAAATCCCAGTTGGCGGCCAGTTTCACAGCTGTGTCGTAAACCGTCGCTGTCGTGCAGGTTAAAGAACACACCGTCAATGGCGTTAATTTGAGTTGCCCGGGATGCCAACAGAAGACGCGACAAAGCATACTGTAGACCCAGCTGGGCGTTGTTGTGCGGGATCCGTAACGCGCTGGCAAGGTCAGCAGTGCCGGCGACAACACACGCCAAGCGGGGAGTCGCAGAGACTATCTCTTCTATGCGCTGAATGCCCAGGGGCGTTTCAATCATGGCCCACAGCGCGAGGTCCGAGGGTGCGCCCAGAGCGTTCAAGGTGATCGTTGCAGTGAACAGTTCGTCTGCTGACTCCACCTTGGGCAACAGTATGGCATCGGGTGGATTGGATGCCAGGGCCTTGAGATCTTCTTTGCAGTTCTGAGTCTCTAGGCGATTAACACGCACAACCACTTCCCGCTGGCCGTAGTCTGTTTGTTCAAGCGTCGACTGGACCTGCTGTCGAGCTGCTTCTTTGTTTGCCGGCGAAACGGCATCTTCCAAGTCCAGGATAATGACATCGGCCGGCAACCCAGTCGCTTTCTGCTGGGCTCGAGGGTTGTCGCCAGGCATAAACAGGGCGGAACGGCGCGGACGCGATATCATTGAGGGCATTGACCGGGTATTAACGTCTTGCAAGGAACGTAGTACTGTAAGGCTTTCATGGGTAATTTTAACATTGTGTGAAATGAAAGACTGATGAAGAGTAATTATCCGGAACGAATCGTGTGTCTCACCGAAGAGACCACGGAGACAATTTACCTGTTGGGTGAAGAAGATCGAATCGTCGGAATATCCGGATTTACAGTACGTCCACCGCGTGCCCGAAAAGAAAAACCCAAGGTCTCAGCGTTCACCAGCGCCAAGATCGATCGAATCATTGCACTTGAGCCGGATCTTGTTCTTGGGTTTTCAGACCTCCAGGCTGACATCGCAGCTGAGTTAATCCGTCGTGGCATCACGGTATTGGTGTTCAACCACCGCTCGGTTCAAGAGATCCTGTCGATGATCCGTACACTAGGGGGAATGGTGGGTGCTGCCAAGCGTGCGGATGAACTGGTGGGTGCATACGAAAACAATATTGATCGCAGTTTGGTTCGAGCTGCTGAACTTCCTCGACGACCCAAAGTGTATTTCGAAGAGTGGGATGATCCCCAGATCTCCGGTATACGCTGGGTTTCAGAGTTGATCGGAATCGCTGGTGGGGACGATGTCTTTCCAGAACTGGCTGTCTGCCCAGATGGCAAGAGCCGAATCATTGCCAATCCTGAAGAGGTGATTCGGCGAGCACCGGATATCATCATCGGATCGTGGTGCGGCAAAAAGTTTCGTCCCGAAAAAGTAGCAGCACGGCAAGGCTGGGACGCTATACCTGCGGTGCAGAACGGGGACATCTATGAAATCAAGTCGGCGGAGATTTTGCAGCCCGGACCCGCAGCTTTGACGGATGGACTACATCAATTGCAAAAAATAATAACTGCGTGGACCGGTTGAAAACTGAATTAGAGAATCTCACGACGGTAAAAGGTCATCTGGTACGTCGCGCTCAAGAGCCTGTTCGACGTTGTCGAAACTCATGAGTGCCATCAAGCGGGTGGTTTCGCCTCGGATCGGTGTGACTCGATGCAGGCTGTGCCGACCTCGGAAAAGGACCAAATCCCCGGGCTGAAAATCTACACCGATGCGTTGGTCATCGTTGCCACTCAAAATGGATTCGACAGCTGAAAAGTTTTCGTCGTCGGCATTACGTACAGCAGGGATATATTCGAAGTTGCCGCCGTTACCGGCGGGTCGTAGTAAAATCGATGCGACCAATTCGCACGCATCGAAATGCCATCCTAACTGGTCATCTTCGGCCATTACAGTGTAATTGAGCGATCCTCTTGGGTGGCTGTAACGGTAGAGTGGTTCATCTGGCAACAATACTCGTAGGAACCTCAACAGATCGTCCCCTTCAAAAATCATCCTTAGCGGCGAGACTTGAGAAAGCAACTTGCGGGAAACATAACGCACAGCAAATCGGACTGTTGAATTTCGAGGGTGTCCCTCAGGGTAAGTGTCGTCAGGCACTTGGTAGTACGGCGTGTACTGATTGTTGCTGGAATGGGCTTGAGACTCGAGCCCAATGGCTTCTGTTAAGCAATGAGATAAACCAGCAGAATTGAGAAATTGAGGGAAGTGACAGGCACCCACTGATGCCAACTCTGATTGGGCAGTTGCTATTAGTCGCCGGGTTCTCGGATGGTTAATTCTATCGATTGGATAAATATTAGAATCAATAATGGAATACATAGCGTTTATCAATGCGTAATTTCACTGCAGTAGCCATACGTGATTTATCATTTACATAAAGCGGCAGCAAATATAACAGGATCTCAACGATGAAAACGATCAGGGAGTTTCCCCATACGGTAAAGGTGTTAGAGAAAGGTGTTTGGATACCAATGAAACGGGGGGATCGGCTCGCTGCTCGGATATGGATGCCCGAAGACGCAGGTCCGGACAACCCAGTGCCTGCCCTATTGGAATATATACCGTATCGAAAACGAGACATGACGCGGGGGGGAGACGAGCCGAAACATAGTTACTTTGCCGGATATGGTTATGCCAGTGTGCGAGTGGATATGGCTGGTGCTGGTGACAGCTTTGGCGTCATGCGTGATGAGTATGCCCGCCAAGAGTTAAGTGACGGGAAAGAGATTATTGCTTGGCTCGCTCGTCAGTCTTGGTGTAGCGGAAAGGTCGGAATGTTCGGTATTTCCTGGGGAGGGTTTAATTCACTTCAGGTTGCGGCGCTAAGACCACCAGCTCTTAAAGCCATCGTGACCTCGTGTTCGACCGACGACCGCTATGCGAACGACATGCACTACAGTGGCGGTTGTTTGTTGAATGATAATTTGGACTGGGGAACAACTTTCTTTTCGATTCTGCCATTGCCAGGTGACCCCGAGATCATGGGTTCTGGTTGGCGCAAGAATTGGAAAGATCGACTGGAAGGAGTGCCTTGTCCT
>Ga0114932_10004958_pt1 | contig 12048 bp, 16 predicted proteins | sample 2SBtaG_2_FD_87286 | JGI IMG/M metagenome (GOLD analysis project Ga0114932, IMG submission 87286) | Deep subsurface microbial communities from Kolumbo volcano to uncover new lineages of life (NeLLi) - 2SBTROV12_ACTIVE470 metaG | ecosystem: Environmental > Aquatic > Marine > Volcanic ... | reverse complement strand
TTCATAAACAGATGGTTCAGAATCTAATAAAACTTGACATTCTTTTAGTACATCAGAATGAATATGTTCTTTATTTGCTTCACTACAAATAATTTCTAACATGGTCATTCCCATTTCTAATTTAAACCCTACTATTTTTTTCTTTAATATTTTTCTTGAAGTCGCCGCCACCACAAATCCTTATTTAAATGCTTTGTTTCATAAATTTATTTCTTTATATTTTCTTAAAAATGATATAATGGCATGTTCTGGCAAGGCTAACATCCATTGATTCGGTTCACCATTTAATATAGATATATGATTTCCACGCCATTGTGTATCATAATCTTCTATCCAATCTGAATGTTCAATACCTTTTGTTAAGTTCTTTATATTATTTAAAGATAATTTTTTTTCTATTCGTTCTATTATAATATTATCAATGCATAAGCTTAAATGATTAGCAATATCTTGAATAATTTTTTTCATATTGTAATACATTTCTTCATATTGTATTACAATAGAATTTGATCGTTCTTGATAATGTTTTAATTGTTCTTGTGTTTCTTCCATATTTAATAATTGTTGTTCCCAAAAATTTGGATCATCTATATCAATTCCATCTTTAGGCAAATCTTTTAATGAATTATGTCCAGTACTATAACCACGTAATAATGAAGAAGATACCTTATCTAAATGATTCCTGGTTATATAAAATATTTTTAAATCTTCTTCAAAAGGCAAATCACGTAAATCTAAATGACTTTTCAATAAATAAATTGTGTTTTTATCATTTAAATACCATCTGGTTATATCTTGAATATTATCACCATGATAAACTTTATGTGTTTTTGGATATAAAATTTCAACAATTTCTTTAATTATATTATATAATAAAGTTGACCCCGTTCTATAATCACTAACAACCACCGAAAATATTCTATCAGGATTCATACTAGTGGATTCCCATCATCATCACATTCCCGTAATGCTAGTCCAACCGGAAACTGTAAATTGCCATCATCGGTTTTAGCTTGATATTTGACCGTAATCCATTTACCAATATATGAATCTGCTTCTGCTAACATTTGTTTGCGTTCTTCATGTGTACGCTTTGGTGTTACTTTACAAGTTAAACCATTTTTTAATTGACAAATAAGCATGGCATTCTGATTTTTATCCTTCCATAATTCAATAATTTTTGCTTCTGTATCCTTGAAATGCTTATACTTAAATAAATTCGGCGACCGCCCCATTAAATAATTAGATCCGCCATGCCGAATCATAAGACCTTCATATCCTTGCTCAGTATATATACCATGAATATCTTTCATAATATCTATAGAGGATATTTTTTGAAGAGGAACTAATAAAAATAATTCACTGATAAAAGGATAATTTCTTTTGTTATATTCTGCCAATGCACATTCAAGTAACGAATATCGTTCGTGAAAAGACATATCTTTGATAACTAAATCAAATAACATGTATACCAATTCATCACTACCATTTTGATTCTTACGAGCTAAAGATGTAATTTGTTGAAGTGGCATACCATGAATATATGCCTCGCCATCTAATGCCACACAACGATTGTCACACATCTCATTAACTATTTCTAACAATAATTTAGTAGCATCCATTAAATGCGGGATATCATAAATTTCACCTTTACGTGTCATTAATTCATGTTTACCCGTTGAATCTTCAATATTATGGAAACGACTTCCAGCCGTCAATCTCAATCCATCGAGTTTAGGTTGTGCATATGCATCATCCCAATCTACACGATGTGGCACCTTATTGTAATCCAATGCCAACATAGGCCGCAATTGACGACCTGACATTTTTACATCTTCAGCATAATCTTCACGTTCAATTTGCTTAGTCCATTTAGCTTTAGCCTCAAGTTCTGCTTGTTGTACTGAATTTGTTTCATTTGTCTTACCAATGTTCTTTGGTTTACATACAGTTCTTTTTTCCTGCATTTTACCATCTTTTACACCATGTGTAACAATTACTGTATCATCTTCACTATAACAATCCCATTGACGAATTTTTCCTTTAGTGTCATAAGCATATAATGTTGGTAAAATCATGTTTTTTCCTATTTAATTAAAGGGAGGGGCGTTATTTCTATATCTAATAACATATTATGTACTGTATCATACAGACAATATACCTCAAAGTCAACTCCTTTATGTTCTAAAGTTCCTATCATAGATATTCTATCTGGCAAGGTTTCATCTTTATCATATAACGTTATATGGTTAAACTTTGCGGGTTCTGGATAATCTAACTCTATATTACATGCATTTTTTGCATAAATAATTTGGAACAACTTTCCTTTACCATTACCAAAATCATTATTAAAAAATACGTTATTATTCATACCAATAATACTACCAATTAATATAAGTCCACCAGCAATACGTATAGCCCATCGTTTTGTAAAACTACTAATAAACAATTTACTTTCGACATTCATAACATTTGTGCCTTTTCAATTACGGATCTAACTATTTTTTCATTAATCCTATCACGCCAATTATCAGGATATTTAAATACAATATCTTTAGCCTCAAAGTCATCAGGCCAATTAAAATGTCTTAGCATATGATAATATGCAAGTATGTGGACTGAATTGTTAGGATCAAACCATTCTACAATATTCATTTATCATTACCATTTCATTTGTATTTTCTTTTTTAAATTCGGGACAATATTTTTTAATTCATATTCTATTACATCAGCATCTTTAACTGAATACACACATTTAATATTAAATGCTATCTTTCCGTTTAATGATAGATTGCCAGTAAAAGGCACCAATAAATTACTTGCCGCAACTTTTATGTCTTCGGTAGTGGATAGTGGAATAGTTGGTATAGCAGCATATGAATGAGGTTTATAATAAACTGAATAATCTACACCTTCAGCAAATGTTGCATGTTCATCAATATATACTTCACATGCATCTTGTGCAATGGCGGCTTGATCAAGTTTAAATTGTTCTAATAATATAAGATTGTGTTCAAACTCCTTACGTGTATTATACTGATAAGTAGACTTCCACCCATAAACTATAATAAATCCCATAATCAAACATAAAATAATATGATTAAATTTTTTGCTATTCATTTTCCGTCATCCATTTCAGAATTAAATTCATCACGTAGTTTTTGTAAAACTACGGTGAGATTAGCAACCTTGTCTGTAAGTTCTTCAAATTTACCATTTAAAGAAATTATAGAAGCTTCTTCTTCTGGCGTCAATATTACAAAATTTTGTGAATGTGGATCATAATAATGATGTGCTATTGTATCATAAAATAACAAATCATCAATTACATATTGACCTATATCCTTTTTAAAAACAAATGTGTTTCTCATATTTTATCCTCATCATAATCATAATGACGTGAATCATAAAATGTCATTCCAAAATATACTAAACAAAATAAAGTTATTCCAAAATATACACCTTCATGATCTTGTTTTGTTCTGGTTTCCAACTTAAATATAAACCATTCGTCAGCAACCGAAGTTAATATATCAAATTGGATTTCAAAAAATTTAAAATTTTTTAATTGCCATGTTTTAACAAAAGATACACCTAATATTAAAAATTCTCTAATATTAAAAATTAATTCTCTCATATTAAAAATTCTCTATATCAGCAATAAAATTATCAATTACTTCTTCTGTCATATGTGAATTTATTACAACATGTGCAATTTCATTACCGGCAATTTGCCATTTTTCTAATATAACTTCCGGTAATTTCTTAGTCCACCATATAATAGGTGAACATGGCTCCCTATATACATTTAAATATGGTTTTAATTTATTATATGTATAATTAGCCAAATCTATCATATGCAATACTTTTATTTCAAAATCTTGTGTATTAATAGCCATCCATAAAATTAAAGCAGATAAACCATTTCTTGATCCGGTAATAGTAGTATCATATGAATTTACATAATCAATAAATGTACTAATATTTTGTACATGTTCTTTTTTAGTTAGTAACATTCCCGTTGGAAATGGTGAACCAATTACTTTTTGACCACTAATAGCAATACTATCAATTCCATGACTAAAATTATATTTAATACTATGATTAGGTAAAAATGGTAATATCATACCAAAAAGTGCCGCATCTACATGAATATAATATTCTTTTATCCCGGCTTTTTGTAATTCATATTTAATAGAAGATAAATCATCTATGGCTCCTTTCATAGTAGTACCAATATTAACTACAATAATAGGAATAACGCAACTATCTATATTTAATTGTGTTATAAGATTATCTACTTTAATCCGTCCGTTTATATCAGATTTTATTACTCTTCCTTTCATTCCCAAAATTTTTATATTCTTTGGAATACTATAATGTGAATCTTCTGAATAATAAACCATAGATTGTGGGTATTTTTCACGAGCCATGTACAAACCTTGAAGATTTCCCTCCGTACTACCATTTGTTATGTAACCCCAATTATCAATTATATTACCACCCATTAATTCAATAAAATACTCAATAACTTCAATTTCTTGATGATGTGTATGAACTTTACAACGTGAATCATGATATGGGTCACCAGCATTATTAATATGAAATTTTAAAAATGGTTCAAGTGCATTATAATCAAAATCACGATTACATGGATAACCTAAAGATGTAAGGCTATCTTGCTTAAATTGCTGTAACAATATCTGCAATTGAATATTAAGTTCTTGTTGCGTCATATAATCTTGTGTCTATAATTAGATATTTTAAGAATCTAGCCGATGATAGAATATAAATATATTCATCGTATATTCCTATAATTTGCTTCAATTTTAATACTTTCCTCTTTTGATACTTGTTTCGCCGAGGTCATTGATTTTTGTGCCGTATTTTTATCTGTCAGGAAAAAAATACTTCTACCGTCAAATACTAAAACTTTTTTACCATCAGTTCGTACAAATACTTCATCATCAATGTTTATAATAACTTGTTTAAATTGTGCATGTAGTTCTATAACCGTAGATTTATACCAATAATGTTCTGTACTTACTGTTTTTTCTTTTAAATGCTTCATATTTGTATATTATACCATACTTAAATTAATTTTTCAACCAAATTCATATCCAAATATTTCAATTTCTTTTGCATATTTGTCACGTATTATTTTTTCAGTAGTATTTGTATAGGCCATAGTGTAATCTGCTTGACGAGATGGATCTCGATTCAATTGTGGCAATTCTTTTTTTGCTTTTATATGATCACATATCACATTAAAATCTCGTGATAAATGTTCAAATCGGCCAACAAAATCAACTATTATTTTATCCCCATCCATAATATAATATGTTTGTGGTTTATGAAATAATAAATCACTATTTAACAAGCAATATGTAAATGATTTTACACCACCACGTGGCGTCATAGGAATTTCAATAGGATTACCACGTCTTGCTAAATGCTTATATAATGAATAAATTCTATCCCATGGATTACGAACAAATGCAAATTTATAATAATCATCAAATTTTTGTGGAATCATTTTACGAAGTTGTATAGCAGAACAATGTCTGTCTTCATGAATTGTAGCAGAAGAAGGCTGTAATGCTTCAGAATTCTCATTATGATAAATACTTGTATCATACCCCATTAACTCTAATAATGCCGTAGATATAGAAATCCCACCCGTTTTTTTAACATGTAAAAAAATACATTTATGTTTATCAGAAACTATTGCCATTCCATTGCCCTTTTCATACGTTTTAAAATTTCATCTGGCGAATCTTTTTCTACAACAGCTATTTCATGCCATTTATTTATACTATCAGGAGGAACCGAGTTATAGTAAAAACCCTCATTCTTGAAATATTGACTCCAAATTATAACCGTAGGAACTTTAAAATATACAGACTTTATCGTATTTCCACCTGCCCAACCTATCATTCCTTTAGATTCTTGTATTAAAGCAAATAATTGATTCATACTTGTTTGTCCAGTCATGTCTATAATATCAATATCTTGGCATAAATTAGCTAACCTTGTAGAAAAAGATTTATCCCACTTACCACCAGTCAATATTATTTTACATCCAGTATCACGATATAACCTACTTAATATATAATGTATTTTGTTAATAGGTAAATGCTTTAACCATGTAGAACTATACATACCATCATCAGCAAAATAAGCTACAATATAATCACCTAACTTTTTATATTCTATTCGTGCCGCATCTTCTTCATCTGATTGTGTTAAAGAAAAATACCAATTTGATTCATATTCATCTAATTTATGACTATCCAAATCATATCCATTTCTAAGAATACCATTCATACTAAGTACATAATCAAATTCTTGGAAATTTTCTTTTTTCCACACATTTCCGAAATATATGTCATTAAAACATGAATTGTTTTGTGTAGAGATAACTTTACTACCACCATATCTTACAAACGGCACACGTTCTATATAAGGTTTGCTTCTATTAAATTTATGTTCTTGTATTTCCCATGTATAAATATCTGCATGTTTTATACCATTTTTTTTAAGTAGAGATTGGAGCTTAATAAATACCCAGTAGATATCACCCATTCCGGGCAACACTAATATTTTAGACAAACTTTTTACCTGCGGTATTAACTATATATTTTCGTTGTGCGGCTGTATAAACATCAACAAATTGCGGGAAATACCATTGATTTAATGCATCAGGGTCAATACAATTAAATGCAAAATTGTGATGCCATAAATCTTCTGACCAAAAAATAAAAGTGGGCTTCTTAAAATATGTAGCCATTATTGTATTGCCTGCTGCCCATCCTACTACGCCCACAGATCCTTTCATTAATGCATACATCTGTGATGTGTTTGTTTGGCCTAACAAAGAATGAAAAATACCATGTTTGTCTTGTTTTATTAATTCATTAGTAGCCGGGGCATCCCATGTAGTGCCTATAAGAACTACCTTAGCATCAGCTTTTTTAGACATTTCATAAAGCATACGATATAATTCACCAGATAATCTTTTATTAAAAACCTCATTATATCGTCCAGTTCCAGTAAAATATCCTACTATATATCTACCATACTGTTCTTTATAATTCGCTTCGAATTTATATTCTTCTAATGGTGTAAACATAGGTGGATACCAATTAGTTTCATAATCTGATAATGTTCCAGAAAATTCTATATCTTCACCAATTTCCAAAAATCCATTCATATTAAAAAAATATGCGTAACCACTAACATTTTGTTTATACCAAATTGGTTTTAATTTTTTGTTTTGTTTATGTGCATAAAATGCATCAAAATCCCGATTTCTGCGAACATCAAGTGTTCCAGTATACTTCATAAATCCCATTTTACTGAGATATCCTTCAGAACGTTGTTGATCCCCTATACGCTTTTGATCTAAATCCCAAATAGTACTAGTAGGAATGCCCATATTATGTTGTTCTATAAATGATTCTACCTTTGTCAAGGTCCAGTAGATATCTCCCATACCAGGCATAAATAATAATTTGCTGGTTTCTGTTTGTTCTACTTTATTCAAATAAAATACTATCTTAGAAGGTATTGGCTTATCTATATTACTAACTACAAATCCATATTCAGTGAATAACTCTATCAATCTGTCAACCGTTATATACCATAAATGCTCTATTTTTTTCCAATGATGTAAACCAGCATCATCAAAAAAGTTAGGGAAATCTATAACTAATGTACTACTTGGCTTTAATATCTTGTGTAATTCAATTAAATATTTGCTTGGTTCAATAAGATGTTCCAATACATCATGTAATGTAATAACATCAAAACTTTCTGGCGGGAAATTTATATCAAGTAAATCTTTATTATATACATTATCAAAATTTTTGCCCAATTCGCCAATTTCTACACCATATGCTTCATGTCCATGTTCATTCATGACATCTACAAACGCATTATTACTACTGCCAATATCTAATATCTTACGTGGGTGTGCTAAAAATGATTTGTATTTTTCATTTCGTTGTTCAGAAATTTTTTTATCATGTTTATAACGTTTTAAATAATCAGGCGTTCCTCTATCATGTTGAAAATTCATATGATAATCATCTGCATAAAAATTGAAATATTCTTCTTCTGTCATATTAAGATGTTGAAAAATAATACCACAATCTTGACATTCTCTAACTGGTATTTCATGTTGTATACTATTCACAAACCTACTATCATTGCCACATATACATGCTTTAATTAATTTTTTATCTGACACGCGTTCATATATTTCTTTTTTAGAATAATCAAACCATATTAAATCATATCCTACTTTCTTAAGAAAGTTAATAATTTTAGGTGAACGATATAATTTATCAAAAGCATCTGGCATTAATGCATAAATTTCATCTAAATAACCTTTTTTATATATTTCCTTTAGATGTTTAAAATCTTTTGTAGAATTATGTACTATCCATTCATTAGCCATCTTATTAATAATAGAAGGATTATGTTCTATATCTAAAAAAGATTCTAATTTAGTTAATAATGTTATTTTTTCTTCTACAGTAACCGGTAAATCAACAGGAAAATAAAAAACATTAGGCAAAATACTAAAATCTGCCATATATTTAAAACCGTCAATGATATGTGTATAATCAGTTAGTTTATTATGTTTATTAAGTCTAGTTATAAATGATAATATAGGATCACGAACTGTAAAAATAGTTTTTCGTTGCTTTATTAAACCTGTTTGATCCTTTAACGAAAGTCCTCCATTTAGCAAATGTGTATGTATCGCCGGAAATAAATGATATCCACGTGAATTTAAATTCTTAGTTAATGTAACCTCAGTATTTGATAACTGCTTTAATACATCTATTAAAAAAAATGTTCCTGTATGTTCTACAGTACCTAAAAATGTATTTTTTAATGGCGTTAACGATAGTTCTTCTTGTGGCATTACTTGTTGTGGCGGTGTTAATTGTGTTGTATTAATTCTTCTCACTAATTTCCCCCAATATGGACTTATATCTTTCATACATGTTTCCATAGTAGGCTCACCATGAAATTTAATTATTTTACAACCTATAGGAATTTTAAATGCTTTACTTGGGTGGTACTGTAAATTTTGTGGGAATAAACATTCATACTTATAACTCTTAACCCATAACATAGGCCATACATCAACACGTGGTCGCTTAGAATGAACCCATACTTGATCACCCCAAAATTTATGCCTTCCAAAATCTGGATCACTAGAATCTATATTATGTGATATTTTATTTAAATCAATATCATTATATAAATCATCATGTTCACCCATGTTGAATTTCATTAAACATGTACTATTTCCGTTTTTAGGAAAAAAATCACGTTCCATAACAAATGGTGCATTTATTTTAAATAAATCATCAACATTATCAACAATAACCATATCAAGATCAATAGCTAATGTTGGACCTGTAAAATTAAATAATTTTGAATTAAAAAAATGTAATTTTTGCCACCATCCTTTATTATGTAATTTATCGTCGGTAGGAAGTTTAACTGGTATTATTTCTGATCGTAATCCTGTAGTACGATCACAAATACATGTTAAATTAAAATCTTGTGTAAGATTTTTTTCAAACATAGAATATAGATTATTTACATAATCTACTGTGTACTTGTCGCCATACCATAAGCAAACAATATTATTCATATTGGTATCCAAACATATCTATATCTTTTTTATAATTTTTTTCTATAAATTCGATAGTTTCATTATCATATACAGTACTATAATGTTCACCATCAACTTTACGTATCCACTTTAATGTTGTATTTATAACATTTAATTTTTTACATATTTTAGTAAAATCTTCATTAAGAGTTTCATACTTTCCTATATAATCTACTATTAATACGCCATTTTCATCAGTAAGCCAATCTAATTGTGAACGTTCTTGTGTACGAAGTATAGATTCATGCGGAAGATGTGACAATGGCATATTAGAAGGGAATTCTAATAAAAATTTTTTGAAATCATACCCTTTTATAGCAGTAGGCCAACGATTTAATGTAAAACGATAAAAGCTCCACATGCGATCCCATGGATTTCGAACTATAGAAAATTTAAAATATGAATCTAATTTGTTTCCATATTTCTGATACATTTGACGCATCGTTGCATGAAAAAAGATATCATCATCGTTAAGACCTGTTATGATTGTTGAATCATTCAGTGGTGGTGTTAATGATTGTTGTATACTACTTCCGGCGTTTTTTGGTATATGTATGAATATACATTTTTTAGTGTGGGACAAGAGCATAATTAAATAATTCCATTTCTGTTTTAAAGTGTGTTAGAACAAACTCTTGCATCTCATCATCATATACACCATCTGGTATAGCGTTCGTTACATTACGTTTTAATAAAGTATGTGAAGAATTTATTCCTATTTTATTAAGTATATAGGAATAATCTTGTTGAAGTGTTTCAAAATGACCTATAAAATCCATGTTTACCGTATCATTATCATATAACCATGATAATTGTGTTGTATGTCCGTTATAACACCAATATTTTTCCAATAACCATTGTTTAAATGTAAGAAAATACCGTTGATTCATTTGTGGTCGGAAACTATACCAGCTATATAACCTATCCCATGTATTTCTAACTATAGTGAATTTAAAATAATCATCAATAGAATATTTATTCTTATAATCTTGAAGAGAAGCATGATAATTCCACGATGTTTTACTACCACCAATTATGGAATTTTTATCAAAATGTTGTAACGTACATTTAATACTTGTACCTGATGTTCGTGGAATATGTACGAAAACAAACTTTAATTTATGTGAAATCATGAAAACGGGTTATTTTTCGTGAAAATGGTTTATATATAGGGCGTATACAACGCATGTGGTTTATATATAAACCATTATAAAAAGCATTTTCCTAAAATTTGTTCAGCCGGTAAAAATGGAAACACAGTTAATCCTGAATCAGGATTTAAATTTATCACTGTAACTTTTTGTTGTTTTAATGGTTCGACAATTGTATTAAATGATTTTATCATTTTAGCATATACACTTTCGGGGTCACATCTTTTATGACCACTATGCCAATGTGTCTTTTTGCCTTCCCATTTCATATCCACGCCCAGAAGATATATTTTTTTATATCCAATTTGAACCAATAAATTAATTGCCGCGTATACTGAGTTGGAACCATGTTTAAGAAATCCAGGTCGCATATCAAGTCCATCAGAACCACTTAAAGTAATTTCCCGTACTTTGGTATCATTAACTGATTGCCCTGGCAAATGTCCTCTTACAATTTCACCAGCATGATTATGCATAGCTTTTTTATGCTGATAATAAAAATCTGGATCTGTTATATAAATAATTTGTGCATTAGGCAAAACTTCATAAGCTCTATTAACTGCAACGACAAATTTATTATTTAATGCCATCCAATTAAATCTTGATAATGATGGCCCACCTCCTACTATAAAAGCTTCTTTATCCATAATACCTCGCTTTGAATTCTTGATGTATTGTCAAAGTGACTTTTGGTTCCGCCAAGGTTTCAACATCATAGGCCCGTAATTCAATCAATATAATGTTACTACATTATCATGTTCAGGGAATTCTTCTTCAACCATTATGCCTTGTTGAGTAATTATTCCTTTTCCTATATCAAGATAATAAATATTATCTTCTTTACAAAATGATGATTCTACAATATCACCTGTATAGAAATTACCTAATTCAGTATCTACAAAGGCAACATATGATTCGTCATCCAATTGATTTAATAATTTTATCCAATCTTCTTTAGTTTTCATTAACATTGTTCCTCTATGATAGTTAATCCGGTGTTCATTACGCGTTGTTGCTTTCGCAACATGAATCTGTACGATTTACATGATTCCATTTATTTGAGGTAGCACCTCTACCCGAAATTAACGCATTTATCGCGGCATTTATGTCGCGATCATGAGCCGTTCCACAGCGGCCACATTGCCAATTTCTTACTTCAAGCCCGTCCCAACCAGTTGGTCCGGTCAAGGACCCACAAGC
>Ga0114932_10004955_pt1 | contig 12061 bp, 4 predicted proteins | sample 2SBtaG_2_FD_87286 | JGI IMG/M metagenome (GOLD analysis project Ga0114932, IMG submission 87286) | Deep subsurface microbial communities from Kolumbo volcano to uncover new lineages of life (NeLLi) - 2SBTROV12_ACTIVE470 metaG | ecosystem: Environmental > Aquatic > Marine > Volcanic ... | reverse complement strand
CTTCAGTGACCGGACGCAAGGTCGCCGGCGCCCGTCCTACGGGCTTCCGCCCGGTCCTGTCGTCCTCGCCGGCGATGACCGCATTGCAGTTTGAAGAGCCGATCGTCGAAGAGACGGTCGAGGCTCGCCCCGCTCGTCCGCGCTCTTCGCGGAAGCCGGCGGTGCGCCAGACCGCTCATCGGGATGTTCCGGCAGCCCGTGTCGCACGAGAAGTGCGCACACAGCAAGTGACCGGGCGTGCAGGTCCAACAGCAGCCGCTTTGGATTCTGTCTCATCTTCTGATTTCTCTATCCCTACTGCTGATGCGCCTGTCGCTCATCGTGCTGCCCGTCCGACCGCTCGGATTGCGCGGCAGTCGATTGAGGTCGCCGCTCCCGCGGTCGCTGACACCCGACGAGGCCTCGCAGCCACAGGTACGCCTGTTGCAAAGCGCGCACGTGCCGCAAGTCATGTCGCAAGAGTCGCTGCTCGTTCGGTTGCCCCGGCAATTGTCGAAGAAGTCTCGGCGGCCCCGGTCGCGCGTCGCCGTGTGCGTCTGTCGGCTTCGCCGGTCAGCTACCTCGATCTTGATGAGCCGAGCGCTTCCGCTCCAAGTGCGGTCTCTCGCGTTGCACGGCGCAGCCGCTTTGTGGCTCCTGCCGAAGTGTCCGCGCAGACTGCGCCGACCGAGCGTGCTGCTGCACGTCTGACTGCCACTGTGCAGCCGCGCCGCCGCTCCCTGATGACCGCCACGCCGACCGCGTACGTCTCCCCCGTCTCCTATGAGGCGACCGAGATCGAAGAGGCCGCCGCACCAGCAGCGCGGACGTACACTCGGGCGACTGGCACAACGGTCAAGACTCCTCGCGCCGCTCGCGGCGTCGAAGCATCCACTTCCGCACCGATCACACGTCGTTCGCTTCGTCGCTCGGCTGCCGCAGATGCGTTTGTCGATGACTCTAGTGAGCGCTCGTTCCCGGTCAGTTCGGCCCGTACGTTCACGACTCCCTCGGTTCGTGCCTACGAACGAGCTGCCGTCGAAACTCGCGAAGACAGCCGCGGCGCCAGTTTGGTCAGCCCTTCTGTTTCGGCTCATGTTCGCACCAAGCCCGCTCGCGCCTCGCGTCTGTGGGCTCCGAACGCCGTTCCCGTCTCGCCTGTCGGCGTCGATGCCTCTCCAGAACTTGAGGCCGAACCAGCCGCACGACGTCCGGCTAGCCGACCCGCAACGCGCACTCACAAGACCCCGGCTGGTCGCACAGAGGCTTCGGCCCCTGCCGCCCGTCCGACACGTCGCGCCGCAAGCCGGGCCGTTCAGTCTACCGAGACCCCCGTTCGTCGTCGTGCAGCCGTTGCCACGGTTCGCGCTGCATCTCGCGGTGTGGTCGCCCCTCGTGTCGATAAGCGTGGTCGCGTTCAGCTCACCCGCAGCCCGACGGATTACCTCAAGGCCGAAACGGCAGCGCCCCAGACGGCCGGCCGTCGAACGATCGCCCCGTCGCCAGTCATTGGTGCAAAGCGTAGCCGTCGCATGGCCGCCATCGCTCCGACTGCGGTCACGCTCGAGCCCGCTCACTCCGAGCAGGAAGTTGAAGCAGCGCCAGCAGCGCGTCGCTCGCAGACCTCACGCATTCTCGACCGCGCTCAAGCAGCTGCGCCGACCATCTGGGAGCAGCCCACCGCGGCCGCCCCAGAAGTTCAGGTGGCTCGCTCTCGCCGGGCCGAAGCCGCGGCGTCTGAACCCAGCGTCACCCGCCGCAGCCGTGTCGTCGCACCGACGGCGACTCCGGTTCAGCCGGTCGGCGTTGAGGCCGCACCAGTCGACGAAGCTATTGATGCTCCACGCCGCACCGCTCGGCGCCAGGTCGCCCCGGTCCGTGCCGCTGCCGAGCGAGCAACGACTGCTCCGCTTGTTCGTCAGGCCAGTGGGCGCATTGTCAAGGCCCGTGGGGCCGTCGCCAGTACGGCTATGAATGCCGTCGCGCGGCTCGAGGCGAATCGCCCGACTGCGTCCGCCGCAACATTCCGCACTCCAGTGTCTGCAAGGTCGGTTGGTGCACGCAGCCAGCGTGTCGCTCGTCGCCCGATGGCGCACTTGTCGACCGATTTCGGATGGCTCCAGCCAGATGTGCCCGAGGTGCAACTGCCCGCCATCGGCCAGACCGGTCCGGTTCGCCGTGCAGACCTCACTGGTGTGCTGCGCCAGGTCAACGCTGCGGTTCGTGCCGCAGAACGCGCCGAGGTACCAGTGGTCGTTGGCCACTCCGCCCGCCGCACGATTGCTCCCGAAGCGGTTGCAAGCACGACTTCGATTGTCCGGCCTCGCCTGGCTCAGACCCAGCGCGGTCAGATTGTTCGTGCCGCACGCAACATCGCATTCGAGGGCGCCCAGGTAGTCCTCACAGGAACTGCAACCGAGGCGGAGCAGGTCTTCGAGGCTGCTCCGCGTCGCTCACGTGCCCGTCATGACAGTCGTCAGCCGGTTGCATGGGCAGAGAGCCGCGCCGCAACTTCCGCCGCGCACAGCAGCGCGCCGGCCGTGCGCACCATCCGTCGGGTGCTGCCCGCGTCGATGGTGGTCGTCGACGGACAGCAGGGTCAGGATGCAGCAGAGCTTGCACCCACTGCAACGCCGATTCGCCGGGCGGCACGCCGTCAGGCGCGGGCCGAAGTGCCGCTGCTTGGACGTCGTTCAACTCGCCGTCCCCTTGTTCAGCAGAACGCACGGGGCAAGTACACACCTCGCGCTGGCGAGACGGTGGCGACGCCAACGTTCCGCACTCGCAAGATGTCAACGTTCGGACTCGGCACGCCGGCCCTTCCTGTGGCCCTCGATGCCGATGTCGAAGAGGTACTGACGGCCCAAGAGCGTCCGCGGGCCGGGCGTTCCGTCTCGACCCTCGATCGCACACTGTCCTACATGACCGCTGCACCGGCGAAGTCCTTCGCTGCACAGCCTGTTGCTCGCAAGGCCCTTCGCGCTAGCCGCTCGAGCTTCGACAACAAGGGACGCTTGGTTCCGAACCGTCGCACCCGTCGTCCGCAGCTTAGCTCGGCCACCGAGGCCGCTACTTATGCCGCTTCGGCCGGGGTAGAACTCGGCGAGGTCATCGAGACCATCGCTGCGGCTCCGGGCGCACCGAACTGGGCCAAGCGTGCAGTTCACGGCCACACGGCCGGTGCACCCGAATACGCCAGCAATGACCGCCACGGAGGGGCAAACCTCGGCGCCGGCATGCTGACTGCGTTGGCCCGCGCCGGGAACCCCGAAGAGATCATCCAGGTCATTCTGGAGCGTTCCGAAGGCATGCGGTCCTTCACCAGTGACCTCCCGTCCAATGTGGCGCACCTGGTCGAACGCATCGTGCAGATGGGAGACGAGGCCAAGTTCCTCGACCCAGCAGCCGACCGCGGCGAGACCCGGGACGCCCGCAACATTCAGCGCGACGATGTGTTCAAGCCCATCTACCGCGGCAATGTGCAGGACGACCCGCTCGCAGACGAGCAAGGCTTGCACACGTTGTCTCGCGGCAAACGAGGCGTCCGTCGTGGCGCCCCGGGTGCCTCGCAGGCAATGAAGATGGCAGACAAGCTGCAGAAACTGATCTTGCTCGCAGAGTCGGATCGGCGCGCAGCGCAAGACCACGTACGGATGGCCGAAGGGGCTCCGGGCGGTGGTGGCGAGGCAGGCGGCGGTCAGGCCACATCGACAGCAGAAGATGCGCGTTCGATGAAGGTCCTGCAGCGGGACGTCCTGCAAGCGGTGATGAGAGAGCTCGAACTGAATTTGATGCGGAACCAGGGAGACCCCGACGGCTGGTTCTAGTCGTCGGCCTCACTGGCCTTTTTAACCACACACTGTTTTTGATTTTGATTCGCAACCGGAGACCCAGCAGATGGCCGAACCCACAAAGTACGACAAGGCGATGTTCACCAATGTCGACGAGAAGAAGGACTTCCAGGTCCAGTTCAACCCCAAGGAGTTCAAGCTCGATGAGGGCGTGACCTGGAAAGACTCTGAAGAGTTCTTGCACAAGAAGCCACTGTTGACCTTCGATCGGGGCAAGCCTTCGATCGTCTCCATGGACCTCATCTTTGACACCACCGACACCGGTCAATGCGTCGAGCTGATGTTCGTCCGCGAGATGCGTTCGCTGCTGTCAGTCACCGTTGAGAAAAAGGGCCCGGGCGACAAGGAAATCAAGCGCCCTCCGTTTGTGCTGTTCAAGTGGAAGGACTTCGAGTTCGAGTGTGTCTGCGAGAAGGTGTCGGTGGTCTACCTCATGTTCAAGTCCGACGGCACGCCTCTGCGCGCCAAGGTCACCGTGAGCCTGAAGGAACGCCGGAGCGATCTCATCCACACACTGTGGACCAACGTCGATCCGATCTCGGCGATGGCCAGCATGCTTGCCGGCCAGAAGGGCGAAGTTCGTGGCGACTCCGACGCGATCGGCCCCCAGGGTGGCGAAGGGAGCCACTCGAGCTCACTGACCACGGCGGGCGAGGTCAAGGGCGGCGAGACCGCCAACCAGATCGCTCACAAGTATGGACAAGAAGACTTCCGTCCCATCGCTGCGGCGAATGGCTGGGATGACCCCATGGACCCGCCTCCAGGAGCCATCGTGATTCCGGCGGGCATCGTGGCCGCGGGCATCTTTGCGCACCTCAACAAGTCAGAGGCGCCCTCCGAGTGGGGCGATATCACCGCCGACCTTCACCCTGATTCGGACAACTCCGATGCATGGGACGTCGAGATGGGCGAGTACGAGCATGGCTTGTCCGAGGCATCGATGGAGTTCAACTCCGTCGATTCCGAGCACAGCTACGGAGCCGAGAACGAAGCATCCTTCTCCGACGCGTACGGCGGCGACGTCGAGGCCAACGAGTACACCCAAGGTGAATCGGATCAGGTCCAAGAGTTCTCCGAGGGCGTCGACGTCGACCAGACGGCTGGCGAGGAGAACGAGGCGTCCTTCTCTGATGCGTACAGCGGCGATGTCGAGGCCAACGAGTACGAGCAGGGCGCATCTGAGGGCATGCAAGAAGTGTCCGAAGGTGTCGAGGTCGACCACACCTCTGGCGAAGTCCAAGGCTTCTCTGACGGCGTCGATGTCGACCACAGCTCCGCCGACGAGAACGAAGCGTCGTTCTCGGCCGAGTATGGCGGCGACGTCGAGGCCAACGCCTACGAACAGGGCGCGTCGGACGGCCCGCAGGAATTCTCCGAAGGGGTCGACGTTGACCACAGCGCCGGTGCCGAGAACGAAGCGTCGTTCTCTGACGCCAAGAGCGGTGATGTCACGGCGAATGAAATCAGCCACGACAATGCACAGGCCGACGAAGTGGCCGGTGCGGCAGCCGAGACGGGCAAGAGCGCCAGCAGCAGCGACAGCGGTGCCGGTGGTGCCGACGGCGGCAAGGGCGACCACAGCAGTGACAACAGCGCTGGTGGCGCAAGCACCGGCAGCGGTGACCACAGCAGCGACAACAGCGCCGCAGGTGCCGTGGCCTCGAGCTCGGCAGAGAAGGGTGGCGAGACAGCCGGAAGCGACGGAAAGTCTGGCAGCGACGCCGCGGGCGAAGTTGCTGGCGGCGCGGCCAACAAGGGTAACGACGCAGCAGCCGACGTGGCATCCAGCAGCGCAGGCAAGGCCGAGTCGACCAACGACACGGACCCGAAGGTCGGCGCAGCCGCTGAATCGGGTGGCAAGTCTGGCGCTCCCAGCACGGGCGGTCTCTCCGCAGGTGCAGGTGGCAACAAGGCCGCCGGCGCAGTCGCAGGGGACGCAGCACAGAGCGGGGCAGTGGATAGCGGTCCGCCACCACAGACTCTGGCGCCTTCGAGCTCGGATAGGTCCACCGCAGACCAGGTCAACTCTGGCATCGGCAATGCATCACTGGGCGCTTCGAAGCTTGACGATGCGATTGACGAAATTGCCAGTGGCCCTGGAGACATCAAATCCACAATCGAGAACGTGAAGGCTCGCGGTGACATGCTCGCTGACGACTTCAAAGACCCGAACAGCTAGGCACTAGATCTTATCGTTGAGGGTCCTTTGACTCTCACGGGAGCAGCAAATGTCAGACAATATCAACAGCGACTTCATGAACGACAACACCACTCCGAGGGTGAAGATCATGCTTGCTGGCACCGAAATTCAGCAGGCGGACCCAAAGGGACTCGTCTACATGTCGATCGAGGACCACCTCGACATGATCGGTGTTGCGATGGTTTCGCTGAATACTGGAGGCATCGACTGGTCGTCCATGACAATGGGCGCAGACGTCGAAGTGACTGTCGGTGAGGCCTCCACAAAGATGTTCAAGGGCATCATCACCGGGCTTAGGCACTCGTTCCAGAAGGGCAAAGATGTGCTGACCGTCATCGCGATGGACCCACTCATCAAGATGGCCGCGTCTCGTGTGACCAAGGTCTACGGCGATGCTGTCGCAGCCGACCAAGTCGACTCCGACGTCGTCAGCACGGTCATTGGAAGGGCTGGTTGCTCCACAGGGAAGGTGGACAGCACGACTCCGAAGCACAAGTACATCCTTCAGCGAAACGAATCGGACTACAACTTCTGCAAGCGCCTTGCAGCCCGCAACGGGTACATGCTGCGCGCCACAGAAGGCAAGATCGACTTTATCAAGCCGCAGTTCTCGGGCGGATCGGTCGAGCTCACTCAAGAGAACTTGATTGCGCTGGACTACACGGTCAACCCTGTGAATGTGCCGCCAGAGCTCACCGTCATCGGTTGGGACTACTACGCCAAAGAGAAGGTCGAGGGCACGGCCAGTTCAGGCGACGTGCTCGACATCGGCGGCGGCAAGAACGCTGTGGCTGACAACGGCACCATCTGGGCAGAGACGAGCTACGTCGCTGATGTGCTCGTGACCTCGCAGGGTGGCGCAAAGGAGATGGCGGTTGGTGAGCTGAACCGGCTTGCCCGTCGCTTCATCCGCGGACGTGCCGTGATTCAAGGCAACGGCGACATCATCGCCGGTGCAAAGGTCAAGTTCAGCGGGTTGATGTCGAAGTTCAATCCCGAAGTCTTTGTCGTGTCCGCTCGCCACATCGTGGAACCCGGCGGTAACTTCAGCACTGAATTCACCTTCTGCGGCAACACCTGGCCGTCATAGGACCCACCTGATCAACCTGCTGTTCCCGATGCTTCGGGGACGGAAGGGCCTCCCAAGGCGCCGGCTTCCGGCGCTTTTTTTTTTTGGTGGATCCAACGTTTCAATGGGTGCTCGCTTGTGGTTGTATGCGTGTTCTCCCAAGCAGTCCCCAAGGGGGTAGTGTGCGCAAGGATTTCCTCGGCAGAGGCTGGCAGTTCCCGCTGGCTTTCGATCCGGCCTCGGGCGGAGTCGCTATGAGCGAGTTCGAGGAAAACATCCGTCAATGCATCACTATCATCCTGGGCACGAAGCCCGGCGAGCGTCAGATGCTTCCGGAATTCGGCTGCACAATGCACGAACTGATGTTCGCGCCCAACACCGATTCGACGGCCACCTTGGTGCGCCGACGAGTCGTGCTGTCGTTGAAGCGGTGGGAGCCGCGGATCGAGGTCGAATCGGTTGACGCCTGGCCAGATCAAAACGGCACGATCCGAGTAGAGGTGAAATACACCGTCGTCTCTACCGGTGATGTGATGGATGTAAGCGTACTCCTGCAACAAGGTGGGTAGGGCAGACCATGCCGATCAGACCTCCAAATCTTGATGATCGCCGCTACGACGACATCGTTCGCGAAGCCCGAGCACTAATTCCCCAGTACTGTCCGGAATGGACAAACCTGGGTGATGCGGATCCGGGAATGACTCTCGTCCAGCTTTTTGCCTGGATGACAGAGATGATCATCTACCGGCTCAATCGCGTGCCGGACAAGACCTACGTTCACTTCCTCAACTTCATTGGCGAGGAGCGCCGCGATGCGCGTGCGGGCACGGTCCCGCTGACGTTCCAGCTTCGTGGCGAGGCGAACACAGTCGCTGAGATTCCGCCGTTCACTCGATGCTCCACGCGTCAGCAGGAAGGATCCGAAGCGCTCCACTTTCTGACTACGGAATCGCTGACGATCCACGATGCAAACGTCGATCGCATTGTGTCGGTTCGCGCGGGACTGCGTCCGATGGTGCGTGAAGTGCCATTTATGGCGCATCCAGAGTGCCCCAAGGCGTTGCTCTTCGGCGTCGGTGCCGGCGTCCAGTTTTGGCGAATGGATCCGATCGAGCACGGCCCCAGGTCGTACACGGCGTACCAGTTCTTGTACGTCGCTCACGACGACTTCCGTCTGATGAACTTCATCCCATCGGACGGCCAACGCATCGGCCGTCTGCGGATTCGTTCAGCCAACGCCGAGAACCTTCCGGTTGCGGCGGTGTTCAAGTGGGAATTCTTCACGGGAGACCTCGAGACCCCGTGGGAGCCCATGCTGCTCGACGAGGACGAAGAGGAAGAAGTCCTCGGTTTGCCCGAGATCCCGCTCAAGACGAACCTGCCAAAGCTCAAAGAGCTCGACCACTTTGGCATTGATACCGATCAGTTCCCGATTCCAAAGGCCCTGGCCAAGGAAGACTGGTGGATCCGGGGCACCGTCGACTATGAACGGTGGCTTGCTCATCGTATGCAGGACGACCTCGAAGTCACCTGGGCCGATGACCGTGGCGGCGAAGAGCGCGGCATCAACAACTGGGAAGTGCGCGCTACCGGGCGCTATCTCGAGTTCTTCATGCAGGACATGCCGCCCATTCGTGGTGGCTGGACCATTCGATTCACGATGATCGACCGCTCCATGAATGCGGGCCGGAACAGCTATCTGCCACGCTACAAGTGGATGTTCCGTCGCGGTAGCGAGTGGGAGACCATTCCGCACGAGCGTGTGCGCTACCAGGACACCTCTGTCGTACTGACTGGGCCGTTGAACGACATGTCGTCCGATGGCTACAACCTGCGCGCCGAGCGCATCGAGACCGTGCACTTGCGCGGCTTCATCACCGACCTCGACCTCGAGATGATCTGGCTGCGACCCGTCGAGCTGTTCCTCGGATCCGGTCCCGAGACCAGTGCGGCCGCGGATATTCCGACCTGGGAATTGCCGTGCTTGCCGTTCCAGCCGGCCCCTTCGCTTCCGCCTCTGCTTGGCATGAAGTTCTTCATCGGCTCCGACTTGTTCGAGAACCGCGCGATGAAGCCGGTTGAGCTTGAGATCGAAGTTGGCTTTGAGTGGGAGGGCGAGCCCCTCGAAGAGCCCACCGACCAGTACCACATGCAGTTCACCTACCGAGCTGCGGACACTTGGCGCGTGGTCTACACCGAAGAGGGCACCTTCTCGGAGTTCCGCTGGGCCGACCTCGACCCAGAGGGAGCAGAGCAGAAGTACCGACGCAAGATTCGCATTACGCTCGATCCGCGCAAACAGCTCAAAGGCCTGCATCGGGCAATTATCGCTGAGCGCGAGACCACCTGGCTGCGCCTGGAGCTGTCGCGCTCGACACTGACCAAGTCCATCAAGAAGAGCGAGCCGCCGACACCCATCAGCATGAAGATCCACAGCATTCAGCTGGGATATGACGGCATCTTGGGCAAGAAGGTCTACGAGCAGCCGATGCCCGGACCCAAGATGGCTACTGTCGAGTACCGCGAGCACAACCGCCGCCTGACTCGCGTCGTCACGCGCTCTGCAGGTCGCCTGGCCGAGGACTACCCCTTCGACACGTTCATCGACATCCAGGACGATGCCGCAGGCAAGAACAAGAAGGAGATGAGTGGGCACCAAGCGGCCTACTTCCACTTCGACAAGCCATTCCCGCGCGGCCAGCGCCACGCGATGCTGTTCAAGACTCGTGGCGAGACCTACTTGCCCGAAGGCGTGACCGTCGATTGGCAGATTCTCGAGAAGTCCGACAAGGGCCGCGTCACCTGGGGTCGTTTGATCGCCGCCGGTGAAGAGAGTGGTGTGCCGGACTTCATGATGAACAAGTCGGGCGAGATGGCGTTCAACTACCCAGATCCGCAGGCACCGCCCAAGGCGGGCACCTGGGTTCGTGCGTTGTTCCGCGCTCCTCCAGGCGAGGAAATCCCGTCTTTCCCTCCGATCAGCCACCTGATGCTGAACACCGTCGCAGGGGTGAACCTGCACGCTTTCCGCATGGAGAAATTCTCCGGGCTTGGCGTGCCGCACCAGATGATTCAGCTGCGTCGCTTCCCGATCTTCCTGCACAAGACGGACTCGGAACAGAGCTCGTTCACGCATCCTGATCGCTTTGCAGACATCCGTGTGTTTGTCACCGAAGACGATGGTCAGCGCCGCGAGTGGCGAAAGGCCCCCGGCAACTCGATTCTGACGGCAACCAAAGACGACCGTGTGTTCGTAGTGGATCCGGTCGAGGGTCTGCTGACCTTCGGCAATGGCATTCGCGGACGCATGTTGCCCGTGGGTAACTTCAACGTTGTCTGCGAGGTCTACCACACCATTCCCGGTGAAGCGGGCAACGTGTCTCCAGGCGCGGTGGCCCTTGTTGAAGGCTACGGCGACCTGGCGGGGGTCATGAACCTCTTGCCCGCAACTGGTGGTCGGAATGCCGAGAGCATTGAAGAAATCATCCGTCGAGCGCCATCGATCCTGACCAGTCGCGATCGGGCCGTCACGCGAGCCGACTTCGAGATCATCGGAAAGGAAGCTTCGGGCGAGGTCGCACGCGCCGCATGTGACGGCCGCATGGCTTCAGACGGTGTCGTTGGGGTGGTCATCCTTCCTCAGCGTCGCGAGGGCGAAAAGGTCCCCGACCCATTCCTGTCTGCCGGGCTCAAAGAGCACGTCCAGCGGTACCTAGGCAAGCGCTGCCTCGTCAACGTGACGCCGGATGTGCGCTTGGCCACGTTTCAGCAGGTCGACGTCTCGGTCATGCTGCGGCTGCGGCCGAACGCGAACATTCTGCAGGTGCGTGCTCGCGCCCAGATGTGGGTTGAGAACTTCCTCGACCCCTACACAGGTGGCCTTGACGGAAATGGTTGGCCCTTCCTGGGCACGCTCTACGCGCAGGACTTCGGTCGCATGGTCAGTGACATCGCCGAAGTGCGGCACGTCAACGATGTGCAGCTGTTTGCCATCGACGACAAGCGTGACAGCCCACCTCCCGGCTGGGAGGAAGGCAGCGGCACCTACACCCAGGTGTTGGACAAGCACGACCTGTTCGTCATTCGCAAAGTGCGCGTGATGAGTGAGGGCACCTGATGCGTCGTCGTAGGCTGCCAAGCAGGCGCGGAGGACGTCAGACCGGCCTGGTCAGAAGGGCTGCAACGACGGACTTGCGCTTCCTTGAACAGGTGGTCTGCATCGCGTTTCCGATCAGTGCTGCGCGCAGCTACCTCGCACGGAACATGGCGAACAAGATTTCGTACCAGCTCGTTGAGGCTGTGCGCGGCGAACAAGTCGGCAACGTCCGCTTGGTCGAGGTGAAGCACAGCAACGGAGGCGAGCGAACTTGGGTGCGCGGCTTGCGTGTGTTGGCCAATGGTGAGCCCGCCAGCTTTTTCGTTCCGGACCATCTCGTTCGCGTCGAACCCGAAATCGACGGGCTGGCCAGTGACAGTCGGACGCTGTCGGTCGAGGACGAGATCATTCTGCACGTGCCGGTTCGGGGCTATCTTCGCTTCTTGCCGAGCATCTTTCAGGGTGAAGGGCCAGTCAGCTCGCGTCGCATCACGCGTACCCGCGACAGTGCCCTTCAGCGCTGGGGCGGCGTCTCGGCTGAAGCGGCGCATGTGAACATCGAGTTCGACGAAGATCCCGTCCGTCGATTCATGTTCCTCTTTCAGCATGTGATGACCACGCTGACCGACCAGATCGACCGCTTGGCCGACCTGACCGATCCCCTGATGGTCCACGCGAAGTTCCTCCCTTGGCTTGCCAGCTGGGTCAACTTTCCGCTCGATGAGTCCCTGCCGGTCAACCAGCAGCGAGAGCTCGTTCGACGGGCCATTCGACTTGTGCGAACGCGCGGTACCCGCGGTGGCATCGAAGAGATGGTCCGTGTGCTCACCGCGGCTCCGGTACGCATTCGTGAGCGAGTGCGCCCT
>Ga0114932_10004954_pt1 | contig 12062 bp, 13 predicted proteins | sample 2SBtaG_2_FD_87286 | JGI IMG/M metagenome (GOLD analysis project Ga0114932, IMG submission 87286) | Deep subsurface microbial communities from Kolumbo volcano to uncover new lineages of life (NeLLi) - 2SBTROV12_ACTIVE470 metaG | ecosystem: Environmental > Aquatic > Marine > Volcanic ... | reverse complement strand
TGCCTACTGGATCAGACATCATCCCTCGTGGGTTGTTGTATGCGTTCTGGGCTAACGTACCAGCTAAAAGAGTTCCTAAAGCCATTTTCTTCTCCTATAGTAACCGTATTATTGCGGCCATGTCTTGCTCGTCTTGCATCATGCGTTTGTGTGCGTAATATGCCGTCATAACTGTAACCAATTCTTGCTCGTCCTTCATTAAGTCGGAAGCGAGAGATCGTTTCGCAATCTCAACAGCTTCCTCAAAGTGCTTATCGACGGGCTTGCTCTTTAAAGTCTTAATCGCCGCCTGCACTTCTTTCTTTGGAGCCTTCTTTGCCTTATCTACGTCAGGCCCATAATCTGTCGCCCAGTTAGGGTTCCAAGAGGTTCCACCAGACGCGGTGACACCTGTCGCTTCAGCACCCCACTTGGCTACGCCCCATTTACCTGTCCCCCACATTAGTTAACTTCTTCGACAACTGTCTCTAGTCCAATAATCATGTTATTGCCGTCTCTCAAAACTCTTTTAGGGAGTGAGGCTGACGCACTGGCCGCTATTGCCTCGTTTAACTTTTCAGACAATTCTCCGATTGCCATTGCCTTTTCTGCTTCCATAGCGTTGTATTCTATCTTTGCTTCTTCTCCAGAAAGATTTCTCGACACCATCATTGCCGCCTGATCCATCGCTCCTTCAAGACTTATTTCTTCTTCTGGAGAAGCCTTTGCAATTATGGCCTTGGCAAGCTCCACTTGACGGTCTGCGTCTTTCTGCGCGGCCTCGTATTGAAGTTTCTCTTCTTGAACTTGACGGTCTGCGTCTTTTTGTATGGCTTCGTGTTTCTGTTTGTCATTTTGAACCATCATGTCGTAGTCCCACTGAGCTTGCTTGTCCTCTGGGGTTGGTGGCTCTTGTTGCGCTTCAGCTAATTTAATCTGCATTTCCAACTCTTTAAGCTCTATTTCTTTACCTTTCAGTTGAGCCTCGACTTGCTTTAATTGTGCCTCAGAAGACTTGTCGTTTTTAACTTGTTCAAGTTCCTGCGCTAGAGCTTGGCCTTGCTGTTGCATTTGTTGCATTTGCTGACGACCTTGATCTAGTTGCGCCTGTAGTGCCGCCGCCTCTGGATTTTCAGATTCTGAAATCTTTTCGTCTTCTAAAGACCTAATATTCTCAGGCAACATAGCCTTGAGCCTTTTAGCTATACGGTCTGCGCCTTGGAAGTCCATATGCTCAAGTAACGCATCGCCAACAACGCCAGCCGCCCCCGGCACTGCCCTCATTAGCTCAATTAGTGTCTCCCTTGTCTCTTCACGCTGAGTGGAGAACGATGGCCCTGTCTTAACGGTTACGTCATAGCGACCGACTGACAAGTTATAAAGTTTCTTGTCGCCTGTCATGCCCTCTTCAAGTGACCCTCCAGCCTCCTGCGTCAACTGCACAACTTTTTCAGTCTGATCTTCGCCAAGAACACGAATTGTCGAACGCTCAGAATAGACTGAAGGCAATATATCGACAAGTATCTTTCCTGCGTATTGTATGGCTCTGGAGAGGTTATCAATAAAATGAAAGTTAGAAACATCGCCTTGACGTTCTCTTGCAAGAATAGCTCTGCCACTTGTCTCGTTAGACCTTGCGCCTATAGAAGCAGGGTAAATGCCTGTAATTGCTTGCATATCTTCGTTTGAGCTTAACGCTTCCTGCATTGCGCCAGCAGGGACACTGGCAAAGGCTTGCCGTTGCGGTGCGCCACCACTCGCAGGATCAAACTCTAAATAAGCGTGAGATCGTGTGTTGGCACTTGCCCATTTAGCTTCGTGGCCTTTAGGTATAAATCCTTTTGGCCCGACCCACGGTGTCTTAGGTGCTAACGCAACTAATTCAGTCGTAGCTGAACGCCAGAAGTTAAACATGGCTTGAGAATCTTTGGCATCGCTAATTAAAGATTTGAAGTATCTTTTTCCGTCTTGATAATATTCGTCGCCCCAGACTGGACAAATAGGAATACACATACCGGGCCAAGTCTCTTCTTCAAGAATTTCTACGCCATTAATAATTTAACGAATCACTTTAAAATACTGGCCCTCTCTTTCGGCTAATATTTGTATTCCAGACGCTTGAATAAAAGCCTCCATCAAACCAGCCTCGTCATTGGTAGGAATCTCAACGCCCTGACTTTCAAAAAATGCCGCGCCCAATAATTTCATTTGATCTTCGGTGGCAGTCTGAATGTCAGCCTCACCCGTCTCAGGATTAGGCACAGAGAACTTAAAAAGTTTCCGCTTGCTTTCAATACGCTTAAAATATTCAGACACTCTTATTTGGTCATCATCAAGCCAGTTGCCAGTGTCGCCGCCAATGTCTGACGAATCCCAAGCTATCATAGAGGCTTTGGGGTATAATTTTTTGTATTCTTCTTTGCTCAAGTGATCACTAATAAAAGCGTAACGCCAGTCACTAGCGTCAAACTCAGAAGACGAAGTGTCCCAATGTACCGACAAGGCGTTGGGTATGCGTTTAATTTGAGCCTGTAGGTCAAAACTGTCTTGGTGGGCGTAGTCTATGTCAATGCGAAAAAAGCCGAAGCCACCCGTCACCGCTTGGTCTACTGCCGTGCCGTAAGCCACTTGAGCGTTGCTGTTGCGCTCTACGCTACGAATAATGCCATTAATGACTTCCGCCGTGTCAACGTCTGCCCCGTTGTCAACTGGAGACACCTCAATGGCTGGCCTGTTCTGCTTGCTCTCATTTACGACAGATCGAATCAAAGCTGGTAACTTGTTAATTGTTAATACGGGTCTGGCCTCTTGGACACGTTGCTTGCGTATTGACGCAGGCCATTGATCTGAGCCACGAGCAAAAGACGTATCTTCGGCGTAGCGTGTGCGATTAAAAGAACTAGCCTGTTCGCTGTCTTCAAACTCTTCTATCGCTTCTTTAATTAATGTATCTGATGCTTTATTTTTTTTAGCCATGTTTCTATCCTTCATTAGCCCATCCAGCCGCCAGCTTCACTATAGTTGAAATATTCTTGCGGTGGTGACTTTTCTGTAGTCATCGCAGGAAATAATTCACTGCAAGCCCAAATTAATGCTTCGGCTCTGTCAGGTGACTTGTCGGAGCCACCCTCCCAGCCACTTGAAGTAAATAAACATAATTGATCTTCAAGTTCTGGAAACATTCCAACGTGAGATATTCTGTTGACCGAATATAACGCGCTAATTGGTTCTGCCCTAACGTGTTTGCCTCTAGTGGCGTGGACTTCAATTATAGGTAAACCCTTCCTGACTGTCTGTAAAGTGTGGCGACACATATCGCCGCCTTGATTTTTCTCTATGACAACGCCGTCAGCTTCCCACTTGTCATACATGGCAACGGCTCTTAACGCCCATTGATGCGGCGACCCATGCAACGAAGCGTCTTCTAAAACGTAGCCATGCCCACCAGCGTCAATTCCAACAACAACTATCCCGTGTTCGTCACTTCTCTCAGTGTCACTAACGGCAGGATCAACTGCCACTAATATACGTTCTATGTCGTCTGGATATTCGTCTCTTCTGTTGTCGTTAATAATTTGTCTTGTCCAAATTGCGCCAATCGCCTGTGGCTCAAAGTCGCCGTTCCAAACGTGGCTGTAACGGTCTGGGCTGTTTTTAAGATCATGCAGACGCTCTGCCTCTAATTCGGCAGGAAAGAATTTGTTGTCGCTATAATTAGATTTAACAATAATTGCATTTTCTGGAATGTCTGAACCGCGCAAAAGTTTTTCTATTGCGTCTGTGCTATTTCTAGGGTTCCAAGAAAACCATAACTCAGAACCGGGCGCACGAATAGTAGGGCGTAATAATTCGATTGAGCGAGAGCTTAACGTCTGGGCTTCTTCGCACCAAGCCACAGAATAATTCTCGTAACTTTTTATAGTGTCAGCCGTGTGGTCTTGCATACCGACAAAAGATATAACGCCACCGCCGGGGGTCTTAATTTGACTAGATTGAATTTCAAAAATTGATCCAAAATTTAATCTTTCGATTGTGTCTGCCAATAATCTGTGTGCGCTTTCTTTTAATGACTTTTGAACTTCACGAACACAGACGGCACGAAAGCCTTTACTTGTCGCCGCCCTCACAATCATCATTGCGGCAAAGTTCCATGACTTGGCACTGCCCCTGCCACCCCAAGCCGCCTTATATCGACCTTGCTCGCTCCACAATGGCTTAAAAACTTCTGGCACAACATATTTCATAGTTGTCCCCCAAGTTGATACGTAAAGTTAGTCGCAATCCACGAAGGTCTGGCAGTCGCAGTGTTAATGCGGATTCTAAGTGACGCTGAACGCCCTTTTCCGCGCACTCCACGCCATCCCCTGTAGACTTGGCCGTCAGTACCCCAGATACCGACACCCCACTTAGAAACGCCCCACAATCCACTACGAGTAGGACTGGCAGATGCAATTCCAGTCGGGGTCTTAACTTGGAAGTCTAAATTAAGATCAATGGCCGCGTTTGGGTTCCCGTCACTTTCAAATATAGGCTCTACAAGTTTAAATGCTTTGTTGCTTTGGCTACTCTTAAAGTACGAGAACGCCTGTAATGCGTCAGCCTCAATAACTGTGCCGCTGTCGCTTGTGCCATCGTCAAATTTAACAACTTTACCAGCAGAAGTTCCAAAATACATATCGTCGTCTAACATACCAAAACAAACTGCGTTCATTCCTGTAAATTGACAAGGCGCACCCGTAATAGTGTTAAATACGTATTGGTGGCTTGTCGTTGACGACTGCATAATATTAAAAATCAACATAGTGGCTTTTGGGTACAAAATAGGTTGCCAACCAAAAATGTCGCCGTAAGAACGAACGGCAGTGTTTACTGCTTGCGATATTTGGTCAGAGAGAGCCACCAGACGCGACTGTGAACGATCCATAGACAATATGCCACTGAGAGGCACAAAGCCGTCCTGCGTCATTAAAATAATGTCTGAGCCAGCTTTTACGATACATCTGCGTCCGATTGGCTTACCAATAGCAAAGACACCGACAAGTTGCCAAGTTGCAGTCGCGGCAGGGTCAGTTCCGCTGTAAACAATCGCCTCACCCTCAGAAGTCAGAAATACGGCAACGTCATCTGCGCCAGAACCCGAATCTCTAGTCCACGTACCCATTGCCATGATAAAACCACCCTTAGTGGCTATTCCTGCCAACGGAAACTCAGTTGCCGCCCCAGACACACTGTTCACGCCTAAATAATACGCCGAAAGGCTGTCTTTCTCTCCAACCCACAACCGCCTCTGATGCAAATTACCCCAAATAAGATTTGCGGCTGTCATCCCAGAGCAAGTTATTGCAGTCGTTGCCCAACTGCTACCATTATAAAGCAATGGTGTGTCCTGTCCGTTAAATAGCCTGACAAACTGACCGCCAGCAGTTCCCATATTTACAAACTGCCAACGGTTGTTGGAATGTCCAGAACTTACCGCCGAACCAACTGAGCCATTTGCGGTTACGTCATAAATTGAATTGTTTGCCGCCGCAAATAGTTTTCCACTTCCTGTTGTCGGCGTGTATGTTATTAAACTTTCAACTGAGCCTGTCATTCCAGTGACGTGGTCAGTGCTACCGCGCCTGACAGTAATTTTGTCAGTTTCGGGGAACCAATTAACAAGTTTAATTGCATGGTCAACAGGCATATCAGCCAAACTTTCGCGAGTGTCCCACCCCTTAGTCGGTGGAGGAAGTGCTGACGAAGTTGAAGCCACTTACAAATCCTCCCCTGTAGCAGACCTAGATGCCTTTGGCTCTCCAGTAAAGTGTCTTGAATTTTGTGAAAATATGTCTCCAGTAGTGAGAATGTTTGCGCTTGTCTCGTCTGCGGAAACTAAAATATTAAATTGATCCATATACTGCCTTGCGGCGTTTGCACTTGGCTGGCCTTCTGCGTCTAGCCATTCAAAGATAGTGCCGTAGATTATTAGCTCTTCGCTTAACACAGAATAATCTGTGTCAATCGTCATTTCAGTCTTAACTGAATTGTCTGCCTTTCGCGCCCATTGCGTACTAACATATTCAAAGGCGCAAGTTGAGCCACTGGCAATAGCAGGAGAGGTCAATATGTCGCCACCTCTGTAGCGGTATTTTTTGGCTTGGCTAGAATAAGACTGAACTTTTAGTCCTTGCCATTCGACAGGGCTTACAGGGCCAGATATTAAATTGTTTGTTGATCTGTCCCAAAACGTCTCTGGAATTATACGATCAAAATCAGACGGCAACGATGCCGCCGCGATTAAAGTTTCTGTGCCTCCAGCAGTCACAGTCTTTTCTTTTGTCAGAATATTCCAAGCAAAAGATTTTTGTAATCTGTTTCCGACTTTATTAATTAACCGCAAAATATTTTGCGCGGCAGGGTCAGTGTTTGTTGCTATGGTCTCTGGGCGTGGGCCTTTCGTCTCATCTGCAACGGCATTAGCTATTGTTAATAATGTCATTGTAAATTCCTAAGAATGACCGGGGGTTTTTACGCCCCCAGTAATCCTAAATAGACTTATGCTGTTCCACTTACACGAACGGCTTGTCGCTCGTCTATGCACTTAACACCATACAGTACGTCAAGTCTCCAAGTAGATTTGTCGTTTGTGCCGTCATACACAGGAATGACGCGGACGTTAGTTCCCTTGTAAGATTGGCGAGAAACGTCAACTGCGCCCGGAGGTGACACAAGAGGAACACTTACTAATGCAAAAGCATTTCGAGTGAACATCATGTTCATGTCGTAACCTGTACCGCCAGTACCTTTAACCGTAATATTAGCGTTGTCTGCTGGCACTGCTGAAGCAGTTTGATGCGCTCCAGAAGTAATGATAGCAGGGCTAATTGTTAGAGTTGCTGGACCTGTAGAAGAACCAGAGTTAGCGTCAGCCGTAACCGTAAACTCTTTCAAGTGTGAGAGAGTTGCCTTAGTCACTGGGTTCACAGCATACACATCAGCTATCTTGATAACGTCACCAGCCTTCAAGATACCTGTCTGACTGTTAGTCCAGCCGTCAGTTACCAAGCTCTGAGTGTTCGTATCTTTAGATGCCGCGTAAGTTACGTTCTGACTTGCGCCGTTAATCTTAGGCGTTCCAGTAGCAATTCCAACAGTGTGAGTTGGGACGTTTTGAGACATAAAGGTCTCAACACCGCCAATGCTACCCAACGCGCCACGAGAGTAAGCCTCTCCGACTAATCTGTCATTAGTCAAAGTGGTTTGCGCTCCGATTAACGCCCAATGATCAATGGGAGAAAGAACCGCAGACCGACCGTCTTGAGGAACAGCGTTCTGATCCAAACGGCGTGGGCCGTGAGAAAAGTCACTGTTGCTGTTGATAGTCTGTCCAGCAGTTCCAACCCAGTTACTAACGTCTTTGTACAGTGCCATTAGGTCTGCATCAATTTGGTTAGCGAGTTGGATCATTGCAGGCTTAATTACCCGACTGGATAACTCTTTAATGTCAAGAGTAAGTTCCTGAGACGTAAACTCAAAGTCAATACCTTTGCGCTTGTCAACAGAAAGCGTGAACTCGCCCTCTGTAACGTCTTGCGCGCTTTGAACCGCGCCGTCACGAACTGTGAAATCCATTGGACGCTTGACGTTGACAGAACTGCCAACTTCGTAACCGTTTACAGATTTCGAGAACTCTTCTTCGTAGCCCCTAAAGACGGATTTTGCCATCACTAGGTTGTTGTCAAGCTGAAGTACCGCCGCTTTAGCGATAATATCAGCAGTTAATGTAGTATTAGCCATTATGGCCTCCTAAAAGTTTTTACATTTATGACAACTCTAAATACTTAGACAATTCTGCCATTGGCATAGAATCTGGGTCAGATGATCCAGAACTCTTGCCTTTTGACTTCATAGCAGAAACTGGTTTAGCTTTTTTAGTTGTCGCTGATTTAGATGCTGACTTCATCTTGGCTCGCGACTGATCGTACAACATTGCTTTTCGAGCCATGTCAGTCATGTCGGGGTTTTGATCCCACCTGTCTGCCACGGCTTGATCCCAGCCGTAAGTCTTCATGACGTAATCGACCAACTTTGGCGCGACCTTTGTCTCAAAGTCTTTGACTTTAGAGTTCAACTGCTTCCTGCCTTCCTCGCTTCGACGTACAGTCTCATACTGCTTCGCTTCGTTGAGGGCGTTTTCCTGTTGATCTACTAAGGACACAATGTTCTGAAATTCAGCCTGCTTCTGTGCCAGTGAGTCGGAGTAAAGCCTCGCTTGGTCTGGATTAGACTGCCAAAGCTCCTGCATATCGACTTGTTGAAGTTGCTGAATGTCGTTTTTCAGTTGCAAACCTACTGAATAAGTTTGTAAAGCATCGCCATTTAGTTCCATTAACTTCTCCACATTTTCTCTTTGTGTGGCTAAAGTCTTTGAGACTTCGGTATTGGCTTGCGATTTTTTAGTGTAGTCTGCCCAGATGTCAGACGTAAACTTGTCGATAGTTCCGACGAGTTCTTCTGGCACTGAAGACTTATCTAGTTCTAAAGTATTTCCACCGAAATTAAACGCTACCTTTTCATCTTCTTCGGCGGCCTCATCCACAGTCTCATCTTCGTCCTCAACTTCAGATTCGTCCTCGTCAGGCTCATCTTCAGCTTCAGTCTCAGTCTCAACCGTTTCCTCGTCTTCAACCTCCTCCGCCTCGTCGGGTGCTTGAGTGTCGGCCTCTTCAGCCTTCTCATCCTCAACGATGCTTGAGTTATCCTCAAAATAATCCTCTGCCTCCTTGCTACTTACAACGCTAACCTCTTCAGCCGCGTAGATATTCTTAGCAACAGCAGGGGGTGTTTCTTGGGCAACTTCGACGTTATTATCGACTATTGCGGTATCGGACATTTTTAACTCCTTCACTTCACTTGTTATTTCTATATCACCATTGATATAAAAAGTCATTAATTTGTTTTACTTGGCGTTTAGTTTTGTTTATAATGTTTCCTTATAGATATGGAGGACTTTGTTATGGAAATTGATGAAAACCAATTTGACGATTATATACATAACTTGAGTGTTAGGATGTTTGAAATGATAAAAAAAGAAGTTCAACTTTATTCTCCTGATACTGTTAATTTATCATTAAAAGCGGATGCTGAAATTGACGAGATAGCTGAGAACATAAAACTTAACCTTATTGACGTTGTCGAACAATGTTATGATAACCTTGAATAGCATCTATTAATTCTTGATCTACAACTTGTGGTTTTTGTGCCGGGCCAGTAAATAATGATCTTGGATCACCAGAAGTATCAGGTGTCTGCCCTCTTCTCATTCTAGTCCAATCTCTCATTACAACACTTCTAGGTGTTAATGGCAGTCTTCCCATATAACCTTTTTTACCGGGCAATAGCGAAGTGTTATATGTTTGATGCATACTAGGTTTTGTAAACCCTCTAGGATGTAAATCTGTAACACCCCACCCCATTAGTTGATCATTTAATATATCTTTTGTTGGGTTTGGTACATTAACAAAATCAGGATCAGTTAAAGCGTGTCTTATTGCTCCCATATCTGGGCCACCTTCTTTTCTTATTTTTGATTTATCTAATGCTTGAATATATGCTTTTCTTAAAGGGCTGTTTATCTCAATCTCTCTCATAAATTCTTTTGTTCCAACTTTCGGTACTTTAGGGAATTTGCCATCTACACCTTTTCCACTTCTTAATGTTTGTGTTACCATCTGTTGTCCTTTTTTTGTTAATTCAGATGGATTCCAAACTTGATGCAATGTGTTAGTAGTCATATGAGCAAAATCACTACCAGTCCCAGCCATTGGAACATTAACCCCATATGGATTTTTAATGTTAGGTAATGGATTAGTTAAACTTTTTAATGCCGCTTCTTCAGAAGCCCAAGCTCCGTCTGGCCCTCTCATAAAATTTTTACCACCTTGAAGATCAACTGGGTCACTAAGTTGTCGCCCTAGAATATGCGTTAAAGTACCAGTTCCTGTGCGGTCACCAACTAATGGTAATATTGTTCCACCTTGCAGTCTATCCCAAGAAATATTCCGAACTGGTCTTTCATAATTTGAACCATATGGAATAACTTTTTTCCCAGCTAATAATTCCGACATTGGAGTATCCAAACGAACATTAGCACCGGGGAACCAATTCTCTCCAGATTTTGGCCCAGACATCTTAGGGTCTAATCCTGCCAAATGTTTTTGTTTTTCTGCTAATTGGATATATCTAGCAACTTCTTCATCTGTTCTTCCTTTTAATAATTTTTTAGCTTCATTTGAAAGCGAACTTCTTGGGTTCATGCCTAAATTCATTCCCAAAGTAGCAGGGGAACCACCACTACGCAAAAGGCTAGGTAAACTTATTATGCCAGCTAAATCAGTTACCCCTCTGTAAGCAGGGTGATTTGGTGACGTACCGTGAGGTAGTCGCGCCGCTTCATCTGTCTGGTCTATAGCTCTAGCCAAAAATTTTAATGCTTTTGGAGCAATAAACTCTATATCCTCAAATTTACCTTCCCCCATTAAAAAATTCCCCAATCCCCTAAACTCAGGATAAAGCATAGTGCGATTTTTTATTGTGGGATCAAACAAATCTTGAAGTTGTTGTAGTTCTTTAGCTGTTGAATTTTTTGCTACAGCATTAACACGATCACTTTGTGACATGGGACGCATGGCCCTTGCGATAGCATCACGAGTGATGGGACTTGGGGAAGCTCTAAGGGTGTCTGACATTCGGTTAGGCATAATTAATTAATAACCGGGTCTTGGCTTCTTGCGTTTTGTGGGTCTTTTCTTTCCGTATGTATTCATTTTATTTACCTACTTTCTGTAAAGCTAGTTTGTGTGATTTAGTAAAAGTCGATCCCTTTTCCATTTCTTTTTTCATAAAATTCATATGTTTTTTAGTGTGATGTGCTGAGTGCCTACTTAAAGTATTTTTTTGTCTTTTAGTTAAGGCCATCTCTTTCTCCTCTGTTAATTCTAATCGGCAGGCTCAAAATTAATTTGCACGTTAATGTTTGAATCCAATTCACCAGACAATTCTGTCTCAGTCTTCTCTGACCATCGGTTGCGGCTTTTCGTCCACCATATCATGGCTGTCGTGTCGCCTCCCATAGCCTTGTCGTAAAGCATACCGCCGACTGCGGCGTTGGCAATCGTGGCGGCAGTGTCTAACTCTTCTCTAAAATATTTGCGTAAGGTCTTAACGTCGATCCCTTTGTTGATGCACTGGGCGATTTGCTCTTGTGGCGTTCCAACGCTTGACATCTGACGGACTACTTCTCTTTGTTCGTCTGTAGGTTTAAAACATGGCCTCGTCTGCATTTACCATTTTTCCTTTTATTGTGGGGAGAATCTCCACCAACCAAAAAAAATGCCCTTGGGATTTCTCCCAAAGGCCAAGTTTACCAACTAGGGAGAGGTAATAATATAAATTACCCCTACCATAGAACTATTTTAATTGCAATTATTCAACATAATTTAATTTTTATTATTTTTATAACGAGCATATTCAGTCGTTTTTAATTTAATAGAAAAAATTTTATATTTTTGTAAAATTTTTCTAACCTCTTGCTGATTTGTTGCATAAATTATTATAAAACGGTTATCGTTTTTTTGCCATTCGTATTCAATTAAATATTCATTTTCTAATAACATTACTTCAACCTCTCATACAAAAGTTCAAGAACTCGTTTTTGTCTGCCAGTTGCAGTCTTACTCAATTCAAGAATAACTTCAATCTCCTCTGGCTCCAAGTAAACAATCGACCCACCGTTCTTGTAGTCTGGTACATCGTCACCGACCAAACGATCTGGGTCAAGAGGCCCGTCTAGAATTACTTCAGACTTTCCATCTGCGCTCCACGCAGAAAATTCGTTCTGCTCTTGAAGTTCCAAAACATAATTTCCAATTTTCGACATTACTTTCTCTCCTTTTTTTAAGTTGGAACACCAAACATAAATGGTGATGCTTGTGATTCTTTTAATTCTTTTTCTCTAATATTAATAGTTTCGCGTACCAATTCTTGTACAGCGTCATCGGTTTCACTAGGGTGGAGATTAAACCATTCAGTAACACCCTTAT
>Ga0114932_10004953_pt1 | contig 12064 bp, 9 predicted proteins | sample 2SBtaG_2_FD_87286 | JGI IMG/M metagenome (GOLD analysis project Ga0114932, IMG submission 87286) | Deep subsurface microbial communities from Kolumbo volcano to uncover new lineages of life (NeLLi) - 2SBTROV12_ACTIVE470 metaG | ecosystem: Environmental > Aquatic > Marine > Volcanic ... | reverse complement strand
AAAGCACTACGATTAATAAACTAGTGAGGAGCTTAAGGTGGAACTGAGTCAGTTAACTGCAATTTCCCCTGTCGATGGTCGATATGCTGGCAAAAGCGTAGAATTACGCAGTATTTTCAGTGAGTACGGCTTATTAAAATACCGTGTAGAAGTAGAAGTACGTTGGTTACAAATGCTGTCTACTAACCCACAAATTGAAGAAGTTCCTGCTTTTACAGACACGTCAAATGCACTACTAGACAAAATAGTAGCTGAATTTAGTGTTGAAGATGCCATGCGCATCAAAGAAATCGAGCGCACAACAAACCACGATGTGAAAGCGGTTGAATACTTTCTTAAAGAGAAGGTTGCCGACAATAGTGAGCTTTCAGCAGTAAATGAGTTTATCCACTTTGCGTGTACGTCTGAAGACATCAACAACCTTTCACATGGCTTAATGCTTCGCGAAGCCCGCGAGACCGTTATTCTTCCTTACTGTGACAAATTAATTGAAGCGCTAGTAGAGCTTGCTAAGCGCTACCAGAACGTACCTATGATGGCACGTACTCACGGTCAGCCTGCTTCACCTACCACCATGGGTAAAGAAATGGCAAACGTGGCTATTCGCCTAAAGCGTCAGCGTAGCCAAATCGCAGGTGTTGAGTTACTTGGTAAGATTAACGGTGCAGTGGGTAACTACAATGCACACTTGTCAGCGTATAAAGATGTAGATTGGCACGAAGTTTCAGAGAAGTTTGTTACCTCACTAGGTCTAACCTGGAACCCGTTCACTACGCAAATAGAGCCGCATGACTATATTGCAGAAATGTTTGATGCCATTGCGCGCTTTAACACCATTCTTATCGATTTCGACCGTGACGTTTGGGGTTACATTGCACTGGGTCACTTCAAGCAAAAAACGGTAGCTGGCGAAATCGGCTCTTCTACCATGCCACACAAAGTTAACCCTATCGATTTCGAAAATTCAGAAGGTAACTTAGGTCTGGCGAACGCTATTTTTGACCATTTAGCAGCTAAGCTTCCTATCTCTCGCTGGCAACGTGACCTTACTGACTCAACCGTACTACGTAACCTTGGCGTCGGTGTAGGTTATGCGGTTATTGCGTATCAGGCTACTTTGAAAGGTATCAGCAAGTTAGAAGTTAATGAGCAAAGCTTACTTAACGAGCTAAACAACAATTGGGAACTGCTTGCAGAGCCTATTCAAACTGTTATGCGTCGTTACGGTATTGAAAAGCCATACGAGAAGCTAAAAGAACTGACCCGTGGTAAGAAAGTAAACGCTGAGGTCATTGCTGAATTTATTGATAACCTAGATATGCCAGAAGCGGCCAAAGCAGAGCTTAAGGCATTAACGCCTGCCACATACATTGGCGATGCAATCAGGCTTGTAGATCAGTTATAAGCCCTTACGCTTTCCACTACACTGAAAAACGCGGTCATTAGTACCGCGTTTTTTTTATTCCTAAATTTCTCTACATTGAATTTTCACATACCCGTGGGAGCAAGCAAATGGATTTACGCAACACGAACCACACTCCTTTCTCATTGCAGGAAAAACACTGTGTTGTACTTTCCCCCACGGTTTCGAAGGTGTTAAGTACAACGCTGGAAACCAAAAGTAGTGCCGCGAATTTAAAAAGCTGTATAAAAAATGCCGTCGTCATTTTTTGTGACCTATCAGGCTTCCAACAACTCTCAGTTAAATATGGCGACATTACATGCGCCAGACTTGTAGATAGCCTGTTTTCTGAATTCGATGTGCTTGCCGCTGATTTACACCTTTCGCCATTAAAAACAAACGGTGATCAATATATTGCGGTTGGTTTTAACGGCGAACACAGTAGTACAACACACTCGCTTTTGAACGCTCTGGTGAACGCCATCGAATTCGCATTTCGCGCTCGCGAGCTTGTAAATAGCAACGACCTTTTAGCTTCATCTTCAAGCCAACTGCGAGTTGGCATTGCGACAGGCTCTTTACTTGCCGGCCAATCTTCTCGCCCGCTTGCAGGCTTTGATATTTGGGGGACTACGGTAAATAGGGCTGCAATGTTAGAGCAATACACAGCACCTAATACAATTGCTATTTGTGAGAAGTCTTACAGCCTGGTTAAACGACAGATTATTCATCGCTCTAGCGCGAGTGCGAATAACACTTGTTCCTTTAATACGTACTTCACTTGTGGTTCAAATATAAACGCTAACACTGAGCTTTCAACGCGTGAACACGACAAGCGGAAACTCAGTGAGTCAAAAATGTGTGGCGAAAATTGCAAAGAAACCCCATTCCTACCAAAACAGCTGCACACGAAAACAATGCTAATGAGCGCATACGTTTGCTAACTCCTGTCTAGCGCATCTGATAACTACCCATGCCATATAAACATTGAGCTAAAAAGCACGTGATTTCTAAGTTAGATGAATTACACCTGCAGTAACTCGCCGCGAGTACGAACATGTTAAGTTTCGCTGAGTGGGTAATTATCTATGCGAACCGTTATGAATTCGGCTCTCCCTACTGAATCAGGTGAAGCAAATGCAAGGTAGCAATAAACGTTTCAATAATCGATAATGCCGCCCATAAGCTTCAACCTCGCTTTTGACAAAGTGCTAACGCTTACCGCATATTTGTAACGCCACGCACAATACTTAAATCAACAGATTAAACCCATTTAATTGGCTTACTATAAGAGACACTATGCCCACTAACGACAATTCGTACATTATTGATGCACAATCTGGAAACGGCTTTAATGCAGAAACCTTTCTAAAAAACTACTGGCAGCAAAAGCCGGTAGTCATCAAACACTTCTTTGACAACTTTGTAGATCCTATCGATGAGAACGATCTTGCCGGTCTAGCACAAGAGTCGGAAGTGGATGCACGTATTATTAGCAACGTGAAAGGCAGCTGGCATGTTGAACAAGGGCCAATTACCGATTTTGACAAAGCATGTCAGGGCAAATGGACATTACTAGTTCAAGGCGTAGATAAATATGTGCCCGACGTAACCCCTCTACTAGATCCCTTTTCTTTTATCCCTAATTGGCGATTGGACGACCTGATGGTGAGCTTCGCCACCAATGGTGCAGGCGTTGGTGCTCACATCGACCAATATGATGTATTTTTAGTTCAAGGTAAGGGCCAAAGACGCTGGCGTGTGGGCAAGCCGGCGGACTATAAAGAAGTTTTTCCACATCCAAAATTAAGACAAATTGAAGGCTTCGACCCTGTTATAGATGTTGTGGTTGAGCCTGGCGATGTGGTGTACGTACCACCGGGCTGGCCTCATGATGGAGCGACAATTGAAGATAGCCTCACTTACTCTGTGGGTTATCGTGCTCCGGACAATCTGCAACTAGCGGAAAGCCTGGCGATGATGTTGGATAAAGGCGCACATAATTATCGCTTTACCGATGCAAGCCGCTCTATGCAAGGCAATCGTGCTTGGGTAAATCCAAGCGATGTTGCCATTCTTAAGCAGCAGCTCATAGATGCGATAAACGGTGAAGACTTTACTTTGGCACTTCTAGAAGCCATGAGTGAACAAGGCATTCCTGAATATCCGCTAGAAGACGAAGTATCGCTAGAGCAAATTTCAAATGAGTTTGCCGCAGGCATTAGCTTTGTTCCTGCACCGGGTGTGCGTGCATTACTATGTGACGGTAAGCGTGGTCTTTCTCGCGCACTCTTTGTAAATGGCAGTCAGTTCGAATTTGGCAAAAGTGACCAAGAATGGTTTGAAGTGCTGGCATCAGGAGGCGTTTTGAACGCAACGTGTTGCCAAGACGCGCCTTCTTTTACATTTTTAGAAACCTTAACTACACTTATCAATAATGGTTACTGGGAATGGTTCGAAGGTTAACAGGTAAGTATGGCGTTTACGATACAAAACGTCGATTGGGAAAAGGATAAACATCGACTGAAAGCACTAAGGGAACATGTATTTGTTTTAGAGTGGCGCGTCCCCGAGGCAAGCGAGTTCGACGAACACGACAGTTCGGCGTGCCATGTGCTTATCGTCAATGATGAAAACGAACCCATTGCCACTGGGCGCTTAACCAAACGAGGCGAACTAGGCCGAATTGCTGTTAAGCGCTGCCACAGAACATTGCCTGTTTATCGCGCTTTGTTTGAAGCGCTGATTAACACGGCAAAGCAAAACAACGTCCCCATTATCAAAGTAGTCTGCAATTTAGAAAGCGTGTCCTATCACCAATCCATTGGTTTTATTCCCGACGGGCAAGTATTTATGGACGCAGGCGTTCCAAGACAGCGCCTAAAATGTCCGGCAGAGCGATTTCCTCTTCCGGACGTGACTCAACTTCATTAAGCTATGTATTTACAAAACGTCTCACTAATACAGGCTATTGCCTGGAATTAGTTCCAAAGATCTGGCGCGTTCTGCATGGCAAACAAGCTTTCAGCACGATTAATTAGTAAAGCACCAAACGCCTTTTGAGTATCGTCTGCGCCCTCTGCATTAATGAGGTTTTCTGCTTTCAACTGCCAATGCATAGCAAAGTGACGCAGTACGTCCTTGGCGTCTTTGGCGTTATCGACTGATGTGTAATCAGAAGGTAAATCACCACTAATAACCCAATAGCGTTTACTGTCCATTGCTCTAATTTTCCAAACTGCAAGGTACGGCATTAAATAACGACTTTCTTCGGTAATAACAGAATCAAACAACACGCCATTTTCCGCTAAAAATTTGTTTGCCTTTTGAAACTGTTCTCGTACCCACGTTGCGCGTTCTTCATCACTGATTGGTTGGTTTTCTGGTTGTTCTGCCATTTTTACTCTCATTATTATCGTTATCTGTTCTTACTAGTACTGCTACTTGATACCCATGTCTCAGTTACCTTCTAGGCAGTTTTGCCACTAGTTCGTAGCGTACGCCTTTTTTATCTTTGTACTTTATTTCATCCCTGCTTTCCACCGCAATTAGGGCATTGTGCCCACCGAAGGTGTTAACCGCTTACTTATTCGACAATCTTTAAGAATACCCAACACCCAGTTATTCAAAGATCGGGCACAAACATTTACATTTTTCATATTGGCAAATGTGCATCTTTGGGCGAAACTGTGAGATGAAAACTTCACCAAGCCGAGTGTTTATACATGCGAATAGTAAGACTTACCCTTGGAGCAATCTTGTTTATCGGCGGTATTGTTCTAACATTACTTCCGGGCTCTATCTTGTTAGTGGTAGGCGGTTTAGTGCTCTTAAGTTACGACTGGCCAAAAGCGCGAAGCTGGCTCAAATACAGCCAAAAAACAATGACGAGTGGTGCCCGTAGAATTGATCGTTTTCTTCTTATGCGAAAGCTGCGTTAATTGTTTTTGTTCTAACAGGTGTGCTTTTAGAAAGTTGAGCACGCCATAACGCACAGTGCGTTTCGCCTCCCTCTTCATCTCTCACCACTTTGTCGCAAAGTGTTAGCAATTAAACTTATGTAAATGCGTAATGATGCAATGCGTGTTAACGTAATCTAAAGCATAAATTGCGAAGCCTTTAACAATAATAATAGTGGCAATTATCTGAGCATGCTCAGCATCTTAGATAGTTCGTATCATCAGGCAATGTAACCGTATCGATATGATTTTGTGCAATGCGTTGACCCCGCATTGCGCTGCTTGGGTAGGCCAGGTTTAAACAATCTGGTCCAAGTCATATCTTTCGCTTACCTATGGAGACAAGACCATGATCACGTTTACCGTTAATGGTAACAAACACGAATTTTCTGGTGACCCATCAACACCAGTGTTGTGGTACCTTCGTGACGAATTAAATCTTACAGGACCTAAGTTTGGCTGTGGTATGGCGCAATGTGGCGCTTGTACTGTTCACATTGATGGCATGGCACAACGCTCTTGCGTATTGCCTGTATCAGCCGTTCAAGGCAGAAAAATTACCACTATTGAAGGGCTAAGCGAAAATGGCGATCACCCTGTCCAAAAAGCGTGGGTAGAACACAAAGTACCACAATGTGGTTTCTGTCAATGTGGGCAAATCATGCAAGCTGCCAGTCTATTATCAACCAACCCAACGCCAAGTGACGAAGAAATTGTTCAGAATATGTCGGGCAACATCTGTCGTTGCGGCACGTACCCTCGCATTCACAAGGCCATTAAGTCTGCGTCGAAATCAATAAGCAGCAACGCTGGCGTTAGCTACTTTGACCCAACCCAAGCGGGAGAAGAAGCATGAGTGAGAATACCTATTTTGATATGAATCGCCGCAGTTTCTTAAAATCGACAGCAGCGGCGGGTGCACTGGTTCTTGGTACCTATTTTATGGGTGGTGCACCTCGCGCCATGGCTGGCGTATTAGCAAAGCCAGCGGAAAACGCAAAGCGCGCAAACTTGTTCATTGCACTTCGCCCTGACGGCATGGTTGAAGTAACGTGTCACCGCAGCGAAATGGGTCAACAGATCCGAACCGCCATTGCGCAAATTGTAGCTGACGAGATGGAAGCTGCGTGGGACAAAGTCATTGTTATTCAAGGCAAAGGCGACCCCAAATACGGTGACCAAAACACCGATGGCTCGCGTAGTATCCGCTTCAATATGCAGCGTCTTCGAGAAATGGGCGCAAGCGTGCGTTATATGATGCAACATGCAGCAGCTAAGCGTTGGGGTGTTGAGCCAAGTACCTGTGTTGCCGAGCAGCATGTGGTAACACACACTTCAGGTAAAACGCTTGCTTATAAAGACTTAATAGACGATGCATTAACCATTACGCCGCCAGAAGCAGATAAGCTTAAGCTTAAAGAAAGGAAAGAATGGCGTTACATCAATACCGGTATGGCGCATATCGACCTTCAAGATATCGTTACCGGTAAAGCAACCTTCGCCGCCGACGTGCGCGAGCCAAAAGCACTTGTTGCTATAATCGAACGCCCACCTGTAGTGGGCGGTAAGGTGAAAAGCTTCAATGCAGATAAAGCAAAAGCGGTTAATGGCGTTGTTGATGTAATTGAAATTCCAGTGCCAAAAGGTGCGCCTCAGTTCCAACCAAAAGGTGGGCTAGCCATTATAGCTAACAACACATGGGCAGCATGGCAAGGCCGCAAAGCATTAGACGTCACCTGGGACGATGGCGCAAATGGCGACTATAACTCAGCGAACTTTAAAGAGCAGTTGCTTAACACAGTAAATGCACCTCAAGCGCTTGTTAGAGAAAAAGGCGATGCGTTGAGCGTTTTAGAAAAAGCCAGCGACAAGCTGGTTGCTGACTATTACGTGCCGCATTTAGCACAAGCCCCAATGGAGCCACCATGTGCTACTGCCATGTACTATAAAGATCGCGTTGACGTATGGGCAGCAACACAAAATCCGCAGGCTGATATGGAAACCGTGGGCGCTATGGTTGGCATGGACAAAGAAAAAATCAATGTTCACGTTACCATGCTAGGTGGTGCTTTCGGGCGTAAGTCTAAGCCTGACTTTTCAGCGGAAGCAGCATTCCTATCAATGAAAACGGGCAAGCCAATTCGCGTTCAATGGACACGTGAAGATGATATTCAGCACGGTTTCTATCACGCGGTTTCCGCTCAACATGTTGAAGCTGCACTTGATGAAAACGGTAAAATTGACGCTTATCTTCACAGAACCGCGTTTTCACCTATTGCCTCTACGTTCCAAGAGGGCGCGAACGCACCCTTTAGCTTTGAGTTAGATTTGGGCTTTACGGATAACCCTATTCTTACGCCCAACATGAAGTTAGAGCGCGGTGAAGCGCCAGCCAAAGCCCGTATTGGATGGATGCGTTCAGTATCGAACATCTTCCACGCGTTTGCTGTACAGTCGTTTATTAATGAAGCAGCCCACAAAGCAGGCAAAGACTCTAAAGATTACCTATTGGAAGTAATTGGTCCTGATAGAATTATTGATGTGACGGATCAAAAAGCCGAATATCAAAACTATTGGGGTGATAAGTCGGTTTATCCTTTGGATACAGGCCGTCTTCGTAATGTAATTGAGAAAGTATCTGACATGGCAGGCTGGGGCCGCAACATGCCTAAAGGCCGCGGACTGGGTATTGCTGCGCACCGTAGCTTTTTAACTTACGTTGCTACTGTGGTTGAAGTTGAGGTGTCTGACGCTGGCGATCTTAGCGTGATTAAATCATGGGTAGCTATTGATGCAGGTACTGTAGTTAACACCGATACGGTTAAAAACCAAACCCAAGGCGGCTCGGTTTACGGTATAACAACAGCAATCAGTGACGGTATAACGTTTGATAAAGGGCGTGTACAGCAGAGTAACTTCCACAACTACCGTGTACCGCGCATGAGCGATTCACCACTAGAGGTAGAAGTTGAAGTAATTGAAAGCGATGCGCCGCCAGCAGGTGTAGGTGAACCTGCAACCCCCGTGTATGCGCCAGCGCTGTGCAATGCCATTTTTGCTGCATGCGGTAAGCGTATTCGCCAGCTACCTATTGGTAACCAGCTTAAAGCGTAAGCATTCTATAGATTCGGCTTAATCGCTGGTTTGATGAATAAATACTAACGCTATTTAAGACAGGCAATCATATCAAAAAGGGTTAACACACAGTGTTAACCCTTTTTTTATGGATGTATGCTGTATTCGGGTGTGTCTCAATAGTAGCGAAAAAGCGAGTTGCTTTATGAATAATAGAAAAGACTATATAAGTTATAGATACTTAGGCAAAAACACGCTATCGAGATAACAACGCAAGCAACAAAAAGGTGAATAAATACACCATAACTTGCATAGGCGAAAACTGCACATATCAGACCAATAGTGAATTCAACCAGCGCAGCTTCACAGAACGTTCTGATGTTACTGATTACAGGTTGTGCAAAAAACTTAAATTTATAAGCCATCGTAGTTTCCCTCCCTGGCTCATGCATACTGCTAGCCAAACGTTATTTACAATAGCACACTAATCCAACCGGACATAATTTAACCAAGTAATATAAGAAGGTCTTGAGTTTTATTGCACATCAAAAAGGCGAAAAAACCTAGTCATTAGCATATTCGCCATTTCCAACTAACTAAGCCATTGCTTAAGAGCAAACAACCATTAGAGACAAAAAAGGAGGCCAACATGACCTCCTTTTATTCAAACTGTAAATCAACCTGTAACCTTACAATTAAAAGGAAAACACTTTCAGTGTTTGACGGTTAATTCCCGCCTTATTCTAATAGGTTATTCTTACTCGTAGTTGCGTTCCATCCACATTAACTGCATTTTAAGCTCGTTAATTTCTTTCTGCGCTTCCGCCAACTGCTCTACCACAGAGCGTGATTGCATAACGTTTTCTTCGGAAGTATTTACTGAAACTGCGCTGTCATTATGTGCCATGAGAATTCAACCAAGTTAATTATTAATCAAAGATTCAAAGTGAAAGTCACTTTGTAATATTACATTTTTAATTACAAAAAGTCATGTTATCAACACGCAAAAATACATAGTTTTGCTAAATAACCACAGTTTTTTTAAGGAATGAAACTTGAGCAAAAATTTGTTTCTAGATGAGTGGCCATCACTTTAAGTTGCCTAACAAAAAAAGAGACCTTATGGTCTCTTTTTCGATAATATCAAAGCGATAACGTCGTGAAATAACATGACGTTAGATGGAAAACTAGATAGCCTTTAAGCTTTCTAGCCTTCACATCCGAACTGCGTGATTAACCGTGCTTTTCAGCAAGGTAAAGCCAGGTTTCAACCACGGTATCAGGATTAAGTGATACCGAATCAATCCCTTCTTGTACCAGCCACGCGGCGAAGTCTTCGTGATCTGATGGACCTTGACCACAAATGCCTACGTATTTTCCACGCTTCTTCGCTGCCTGAATTGCCATTGACAACAATGCTTTGACCGCTTCATCACGTTCATCAAACAAGTGCGCGATAAGACCACTGTCGCGATCTAGACCTAGGGTTAACTGCGTTAAGTCGTTAGACCCAATAGAGAAACCGTCGAAAATGTCTAGGAACTTATCAGCAAGCAAAGCGTTTGATGGCAGTTCACACATCATGATAACGCGAAGGCCATTTTCACCTTTCTTAAGTCCCTGCTCTTCAAGAAGCTCGATAACTTGACGACCTTCTTCTAATGTACGAACAAACGGGATCATGATCTCAACATTGGTCAAGCCCATTTTGTTGCGAACGCGCTTTATGGCTTCACATTCAAGGGCAAAACAATCGCGGAAATCTTCAGAGATGTAGCGGCTTGCACCACGGAAACCCAACATTGGGTTTTCTTCGTCTGGCTCGTATTGATAACCGCCCACTAAGTTGAAGTATTCGTTCGATTTGAAATCTGACATACGAACAATAACTTTCTCTGGCGAGAATGCAGCGCCAATGGTTGAAATACCTTCCACCAATTTCTCGATGTAGTATTCCGTAGGCGACTCGTAGCCTGCAATCATATCGCTAATTTCTTCTTTCAACTCTTCAGGCTGGCTGTCGAAATTAAGTAGTGCTTTAGGGTGCACACCAATCATGCGGTTGATAATAAACTCAAGACGCGCAAGACCAACACCTGCGTTTGGCAAGCGAGCAAAATCAAATGCGCGATCGGGGTTACCCACGTTCATCATGACTTTCAGCGGTAGGTCAGGCATTGCGTCAATGCGTGAGGTCACTACGTCGAACTCTAGTTCGTCACCGTAGATAAAACCAGTGTCACCTTCAGCACAAGACACAGTAATTTTGTCGCCGTTCTCGATACTGTCAGTCGCGTTACCACAACCCACAACCGCTGGAATACCTAACTCACGCGCGATGATTGCCGCGTGACACGTACGGCCACCGCGGTTGGTAACAATAGCAGAAGCCTTCTTCATGATAGGTTCCCAGTCAGGGTCTGTCATGTCAGTTACCAGAACATCACCCGCCTGGATTTTGTCCATCTCTTCAATTGAATCAAGCACTTTCGCTACACCAGCACCGATTTTGTGACCAATTGCACGGCCTTCACAAACAATGTTGCTTTGACCTTTCAACTGGAATCGCTCGATGCTCTGTGAGTCTTCACGGCTGCGTACCGTTTCAGGGCGAGCCTGAACAATGTATAGTTTGCCGTCTGCGCCATCTTTTGCCCACTCGATGTCCATAGGACGCTTGTAGTGGTTTTCAATGATCTGCGCCTGTTTAGCAAGCTCCATTACTTCGTCGTCAGTCAACGAGAAGGTTTTGCTGTCAGCTGCATCAATATCGACAATAGACACTTGCTTACCGTGTGCTTCATCATCTGAGTACACCATTTTAGTCAGCTTACTACCAAGGTTACGACGAACGATAGCAGGCAGGCCTTTATCAAGTGTTGGTTTGTGAACATAGAACTCATCAGGGTTAACCGCACCCTGCACCACCATTTCACCTAAACCAAATGAGCTGGTAATAAATACAACGTCTTCAAAGCCAGACTCTGTATCGATAGTAAACATAACGCCTGATGATGCGATATCACTACGCACCATGCGTTGTATGCCTGCAGATAGCGCCACGCCTTTGTGGTCGTATCCTTGGTGAACGCGATATGAAATAGCGCGGTCGTTAAATAGCGATGCGAACACGTGCTTAATTGCCACAAGCACGGCTTCATAGCCTTTAACGTTTAGGAAAGTCTCTTGTTGACCTGCGAAAGACGCATCAGGCATATCTTCAGCCGTGGCTGATGAACGCACTGCAAATGACGCTTCTTCACCTGCATCACCCTGTAATGTGACAAACGCAGTTTTGATTTCTTCTTCTAGCTTTCCTTGGAAAGGTGTGTCGATGATCCACTGGCGGATATTCTTACCCGCTTCGGTCAGTGCGTTTACGTCATCTACGTCTAACGAGTCTAAGACTTCGTGAATGCGCGCTTCTAGGCCACTTTGCTCTAGAAACTCATTAAATGCCTCGGCGGTGGTAGCAAAACCTCCCGGCACCTGCACACCGGCGTTCGCCAGGTTTGAAATCATCTCGCCTAATGATGCATTTTTGCCGCCTACGCGACCCACATCATGCATGCCCAGTTCTTGATACCAAAGTACGTATTCTTGCACAGCCCAAGCCTCCAGCTTTTTT
>Ga0114932_10004951_pt1 | contig 12065 bp, 10 predicted proteins | sample 2SBtaG_2_FD_87286 | JGI IMG/M metagenome (GOLD analysis project Ga0114932, IMG submission 87286) | Deep subsurface microbial communities from Kolumbo volcano to uncover new lineages of life (NeLLi) - 2SBTROV12_ACTIVE470 metaG | ecosystem: Environmental > Aquatic > Marine > Volcanic ... | reverse complement strand
TTGTCGATATGTCGACCTTTTCTGAAATGGAAGCGGCATTGGGAGCCGAACTGTTCAAGGAATACTCCTGCCTGGGTTGCCACCAGATTAAGGACGATGAAGGAAAGTTGGTCGGCGGCCCCATAAGCACAACCCTGTTTGATGCAGGTAACCGCTACACTCTCAACTGGTGGAGTCGGTTTGCAGAAAACCCGCAGGACTTTACCCCGCACAGTGGAGAATATCTTGCCGATATCAGCATGAGAAAAGCGCGGCATATAATCGGATATGTTATGACTCTGGGCGTAAAGGATTTCAAATTTTATGAGCCCTGGAAATCGAAAGAATTCAAAAATGCAGATCGAGATCGGGGAGCCCAAGTTTACAAAGAGTATTGTGTGCAATGTCATGGAAAAAAAGGAGGAGGGGATGGTCCGGGAGCAAAAGGGCTCGACCCGAAACCCGCTGTTCATGCACAGTTGCCTTTGAGCGATTACCCAGACGACTACCTTTATAACCTTATTTTTTATGGAGGAAAAAGTGTCGGGAAATCACCGAATATGCCAGACTGGGGACTGACCCTGTCTAGACAAAATCTGGCTGATGTCATTGCCTACCTTCGTTCTACCTTTAAGGGAGAATAAGTTTTGACTGAACCCGGCGTTTCTTGAAAGAAGCGTTGGGCCATCCTTTTTCTGATTTTAATCCTTTCCCATTTAATAGAAATCTATATTAAGCCTGTGTATTCATGTAGATAACCTAATGTAAGCCTGATCTGGAAAATTAAAAATATCCATTAATGAAGAAATATTTATTTGTCTATTTGTGGCAGAAAAATACATCTGGACTATATTTACCTGTATTGCGAGACAAAATAAAAATTTTGTCCGCTTAGAGCCTATAAAATTTTTTATATTGCCTAAGGAGGTTCCCATGTCATTTATAGAAGATGCTTCCAGCACAAAAGGAAAAATTTTAGTCATTGATGATGAACCCGATGTTCGGGAAGTCTTAAAAATTCATCTCGAATCAGCAAATTTTAATGTTATTGAAGCTGAAAATGGGGAGGAGGGGATAACACTTATGAAGGCTGGTTCAAACCTGCTTCAGGTAGGGCTCATCATCTGTGATATTCGTATGCCAAAGGTGAATGGGGTAGAGGCTATTGATTATCTCAAAGAGAATGCGCCATCCATTCCTATAATGGTTGTAACAGGTTATCCCGATTCAGAGTTGGCAGTGTCTTTGCTGAAAAAAGGTGTAAAAGATTATTTGGTCAAGCCTGTGGAAAAAGAAAAACTTCTTGCAAAGGTTAAAGAGATATTGTCATCAGAACAAAAGTTTGATTACGTTTAGAAAATGTTCTCATTAAAAATATAAATCAGTACGATTTATCCTGATTTTTGCCGCCAAAGCGGGAAGAGCAATGAGAGCATATGAATCAAAAAAAGTAAGGACTGGATTAAGAAAAAAACTTGTCTGGACCATGTTGGGTGTTGGGGCGTTACCCTTGATTCTGGCTATGATCCTATCCTATTTTCAAGGAACTAAATCCCTCCAAGGAGTGATCGGAGCCAGTTTCAAGGCGTTAGCGTATGAAACCTCTACCAAGATTGATTTGCTGATTCAGGGCGAAATCATAGCTCATGACCGTCTTTCCTCCGATAAAGTGATTCAGGATGCTATTCTGAAATCACACGAGAAGTTGCGCTTTTTGGACTCCCTTCAAAGAGAGCAGGTGCTCGTACAGGAAAAATCGGATTGGGAAAATCAGAATTTAAAAACAAAACCCCTCCATTACGAAGATTCAAGTAAAGTCCTTAAAAATTTTCTTAAAAGAAAAACCCCTTCTGCATTGGCAACACGCGCCTTGTTCGTTACAGATTCCTTTGGAGTTTTGCAGGGAAGTATCAATGACTTTCCGGAATTTATAACCAGAGATAATCCCGCCACAGAAAAAATACTCAATGGGGAAAAGAAAACGGTATTCATTGGCTCGGTTTATAGTCATCCGAAATCAGAAACGCCCCTTGTTCAATTTGCCTTTCCGGTAAAAGGGAAAAGAGGAAAGTCCATTGGTGTGCTTCACCATATTTATGATGCCAGGGAATTATTTTCGGGGTCTATTGAACCCATAACTTTTGGGGATACAGGGCATGTCATGCTGATTGACTCAAAGGGAGTGGTAATTGATTGCCCTATTTTGCCTACGGGATTCCAACTGGCCGATCCTTTTTTGGTGCGAAGTGTTACACAGCCAGATCCGAATTGGGTAAAAATTAAAGGGGATGGGCATGGAGGGGAAGAACTTTCGATCATTGGTTTTTCTCCACTGACTTCGACGCGGAAATTTACCACTCCATCAACAGGGAGCGACTGGTATACCTTTGCATGGCAGTCTTCGGATGAATTATTTGCACCCATGAATAAACTTTTCCTCTGGATATCCATGGCAGCCGTGGTATCGGTTTTGTTAATTGGGGCTATGGGTTCCCTGGCGGCTAAAAAGATAGTTCAACCCATTCGGCGGCTCCAGAATGCGGCTGCTAGAATTGGAAAGGGAGAGAAGGTGGGGTCTCTTGAAATTAAAACGGGAGATGAAATAGAAGCGCTCGCAGATGAAGTCAATTCGATGAATGATTTGTTGCAGAAATCTTTTTCCGGACTGGAAAACCAGGTTTTGAAAAAAACCAAGGAGTTCCGTTACTTAAAAGAATATACCGATAGCATATTGATGAGTGTCCCTGATGCTGTGGCTATTTTTGATCCCGAATTAAATATCGAATACAGTAATGTTGCATTTGAAAAAATTATTAAAAAAGATGTTGAGTCTTTGCAAGGGGAATCCCTTCTTAGTTTAGGGCTTGACCCAATTGAACCCTGGCAAACACTTTACAATGCGTTGAAAAATGATTTCGAAAATGTGCAGTCCAATTCTGCTCAAGATCTAGAGGGTCGATCTATCGAGTGCTACACCGCCAAAGATCCTCTCGCGCCAAAAGAGTCGCCTTCTTTGCAAAGCATGCAGCGAACTATAAAATTAGAGGATAAGATTTTTGCATACAAGACCTTTGATTTATTTGTTCAAGAAAAAAAAGAGAAACACATTGGCTTGCTATTAAGGGATGTCACTGAAGAAGTTGATATGCAAGATCAGCTGGCTCTGGCGGAAAAGTTGTCGGGATTGGGAACATTAACTGCTGGCATAGCACATGAATTGAACAATCCACTAGTTTCAATTATGGGATTTACCGAAGTAATATTGGATGAGAAGGATCCTGAAAAAATTAAGAAATATGCAAAAAAAGTTTTTGATCGGTCCAAACATATGGCATCAGTTATCCTCAATATGTCCGGTTATGTCAGGGCTCCTTCTTCAGCCGACAAAAAGGAGGTGAATATCAATGAGCGTATTGATGCAGCAATTGAAATTGCTATCCTTGCCACATACAATAATGATATCCAGCTTGAAAAAAACTTTGTATCCCTCCCACCTATATTGGCAAAGACAGAAGAGATCCAGCAGATATTTTTAAATTTGTTGACCAATTCTGTTCAGGCAATGGAGGGTAAAGGAAAATTGACCATTTCTACCCAGTCTCAGAATGGAAATGTAGTAGTAAAAATCAGGGATACCGGCCCCGGAATTCCTCACAAATATCTCTCCAAAATTTATGACCCCTTTTTTACCACCAAAGAACAAGGGAAAGGCACAGGTTTAGGATTGAATATTGTGCACCAATTAGTGGTAAAATACGGCGGGCACATTGATGTGTCTTCCAGCATGGGAAAGGGAACTACTTTTTCAATCATGTTTCCTACGCACCATGTCTGAATAATTGTTAATTTAAAAAAGCCTTTTCTTTTTTTTAGTTCGGGGTTGATTTTCAGGGCATGAAAAAAAGCATAATTTTTCTTTCTATTGCAGTTTTATTTATTTGGGCCCCACAGACATTTGCTGATAAGCCGGATAAGGCTCAATGTCCTCAAAAAAGAACCACTCCTGAGGCACCCGCTAAATATTCTGAGTTGACCAACCCTCTCGAAGCAACGGCCAAACGGTTAAAAAAAGGCGAGGTTCTTTATATGGATAAAGCACAGCCCATGCAATGTTTGCATTGCCATGGAGCAAGAGGTGATGGAACGGGAGAGTTAGGGTTGCAGGCCAACCCACCGGCAAGAAATTTTACTTGTGCGGAAACAATGAATAACCTGTCAGATGGTCAGATGTTTTGGGCCATCAAGAGTGGAGTTGAAGGTACAGCAATGCCGGCATACTCAGATCTTGCCGACTGGCAGATATGGGTATTGATTCATTATGTCAGGCAGTTTGGAAAATAAATATTGAACTAACGGATGGTGAGCTTTTTATATTTTGAACGGCGGTTTTCCTCTTTCCCCCCCAATTCCTGTTTTCTTTTTTCCTGATACTCCTCGAAATTACCTTCGAACCAGCGCACTTTACTGTCTCCTTCAAACACCAGTAAATGGGTGCATATTCGATCAAGAAAAAAACGGTCATGGCTGATTACAAGAGCACAACCATTGAAATCGAGGATGGCATTTTCAAGGTTACGTAAGGTGGTTACATCAAGGTCATTGGTGGGCTCATCTAATAAGAGTACATTTCCCCCGCGTCGTAACAACTTGGCGAGGTGAACGCGATTACGTTCACCCCCGGAAAGTTCTCCCACTTTTTTTTGTTGATCGGGTCCTTTAAAATTGAAACGGCCCACGTAAGCGCGCGAGTTGATGGTCTTTCCAGCAACTTCAATATGCTCGGTTCCCCCAGTAATTTCTTCAAACACGGTATTATCTGCACCCAAGTCGTGTCGATGTTGATCAACATAAGATAGTTGCACGGTAGAGCCCAGTTTTAGAGTTCCTGAATCCGGTTGTTCTTCGTCTGCGATCATTTTGAAGAGAGTTGTTTTTCCTGCCCCATTAGGACCGATTAAACCCACTACCGCACCTCGCGGAACCGAAAAGGTAAGGTCTGTAAAAACAGGTTCGTCGCCATAGCTTTTTGCTAATGATTCTACTTCAATGACTTGTTCTCCAAGTTGTGGGCCGGGCGCAATTTGTATCTCCAGCGTATTGTCTTCCATATCCACTTTTCGGGACGAAAGCTTTTCATATTCGTTGATTCGTCCTTTATTATGTTTGCGACGTGCACCAGGAGTTTCCCGCAACCATTGAAGTTCTTTGTCGAGGCGTTTTTGCAAGGTGGAGGCACTCTTCTCGCGTCGACGCAAAATTTCTGTTTTTTGTTCCAGCCAGGAAGAGTAATTTCCTTCGAAAGGTTTTCCTTTTCCGCTTTCAAGTTCGAGAATCCATTTGGTAATGTTATCGAGAAAATACCGGTCATGAGTTGAAACGATAACGTTGCCAGGATAGTTGGACAGAGCATCCTCCAGCCATTGCACAGTTTCGGCATCGAGATGATTAGTGGGTTCATCTAGAAGGATCATATCGGGTTTTTGCAACAGTAGTTTGCATAAAGCCACCCGACGGGCTTCTCCTCCTGAAAGAGTTCCTGCTTTTTGGTCGTCAGCAGGTAGAACCAGGGCATCCATAGCGACTTCTACCTGACGGTCAAGTTCCCAGCCATCGACGGCATCGATTTGATCTTGCAGCCGCCCCATTTTTTCCATGGCCTTTTCCATTTCATCATCGGACATGGGTTCGGCCATTTTAGCGCTGACTTCATTAAACTCTTCGATCATTTTTTTAATATCGCCAAAAGCCTGTTCCACGTTTTCGCGCACCGTTTGGTCGTCATCCAACACAGGTTCTTGGGGAAGAAAACCAATTGTAGAACCTTTTAAGGGAGCCGCCTGACCTTCGAACTCTTTATCTTCGCCTGCCATAATTTTAAGAAGGGTAGATTTTCCTGAGCCGTTCTCACCGACGATGCCAATTTTTGCTCCATGATAAAAACTGAGGTTGATTCCATCCAGAACTTCATTCCGACCATACCTCTTAATGAGGCCCTGCATGGTAAAGATATATTCTCCCGACATAATTCCTCGTAGTTAAATTTCCAATTAAGGCTTTGTTGAATCAACGCGGTATTTTTAAATCGTCCGCAAAACACTTTTATATCAAATTTTGTAATAAAAAGGGGAGGCCTTTTTTTAAAGGGAGAGAGATTTTTGTAGTAGAACAAAATCAAACTGATTATTTAAAATAATTTGGAATCCCAATTTTTCTGCAATCCACTGAAATGGATTGGTTGAATAAAAAGCGATGTGAGTAGGGTCGCGCTTGTAATACCATTCCGAAAAACTTCTCCCACAGGGTTTTCCATTTTCTAATGGGTAGAAGCGGGTCATCACTGCCAGAAATCCAGCGGGAGCGACACAGTTTGCGGCCTGTTGAATGTCTTGCATTGGATTTTTAAAATGCTCAAAGGTTTCCGTAGAGATAACCAAATCGTAAGTTTTGTTTTTCGGGAAATTGGGAAAAAAATTGAGATCGTAAACCTCAGTTTCTATCCCTTCTCTTTCCAGCAAGGTTTTTAATACCGGTTCATATCCACAACCAAAGTCCAAGGCTGTTTTTAATGGCGGGCAGTATTTATTAATAAGGATAACTTTTTCCATGAACATCGTGACATAGCCTTCATTGTTGATGCTATTTTCATGTTCTCGATACCGTGCCAATTCAGATTCGGCTGGAATATGGAATTTGGGAGGGACAAATATCAATTTGCAAAGGTCACAAAGTTGGTATTCCCGGTTTTCCCCCGCAGTAAAAAATCGCGCTGCGGTGCTGCAGAGTGGACAATTCATAGTTCAGAGTTAATTGAGGAAGCGGCAAGCCGCCACTGATTTTCCTTGATTCTTAAGGCTTGCTCTATATAATCACAAAATCTGGTTTTCTCTAAGCACATAAAAAATCTAATTAAAATTTGTTCATTGAGGTATCCGAAAAATGGTTGCATTTGTAAATGGTAATGGATTGCGTTCCGGTTACGTGATCAAGTTAAAAGGAGTTTTATATCGAGTGATGACAGCTGAGCATCGCACGCCGGGAAAAGGCAAGGCGTTCATGCAGGCCAAGTTGCGCAATCTAAAGGATGGAACGCAGACCGAAATAAAATTTCGAGCGGATGAATCAGTCGAACGTGCAGAAATGGAACAAGTTGATATGGAATATCTTTATGAGGATCCCTCTGGATATTGCTTTATGAATTGTGAAACTTATGAGCAAATTTTTCTTGATGAAAAAATTATTGGAGATGGAAAAAAGTTTATGTTGCCCAATACCCGTATCATCGTAGAGTTTTGCGATGATGCCGCGATCGGTGTGTCCTTTCCTGAAATGGTTGAGCTGAAGGTAACGGATACGGAGCCTGGGTTGAAGGGTGCGACCGCATCCGGATCGGGGAAACCAGCTACTTTGGAAACCGGGTTGGTCGTAACCGTGCCTCAGTTCATCAAGATAGGCGAGTCGGTGAGAGTTTCAACTACTTCGGGGGAATATCTGGAGCGGGTGAAATCCTGATACAGTTGGCATAATTATTTGTACCCTTCCACTACCCCCGCAGCGGTTAATTTGCTTCCCTATTATTATTTGACTTACCCCCTGTATTTAATTAAAGTAAGTTGTTGAATTATTTAAATAAAATTTGCTTTATTACCGCCTCCATTAAATCCAGCCCTCTCGCAAAGAGATTCTTAGTATGATTTCTGACCAACCATTAGGTGTTGTTGAACTGGTAATGCAGTCTAGCATGATGGCAAAGGGTGTTTTACTTACCCTTTTTATTTTTTCCATTACGTCTTGGGCCATCATGTTGAATAAGTATTTTGTATACCGCTCCGCGAAAAATGAAGATAGCAAATTCCTGGAAGTATTTTCAAAAAACGAAAACCTCACCCAGATATATAACTTTGCAAAAGAGTTGCAACTGAGCCCACTTGCGCGATTATTTTTAACAGGTTATCGCGAATTATATTTGTTTCAGGAAATGGCTAAAGATGAGAGAAAAAAGCGCGGTGAGTTGCCATTGCCGTCTGGAGAGAAGTTGACGGAAAGAGATATAAAGGGAATCAGCCTTGCTCTAAATAAATCTATCAACAGAGAGGTGGAACGATTTTCCAAGCGATTGGAATTTTTGGCGACTACAGGTAGCACGACACCTTTTATCGGATTGTTTGGTACGGTGTGGGGCATAATGCATTCTTTTCGATCGATTGGGGTTCAAGGTACGGCAAGTATAGGTGGTGTGGCACCCGGCATAGCGGAAGCACTAATCGCTACTGCAGCAGGACTTGTGGCGGCTATTCCCGCGGTTATCTTTTTCAATTATCTCAACAATAAAGTTTTCGTGCTGACATCCAATATGGATGATTTTTGTCAGGACTTTATCTATTTAGCTGAAAAGAATTTTACTCAATCTCAGCAAAAAGAGAGCTCCCTTGACCTTTCCTAAAAAGAAGGGAAAAATTAAACGGAACAAATCCTGAAAAGATAATGTTAAAACGACGACGACCCTTTCTAGCTGAAATCAATGTAACTCCATTTGTTGACGTTATGTTGGTGTTGCTCGTGATTTTTATGATTACAGCTCCTCTAATGCAGCATGGCATGGATGTCCAGTTGCCCAAAGAGTCCATTGCACCCATACCCATTAAAGAAATTCCCACTGTGACTTTAAAGAGCAATAAAAAAATATTCTGGAAGCAGGAAGAACTGGCAAACCTGATGGCTTTGACCAGGAAGGTTGATCAGTATGTTGAGGAAGAAAAGGATGCCAGCATTTATTTGCGGGCAGATAAAATGCTTGATTATGGATTTGTAATGCATGTCATGGCAACGGTTAAAGGGGCAGGGGTCGAAAATATTGGAATGGTGACCGAGCCATAATACTCATGAGAGCCCAGTTTCCTCAGTCTATAGATTTCAATCAAATGCTCGTTTTCTCTGTTTTCGCGCATCTGTTCGTTCTCACCATTGTCTTGTTTCTTCCCAAGCCTTCAATTGCAGTCAAATCGGTGGTCCCGGCGTTCATGGTGAACCTGGTGGAAATTTCTTCAGGCAACAAGGCGGCGGTTCAGAAAAAACCTGCCCGGAAGAGGAAAGCCCCCATCAAAAAAACCCAACCGAAAGTAAAAAAAACAGCTCCCGCGAAAAAGGTGATTAAAAAAAAATCGCCGCCTAAACCAAACAAAATTTTAACCGCGCTCAAACAACTCGATAAAAAAGCGGCTTCTGTTGCTCCTCTTCCAGCAAAAAAAATGTTCGAAGAGTTAGATCAACTGGCGTTATTGGAACGTTCCAAAAAACCAATTGCAAAGCCCAAAAATAAAAAGCCTGTTTTGGAGGAAACCTTTCGTGAATTGGAGAAGCTGAAAGATAAAAAGATAGATTTAAAAAAAGAAATAGGCCCAAAACCTGTGGCTGAGAGTCTGCTCGAAGATTTTGAAGATTTAAAAATGGAAGAAGTGATCGAGCAAAAAGAACTTCAGGAACAACCTGACGCAAATAAGGAGAAGAGCGATAAGGAGAAAGTCGCGGAACCTGTTGTTGAAAAAAGAAATCTATTAGAGGAACTTGAAAAACTAGCCAAGCTGGAATCTACGATAAAAAATGAAGAAAAGGAGCAAGTTGAAGGCGTTGTCGTTGAAGAGGAAAAAAGCAAGGCTTATGATTCAGTCCTGGAAAAGTTTGAATCCCTCACTGTCGAGTCTTCGAGGGTAAAAGTTGAAGTTGCGGGAACAAAGTTCGAGGAATTGGAGTTTCAGAGCAGGCTGCGAGCGCTTCCTGATTCGCCGGAAAAAGCTAGACCAAACAGTGTTGACGAGTCTTATGTTTTTACTGATCGGGAAGGCACTCCTGGTGCAGATATACAATCTCTCTATGCCGGTCTGATTCAGGAAAAAATTTACAAAAACTGGCGAGACCCTCTGGCTGAACGGCATAGTAAAGAAGCCATCATTTCCTTCCATATTTTTCCTCAAGGAAAAATAGATAAACCATTTATAAAGCAAAGCTCTGGAGTGGAAGCGTTGGATACGCTTGCCGTGCGTGCAGTTTTAGACTCGGTACCGTTTCCCCATTTCCCGAAAGAGTTAAAGATGTCCAACCTTTTTCTAAGTATTTATTTTAAATATGTTCCTAAAGACGACTAAAACAGGATATTTGTTTTTCTGGGTTTTTATAGCCCTTGTTTTTTTTGTTTCCACAAAAGTGGAGGCTGAACCTCGAGTCCGGTTAGACCTGGAAAAAGAAACTCAGAAAAAAGTTTCTCTGGCGATCACCGACTTTGTGTTTAAGGGGGGCGGGTCTGATATTAGAGGAATGGGAATAGAAGCGAAAAGTATTCTGGAAAAAGATTTGCTCCTTTCAGAATTATTTTCTCCTTTAAGGAAGCCCGTTTTTGAGGAGCTGGAAAGAATGGAGCGGTCTAGCTCTGATATAGATTATAGAAGTTGGCGGCAGGTTGGGGCCCAATGGGTAATTAAAACCGAATATGCAATGATTTCGAAAGGCAGAGGTCAGGTTTTTACTTTTCGTCTTTACGATGTAGTAAATAAAAGATTCATGTTAGGGAAACGTTATAAGGCTTCTCCACAACTGCTGCGAAAGGTGGTGCACCGTTTTGCCGATGAGGTGGTATCGCAATTGACAGGTAAACGTGGCATTGCCGAAACACAGATAACTTTTTTGGGGCAGGAAAATGGCAGTAAGGAAGTTTATCTGGTGGATTTTGATGGTTACAATTTACGAAAATTGACCCGGGACAATACGGTAAATTTAAGCCCGGCATGGTCACCCGATGGGAAGTGGATAGTCTATACCTCTTATGCAGCCCATAATCCTGATTTGATTATGATAGATACTGCTGGCGAAAAACGTCAAACCCTGCACCGTTTGCCAGGTTTAAATGCCGCTCCGGCATGGTCACCAGATATGCAAAAGATTGCTATGGTTTTAAGTAGAGATCAAAACTCCGAGATTTATCTTCTAAAGAAAAATAGAAACCTGAAACGATTGACAAGGCATTTTAATATTGATACCTCGCCCACATGGTCTCCCGATGGCAAAAAAATTGCGTTCACTTCGGATCGATCAGGAACAGGTGCACCGCAAATTTATATTATGGACGCCGTAAGAGGGGATAGTGGAAAAGTGACTCGTATCTCTTTTGGTTCTTCTTATAATGACAATCCATCCTGGTCTCCCAATGGCGATAAAATCGCTTACACATCCCGTCAGGGGAAAAAATTTCAAATCAGCGTTTATGATTTAAACACCCACAAAAGCCAGGTTATTACTAAGGGACTAGGAAGTGCAGAGCAACCCAGTTGGTCTCCCGATGGTCGATTTATCGTATTTCGCAAACGAATCAACAACCGCTTCAATATTTTCATCCAACGTCTTGGGGCCGATGGAGTTCGGCAATTAACCTTCTCTGGAAAAAGTCATAGTCCCTCTTGGTCTCCATATATCAATCACTAACCTGTAAAAGTTTGAAAAAAACGTTGTCAGATGAGAAAGTTTCCGTTACCATTTTAATATACCCTTTAAAATGATTATGGGCTTTAAAATCAAAACCTTTAGAAAACCGGAAGTTATGGAATATTGACGAAATATCTATAATATTTGTTGTAATTTAAACATAATTATATGATAATATCTCTATTCCAAGCTTTAATAACATTAATGAATTCTGTGGTTTAATTCCTTCTTAAGCAGTTTTATTGTTAGAGGAATTTAATATAGTTAAATACGGTTCAATTTTAGACTTAATCGGGGACAACTCTAGGCGAGGTTAATTTATGATCACATTAAATTGGAAAATGGTAGTACCGGCAGTTTTAATTATGTTCTTATCCACCGCATGTTCGAAAAAACTCATGCCCCCTGAAATCGGTGCGGATAGTGGAGGAGTAGAAAGCTCAGACTTCACGGCCTCAAACACAACTGCGCCTGAAGAAGGATCATTTGGTGGATCTGGGGGTCCTGGCGATTCTGGCTTTTTTAGTGAAGAGCCGATTCTAGAAAATTTTAGTAACGATGGCAGTTCGGGAACAGGCGATGGCTCGGGTGGCGGATCGGGAATGATGTCTGGCGAC
>Ga0114932_10004948_pt1 | contig 12068 bp, 7 predicted proteins | sample 2SBtaG_2_FD_87286 | JGI IMG/M metagenome (GOLD analysis project Ga0114932, IMG submission 87286) | Deep subsurface microbial communities from Kolumbo volcano to uncover new lineages of life (NeLLi) - 2SBTROV12_ACTIVE470 metaG | ecosystem: Environmental > Aquatic > Marine > Volcanic ... | reverse complement strand
CGGTAATGGACATGATTCGCGTATGTTCGGCCATGAAGGACTCGTCGACTCGATTGGTCGGTCCCAACTGTCCGGGTGTGATCACCCCGGGAATTGCCAAGATCGGCATCATGCCAGGCTACATTCACACGCCAGGCCGAATCGGCATCATCAGCAAGAGCGGGACGTTGACCTACGAAGCTGCGTGGCAACTGGGTCGAGTTGGCATGGGGCAAAGCACGGCTGTTGGCATTGGTGGCGACCCGATCGCCGGAACCAACTTCATCGATTTGCTGGAACTGTTTCAAAACGATCCGGAAACGGATGGTATTCTGCTGATTGGAGAAATCGGCGGCAATGCCGAACAGGAAGCCGCCGACTACATTCAGTCCCAGGTGACAAAACCGGTCGCTGCATTCATCGCCGGCCAGACCGCTCCTCCTGGCAAACGCATGGGGCATGCGGGAGCAATCATTTCCGGAGGTGGAGGAACCGCGGCTGAAAAAATCAGCGCGCTGCGAGCCGTCGGCGTTGTGGTCGCTGAAAGCCCGGCCGGAATGGGCGACGCCATGAAAGAATCCATGGGGTGATTCTCTATCGGAAAGAGACGCAGCATGACATTACCTCCCAAACGACACTTCGCCAGTGACAACTTCGCCGGGATCTGTCCTGAAGCATGGGAAGCCATGCAGCAGGCGAACTCCGATCACGCCGTTCCCTACGGCAACGATCAGTGGACTCAACAAGCCAGTGACCTGCTGCGTGACATTTTCGAAATCGACTGCGAAGTCTTCTTCACCTTCAACGGCACAGCCGCCAATTCTCTGAGCCTGGCGTCGCTGTGTCGGTCCTACCACAGCGTCGTTGCTCATCAACTTGCTCATGTTGAAACCGACGAATGTGGAGGCCCTGAATTCTTTTCCAACGGCACCAAGGTGCTGGTGGTGTCCGGAGAACATGGCAAAGTTCATCCCGAACAGGTGGAATACACCGTCACACGACGCACCGATATTCACTATCCCAAAGCCAAAGTCGTTTCCGTCACGCAGGCCACAGAAGTCGGGACGGTTTACCGGACGGACCAACTTGACACACTTCGCGAATCAGCCAGGCGCTGCAATCTCCACATGCACATGGACGGAGCCCGGTTTGCCAATGCCATTGCCACACTGAATGTTGCCCCCAAGGAAATCACCTGGAAAGTGGGTGTTGACGTGCTGTGTCTGGGAGGAACAAAAAACGGAATCGCGGTTGGCGACTGTGTCATCTTTTTTCGAAAGGAACTGGCCGAAGAGTTCGACTATCGCTGCAAACAGGCCGGGCAACTGGCATCAAAAATGAGATATCTCTCCGCCCCCTGGGTCGGCCTGTTGTCCAACGATGTGTGGCTGAAGAACGCACGTCACGCCAACAGCATGGCGACGGCACTTGCGGCAGGACTGGGCGAAATCCAGGGCATCGAAATCATGTTCCCTGTGGAAGCAAACTCTGTCTTCGCCAGGCTGCCCCCAAAGATCGATGCGGGGGTGCGTTCCAGAGGCTGGCAGTTCTACGATTTCATCGGAGCCGGCGGCTCCCGCCTGATGTGCTCCTGGGACACTCAACCAAGCGACGTCGAACGATTCACCGCAGATTGTCGTGACTTCGCATGAGCGGAATGTGTCGCAGGGCGGCCCGGACAACATCGAAGCGTTGTCTGGGTGGCTTGCCATACGAGGAAATGGAGGGGACATGTTTTCAGTCAAACACGCGGTCGCGGACGGTGGCACCGCCGGAGAGATTGGACACGTCGAATCCGTTCTGTTTCAGGATTCGTGACGCGATGTGGCCTCGAGCTCCCACGGCACAGCTCACGATGGTCTCCCGCGATCGATCCAGTTCGTCCAGGTGCTCTCGCAACTCGTCCACCGGAATGTGAATCACGTTGTCCACTCCCTTCAACGACGCCTTCTGAACCTCGGCGGCAGTCCGGACATCAACAACCTGTATTCCTTCCAGGTTGCTGTCGGCGTCCGTCAGATTCTCGATCCCGTCAAGCTGATTGCCGGCAACAAATGCAGCCAGGTGGACCGGGTCTTTGGCCGATCCAAAAGGAGGCGCGTAAGCCAGATCCACTCCGGCCAGGTCACACACTGTCCCCTCAAAGTGCATCGCGGTGGCAATCACGTCGACACGTTTGTCGACACCTTCTCCGCCGACGATCTGAGCCCCCAGAATTGTTCCATCTTCCGAAGCATACAGCAGTTTGAGTGTCATCATCTCGGCTCCGGGAAAATAGCCAGCGTGATGTTTGGATACGATCGTCACGCTGCGAGCCTCTCGTTTCATGCGAGTTGCCAAACCGCTGGTGAGTCCCGTCATCGCGGCTGAGATCCCAAATACACGCACGATCGATGTCCCCATCACCGCCGACATCTTCGCACACTGCCCTGTCGCAGCATGTTCCCCCGCCAGCCGCCCTGCCCGATTCGCCGGTCCCGCCAATGCAATCCGCATTCGGGTGTCGCCCGGCGCATAAGGATATTCAGCCGCGTCTCCCACGGCGTAGATGTCGTCATCACTGGTTTGCATGGAGTCGTTCGTGGCGATGCCTCCACTGGCACCAATTTCCAACCCCGCCTCCTTAGCCAGCGATACGTTGGGCCGTACTCCAATCCCCAGAATCACCAGATCGGTTTCAATACGGGTTCCATCATCAAGGACTGCCGCAAAGGCAACACCATGTTCGTCAGCAATGATTCGATCCAAACCTGCTCCGGTACAAACCGTTACATCGTGCCTTAGGAGTTCCTGTTCGATCGGTTTGGCCATTTCCGGATCCAACAGAGGCAATACCTGGGACTGAAGTTCGACCAACGTCGTCGCGATCTTGCGTTGAACCAGTTGCTCCACCATTTCCAGTCCAATGAATCCGGCTCCCACCACCAAAGCCCGCTTTGTGGCGTCTCGGTCAACGATCGCCTTGATCCGATCAGTATCATTGAGATTTCGAAGAGTCAACACGTTGGCCGCGTCGACTCCTTCCAGCGGAGGCACAACAGGGCTGGCTCCAGGAGCCAGAATCAGCTTGTCATAAGACTGCTCGTAAGTTTCGTCACTGCCACCCGCCTTGCGAACCGTGACCACTTTGCGATCGCGATCAATCGACAGCACCTCCTGCTTCACACGCACATCGATCCGAAACCGCTGTGCAAGAAACTCGGGAGTCGCCACAAGTAAATCATTTCGGTCCGGGATTTCTTCGCCGATGTGATACGGCAATCCGCAATTGGCGAATGAAACATACTCGTCTTTTTCGAACAGAACGATTTCAGCCTGTTCGTTCATGCGGCGAGCGCGCGTCGCTGCAGATGCTCCACCGGCAACACCACCAACAATAACGATCGTGGGAGAAACCATACTCATCACACCAGTCCTGTTCGATTCCATGAAATTTTGGCCAGCATCATCGCCATTCTGCGAGGATCAATGATTCGAAAAGAATCACGCACGCTCCGAAGAATGCGGACACACCCGTCAAAGGCCCTGTGAAAAGAATAACTCATTGCAGTCGCCAACCGCACGGACATCGGGTCGCAACTCGCCAAAACCTGAATTCAACCCCACAACCTGGAATCGAAATCAACGGCCCGCACGCAGTTCGGGATCATGGCGACATGATTGGATGCAGCCTGTATCGCCTGTTTGTGCTATGACGTCCCGCAGATACAACCGCGACTGGCAGCATTAACGCTCCGGAGTCGGATAGTCGCCATGAACGATCAGCCGCATCGCCGACGGATTGACCTGGATGTCAACCGGCAGATGGCCTGCTTCATCCCCATCGGCTTCCAACGGGATCCCAAGTGAATCAGACACAGTTTGTTCCTTGAAGGATGCAGTCAGAGAAACATGCCGCGAGCGAAATCGTATAACCTTGCGACCGTATTGAGCTCGAAAAAGGCTGACCACCGCATGAACGATTGTCGACCCCAAGGACCGTCCCTGAAAGACCCGAACATCCAACTGGCCATCCGTTGGGTCGGCATCCGGTGTGAATTTCAAGTTGAAACCGTATTCCCTGAAGTTGCTCACAATGACGTGAGTTCCCTGAGTGGTTGTCCCCGTGTCCATGTCAGTGACTGAGAACTCGGGAAAACGGTAGCTGGCAAATGTCTGCAGAATCGGTCGAACGTACGTCCAGTGATGGATATGGCCGGATCGCGATGCATGCAGCCGATGAACCACTTCGGCATCGATTCCTGCACTGGCCATGAGCAGAAACTGCCGGTTTCCGACCTGGATCGTGTCGAATCGCCTGACGTTCGCCTGTTGAATCGCGGCTGCCACAACTCGACCATCACGCGGCATTTTCAGGTGTCGAGCTAACAGATTTTCGGTGCCCATGGGGAGAACAGCAACTGGTAAGTCCGGGTGCCGGTTGACCAGGTCGGAGACGGTCCCGTCACCGCCCGCCGCCACAAGACACCGAATCCGGCAGCGGTTTTCCGGGTTACCGACAAAGGTGTCCAGGCGACCGCGATTGGCAAACATTCGAATCCGAAATCGTCTTGCCCGGAGTTCACTCACCAGTGCCAGCAGAATCGACCGTCTTCTTCCGGAGCCCGACGTGGGATTTCGCTGGATAACGACGAGGTCACCCGCCATCTGTGATATTGAGGGAATTGAAGAATCCGTCTGCTGAGACACGTTGATGGCTCACGTTTCCGGGGTTGAGGAGCTGTTGATCTCTATTGACCAATCTGTGGAATGTGGCATGTAATCCGCCTCGTGATGTTTACAACATTTGACCGATATGTGCTGGGACGAATGCTGCACACCTTTGGGGTGTTTCTGGTGGCCACGTACGGTCTGTATATTGTGATTGATCTGTTTACGAATGTTGATGCGTTTCAGTTCGAAGCTCAGCGGGCCGCCGATGAATCGCGGCTGGCCGGAGCAGCCGTCTGGTCTGACCAGGATGTATTGCTGGAAATGCTAAAGAATATCGGGCTGTACTACGGCTATCGACTCAGCGATTTTCTGGAGTTGGCCGGGCCATTGTTAATCTCCATTGCAGCAGTCGCCGTTCTGGGCCTGATGGAAAAGCAATCTGAATCTCATCCGGTGCTGGCGGCGGGAATTTCAGCATTTCGTCTCCTGAAGCCACTGCTGATTGGTGCGGCGGCGCTGAATTTGCTGCTGATCACCAATCAGGAGCTAGTGATGCCCAACATCGCGGTCCAGCTCCAAACACCTCGCGGAAAAGACCACGCCACAAAGCAACAGGTGATTCCTGTCTACGATTATTCAAACCATATGATGCATATCGACGGCGAATCGGTGTCCGTAGCGGATTCCCGGCTGGAAGGAGCCACCTTTTATCTACCACCCGAACTGGCAGACGGCGTGAGTACTCTGCGAGCCGAGTCAGCCGTCTATTTGCAGAAAAATGCCAGACATCCGGCTGGCTGGCTGCTGACGAATCAAGAGGGGGTGTTTAACGCAGAGCAACTAACGAAGGAAGGTCGTGCTCGAATCATTCCTCGACCCAACGGCAAAGATGTGTTTGTCGTTTCGGACGTCAATTTTGACCAGTTGTATGATCAGGGAAGAAACCCGAAGTTATTGTCATCTGTGCAGCTCGTGAAACGAATTCGTAATCCAGCGACCGGGCCCGTTACAGTCCGCCACCAAAGTCTGGCGCTGCATTCACGAGTCACACGACCTTTGCTGTCGTTGTTGACCGTAGCGATCGCACTGCCACTCGTCATGCGGCGAGAGTCTCAGGGACTGATCGTCAATCTGGCGATCTGCGGATTGGTTCTGGCCGTCGCGTTCGGAATCACTCACGGCAGTCTGCTGATGGGCAGCGCGGGACTCGTGCGACCCGACCTGGCCGCCTGGTTTCCGGTGGTCATAACCGGTACGACCAGCGTGTGGACGGCAGGTTACGTCCAGACCTAAAGTATTGGTCCGTCGGCACAGGACTCCTGCAACCCCGGTGCACGCCACGTCGATTGGTCAACCGCGTTAGCTGAACAATTCGGTGAGAGGACGGCCCTGAGTCAACGCAATGGGGCGTTGGCTGCGATCCGGAATTGTGGCACTCGGCGGAATCCCGAACGCATGGTAGATCGTCGCACCCAGATCATCCGGTGACACGGGCTTGTCTTCGACGTAAGCCGCGTGACTGTCACTCTTCCCATAAACCTGTCCGCCTCCAACCCCACCGCCCGCAAGCACGATGGAGTAGCAGTCCGGCCAGTGGTCGCGCCCGGCAAACTTGTTAACGACTGGCGTGCGCCCGAACTCACCCAACACAACAACCAGAGTGTCATCCAGCAACCCTCGCTGATCCAGATCATCCAGCAGCGCAGAATAGGCCAGGTCGAATGCGGGACAACAATACGGCGCGGTAATCATGTCGATGCCACGGTTGAAGCCACCACACACTTTCCCGTCCAGGCCGTGATTGTCCCATAGATTGAACTGGCAGCCATCGGAACCATAGAACGTCCAGAAGACATTGACCATCCGCACGCCCGATTCCACCAGTCGCCGCGCTAAAAGGAAGCTCTGACCGTATTCATTGCGCCCGTATCGATCACGCAATTGTTGTGATTCCTGGCGCAAATCGAACGCCCGTTTGGCACGATCCGATGTCAACAGATTGAATGCTTTGTTGTTGTATTCTTCCGACGCCTGTACGAACGGCGATGCCGCCCAATCGCCAGCCATACGATCAATCCGACCCAGCAGATGCTGCCGTGACTGCAATCGTGCGAGCGTTAGACCATCTGCTGGCTGGAGGGAACGGGTTTCGAATTCTTTGTCACTCAGTGAATCGACTTTAGCCTCGTCCGGAGTGAACGAATCGTACTTCGGTCCAAGAAAACCGGCCGTTTGCCCCTTATAGAACCTCGTTCCGGTCATGAAGTGTCGTGGCAGCGTCACCCAGGCCGGCAATTCGCCTGGAGCTCCCAGCAGATAATTCAATGCGCCGCCAATGCCAGGTGCGTCCTGCCGGTCGGCTGGTGACGCACGATTCGACGGCGGCCTGGCCGTCGCTAGCAAAGTGAAAAGAATTCCCGTGTCGTGACTCGAACTGCCATGACTCATCGAGCGAACGATTGCCATCTTGTCGGCGTGTTTCGCGGTTTGAGGCAACAGCTCAGTAAGCTGGATGCCGGGGACACTGGTGGAAATCGGTTGAAACGGACTTCGGATCCCGTCGGGCGCTTCGGGTTTTGGATCCCACATGTCCAACTGAGACGGACCGCCGCACAAAAAGATGTAGATGCAGTTCCTGGCCGAACCTCTGAAAGAATGGCCGGACTGCGCAGTCACGCCAGCAGGCAGGACGGATGGAACACCAAAGCCCGCAGCGCCCGTTCCGGCAGCCGCCAGGAATCCTCGCCTCCGCATCGCCGAACCGCTCACCGCACTCGATGGGAGTAGATTCAGCATGGCGTCCTGACCTCCAGGATCGGCAGGGAAGAAACAATTGCGTTGCATCCATTTCCGGATGACCGGAATTCGCCGGCCATGTCCGGATGATTCTCCCGCAGCAGCGGTCGGCATCAAGGGGATCACACGCACTTCGGTGAGTGCGGGGGGACAGCACGTCATCCGGTCTCAACCACCAATCTGACGAATCGGACGTCGTAATTCAACCCTTTCCTGCCACAGTCGGACATTCACTGCGGTGACGGTACTTCTGTGGTAATGCATAGCGTGGGGTTGAGTCTGATTCGAGATCACTCAATCAATTCGAGTTGCTCTTCACCCTCCGAACGAGACGGTGAACCTACTGATTGACCGATTTCCGAAAAAAGTATGTCAAATTCACAATCGTTGCGTGTGTAGTAGGATACCGCTATGAATCCTCCCGAAACACGCCCCAGTCTGCTGTTGCAGATTCGTAACCCTGCCAATCAGACCGCCTGGGACGAATTCACCGAGATCTATCGTCCGGTCATCTGTCGGATGGCCGGTTTTCGGGGGATTCAGGAGGCCGATGCCGAGGACCTTGCTCAACAGGTTCTGATAGCGGTGGCAGGAGCGATCGAACGCTGGAACATCGATCCGGAACGAGCGGCCTTTCGAACGTGGCTCAAGCGAGTCGCCAACAACGCCATTTTCAATGCACTCACACGCGGGGTCCCCGATCAAGGTTCCGGCGACGACAACCTGCATCGGTTCCTGGAACAACGACCGGCGTTCGACGGACCGACGTCTGATTTGTTCCGGACCGAGTCTCGTCGTGAAGTCTTTCTTTGGGCCGCTCGAAACATCCGAAGCGAATTCACCAATGACACATGGAGTTCCTTCTGGCTCACTGCAGTCAACGGAATGGATGTCGAAGCCGCTGCAAGGGAACTTGGACGCACTCGAGGCAGCGTCTATGCGTCTCGCAGTCGAGTGATGAAGCGTTTGAAACAGAAGGTGGCTGACTACGAAGGGGACGATCTATGAATCCCACGACCTGCGATTCTGATCACATCGATGATTTTCTTGCCGACCGTCTGGACGACACTCGGCTGCGCGCCTTCGAACAGCATCTGGACGACTGCGATCACTGCTGTACCGAACTTCAGCGCAGAACGGCAAGCGTCACAATGTGGACCGACACGCGGTCGTTTCTCAGCTCCTCAGACAATGCACTCTTGGCTTCAAAGTCTGGCAACAATGGAGCCACGTCGGCATCTGATTCGATACGCCTCGATTTCCTTGCACCCACCGACGACCCTCACATGTTGGGCCGGTTCGGCGGTTGCGAGATTTGCGGAGTGATCGGATCCGGCGGTATGGGGATTGTGCTGAAGGGGTTCGATCCGACCCTGAATCGTTACTCTGCAATCAAAGTGCTTGCCCCGCATTATGCCAGCAACGGAGCTGCCCGACAGCGGTTCGCTCGAGAAGCCCAGGCGGCTGCCGCCGTGGTGCATGACAACGTGATTGCAATTCACGGAGTCGACGAATTCAATGGACTTCCGTATTTGGTGATGCCATATGTGAAGGGCGTGTCACTGCAAAAACGTATCGATCGTGAAGGTCCGTTGTCGACGGCTGAAATCCTGCGAATTGCCCTGCAGATTGCTCGAGGTCTCACGGCAGCTCACGATCAGGGACTGGTGCATCGAGACATCAAGCCGGGCAATATTTTGTTGCCGGAAAGTGTGGAACGAGTTGTCATCACCGATTTTGGTCTGGCACGGGCGGCGGACGACGCCAGCCTGACTCGAAGTGGAGTCATCGCCGGAACACCTCAGTACATGTCACCCGAACAGGCGCGAGGAGAAGGCATTGATACTCGCAGTGATTTGTTCAGTCTGGGCAGCGTGATTTATGCGATGTGCACCGGGCACCCACCATTTCGCGCGGAAACACCATACGGCATTCTGCGCCGCATCACTGATAATGAGCCTCGCCCCATCCGCGAAATCAATCCAGACGTTCCGGTCTGGCTGTGTGGGATCGCCGATCGTCTGCTGGCGAAGAGTCCCCAGGAGCGATTGGCGTCGGCAGAAGCGGCAGCGCAGTTGCTGGAAGACTGCCTGGCTCACGTGCAGAAGCCGGACCAGGTTCCGCTGCCAGCCGCACTTCAGAATACGACGCCGAAACCGAAGCGCCGGACGTGGATGGCCGTCCTGACGGCGTGCCTGGCCGTAGCGGCCGCCTTGGGATGGCTCGCAGGACCTGACCGGGGTAACTCCCACGACATTCGACGTCCGACAACATCAATCGTAGAAGCCGCTGCGCCGAGCGTGCCGATGGAAGCAGACGAGCACGAACTGGATTGGAATGCGGATTCTGAGCTGGATGAGATTGAAAGCGTTCTGAAGGAACTGAATGCCCAGGTCACGGTGGATCCGAGCGCGGTCTTGGAAGAATGAACACAGGAACCTCTGTTTTGAGTGTCGCAAAAGGAGACAACATGCAAAGACTCACGATCGTCGTTCTAGCGGCACTTACAATTGGCGGCAGCATTGCGGCGCAGGACTTGCCTGCATCTGATTCGCTCGAAGCTCAACTCGCAGCAACTGAACAATCCTGGCAGCAGGCAAATACGGCAGCTCGAAAGATCGCATTCACTTACAGAGAAGCGTCAACGGCTGAGATGCCGGATGAACAGGTCGTCCAAACGCTGAAGTCGGATCTCGAATCTGCGGTAACGAAGGCATTTCAAGCGCAGATAGAACTGCAGCAAATACGGTTACAGTTGGCCGAGGAAAACCTGCAGCGAGTGAAAACGAAACTGCAGCGGCGAGAAAATCTGGCTTCATCGATCATCGCCCGACGTGTGGGACGGCTGCAGGCCGGTTTGGATGTTTCCGAAACAGACGGGACACCCAGCTTGAGGCCATTCATCTCACCAGAAGCATTGTTTGCAGAATGGAATCGCTGTTGCGTGCTCAGAGACTTTCGAGGAATCGTCTCCCTGATGGACGACACCGCCGTCGCTGAACTCGCAGGTCATCTGCTACCAAACATTTCATTCATCGCCGAATATGGACTTGAAGGTCATCCGAAAGGACTTGCAGAACAGTTTTCAGCATTGGCCCGGCAATATCGACACAACAATCCAACTGCTCAGGCACAGGCCGCCGAAGCAATCGTCTTTCAAAGATTGTTTTTGGGAGAAAGATCGGGCGAGGCCGATGTGAGTACGAAAATGACTGACACTTTCCGTGAACGGCTGGTGACCGTTGCCGAAAACCTGACAGATCCAAGGGGATTCTGTGCCGACTACATCACACTGGGAGTATCGGATATCCCGCCCGATACGGACATTTTCCCCTGGGACATTTCTATTATCGATGAAACGGCAATTGCCGTGCCGCCCGAATCGCATCCGTTGAGTTGGGGAGCGTTTGAGGCCCAACGAATCGAATCCGGCTGGATCATCCACAGTGTGTTTTCGTCATTAGAGACAGCAACACGGACTCCAGTTACCGAACTGCCCGAGGAACATGATGCGCCAACCGAACCTGTAGAACAGCAGCGATTAATTCGTCATTCTGAATCGCCGCAAAGACTGATGGTGGAATGGAATCGCTGTGGCCGCGAAAAGGACTATGCCGGAATGACGTCGTTAATGGATGAGAATGCTGTTACCGAGTTTGCAGGGATAATGTTGTTTTCAGCAGCAGCAATGTCATCTGTCGTTCAGTTGATTCAAGCAACAGGCCAGGCAGATACTAATCCGGAAACTGTGGCGATGAAGTCAATCCATGCGACCGTGGAGCGTCATCGGCGTTCGGATACGCCGCCGAAAGCACTGGTGGCATACACTCAATTGTCACAGCAGAGCATCGTCATGATGGTACAGAGCCAACATCCGCCTGCGGCACCAACCGTTTCTCCTCAGGTTCTGCGGACGCAAATGATTGATGCCGCCGGAATTCTGACCGATCCTCGTGCGTTCATACTGGAAATTGCTCCAGCGTTTGAGGTGATGAATGAGGACTCAGAAACCGATACTTCGGAAGAACAGACATGGACCGTTGTCACCGACGGAGACAGGGCAACTGCAACATCGTCGTCCGGAAAAACGAAAACCGTTTACCAACTCAGACGGCATGACTCCGGCTGGATCATTCACAGTATGCTGTCAGAAGAATCCGTTGCCAACATGTTTCCGACTTTCTCCAGCACTCCGTCGATTAGCAGCGACCTTGCAATGCCATCGAATCCGCCTTCTTCGCTCCATATCGCGACCGAGCCGGTTCCTCTTTCATTCACGACGCTGCAGCCAATCGCAGCAGGGGACCGCATTACCTGGGACAATGTTGCAGTTGTTGGAGGTCTCGGTGGGGATCCGGACCTTGGGGTACTGCTCCCAAAAGGACATCCTTTCCGTGACTCCCGACTAAGGAAACACATCGGAAAACACGCCACCGTCAGCCTTGAGCCTGGCAACGTAATCACTGCCGAGCAAATGGTTTCTCCGACACCGCAGCAACTGGTTTCATTGAAGCTCTCGAGTGTCTCAACACAGCCACTCATTGCCGACTGGTCAGACAAAAGCCAGTTTGCCTTCCATCATTCCGGCATTGAGTATCATCGCGAACGCCTTCCGGACTGGGCTACAGACTATATCAGTG
>Ga0114932_10004943_pt1 | contig 12082 bp, 7 predicted proteins | sample 2SBtaG_2_FD_87286 | JGI IMG/M metagenome (GOLD analysis project Ga0114932, IMG submission 87286) | Deep subsurface microbial communities from Kolumbo volcano to uncover new lineages of life (NeLLi) - 2SBTROV12_ACTIVE470 metaG | ecosystem: Environmental > Aquatic > Marine > Volcanic ... | reverse complement strand
GAAGATCCAAAGGCATGGGAACGAGTAGAAGAAATAATGCGGAAAGATACCAACCTGCATTTTGAATCTACTGGTATGACAGTTGATGATTTAGATAAAGCAATGCGTATCGCGTCAGTGGAACTATGGGACGGGCAAAGACCAGACGTAATCGTGTACGACTACCTTGAATTGATAAGAGGTGGAGGGGCAGGAGATGCGGCAAGTGTGCAAGCAAAGATCGAATCCTTCAAACAACTAGTCTCTGACTGGCGTGTTGTAGGCGTAATGTTGCACCAGTCTGGGCGTGGTTCAGGTAACCGCGGCAAGGCAGGTGGCATAGAAGCAGGGCGTTACGCATCCACAAGTGAAAGCCATTTTCTTATAGAAACATGGCGTAGATGGGATGACACTAACCTTGAAGATGAGGTTCGTCACCATTATGAAGATGAAATTAGCGTAGGCTTATGGAAGAACAAATCAGGGGATGGCGAAAAAGCAGAAACTAACCTAAGAATAGGATCAAGCGGACGCTTGTTAGAACCCGGAATTGTGTGGGAGCAGATGAATTTCGATGAGTGATTTAATAAATACATTTGGGTTACTGTTCAGGGGTTTCATGTCAGCACATGGAACAGATGAAGGTGGATGTAAATGGGCGATAGTGAATCGCACCACATTTGAACGTCACATATCAGGCGAGGAAATGATTGGGATTTACCCAATGGTTTACAACCCTGAAAATACAACAGCAGAATTTAACTGGGAAGAAAACGAAGATAATAACCGTTATTATCCAGATATGCAACCAGACTTATGGCATTGCAAATGGGGTGCTATAGACATAGACGAAGGAGATGACTCACTAGTCTTAGCAAAAAATGTGAGTGTACTCTTATCAGCATTAAACATTCCTAGTTGGGTGGAACTGTCCAGAAGTAAAGGATGTCACGTATGGATCTTTAATCAACAATGGACACGTTCATCTGTTATGCGCCGAGCAATGAAAGGCGCATTGCAACTATTAGAAATACCTTACGATGCTGTCTACCCTAAACAAGATTCACTGATGGGACCACCCGGAAATTACATGCGCATCCCTTACGGTGGGAAACGACCAGAAGGTAGACAAGAAGTTTTTAATTCAGAAGGCGAACGCTTAACTCTTGAACAATTCGTTGAACAAGCAGACAACAATCGTGCATCTTTAGAAGCAATAGAACACGCCGCAACCCTGTACAAAGAACCACAACCAGTGGTTCCAGACTTGCCACCTAAACGAGACTACAACAAAGAACCATTAATGAACCCTGATGGGTCACGCTTACGTGGACTGTCATCACAAATGTTTGATAATGGACCCGTTCCGTATTACAAAGAACAAGGAGCAGGCAGAGGTAGACATGGATTTCTTAACAGATTTGCACGATCCATGTTTGAATCCGGCTATAACCATGTTGATGTCGTATCATGGACTAAAGATCTAGACTCAAGGTTAGGACAGTGGTGGGATGACGGACCAAAATTCCAAGGCAGGCACGACTGCGAAAGACAAATTGAAAGACTTGTCCAAGAAGCAAAGCAAAGAGCAGCCAAGTGAATACTCATTTGTTGTTGAAGGCAGACCTAAACCTAAAGCAAGACCACGCATGTCACGCAAAGGAATGGTTTACACACCTAAAGAAACAATCATTGCTGAAGAAGCCTACGTTCATGCACTTGGAGATGACTGTCCTGTGTTTGAAGGACCAGTCGAAGTGGAGATGACATTTTGCATAGATCAAACACTAGTAACAATCAAATCAATACCCGAATCGGAGACGAAACTCAGAGGGGATCTGGACAACTACGTGAAAACGTGTCTCGATGGATGTCAAAGAGCGGGAATAATACCAAACGACAGGCTAGTAATGAGAATCCAAGCAGAGAAAACAACGTGATAACCGTAGATTTAGAATCTTGGGAATACGAATGGGCTTCCCATGTAGGCGCAAGACGTTACATAGAAAACTGGGAACGTGGTGATGCAGCGCATTACGACAGGAATCGTATGCAAGACGATAGAACTGCACAGGTAGCAGCCTGTGTAGCAGAACTAGCAGTAGCCAAACACACAAACAAATACTGGTCAGGTCATGTTTGGAAAATAGACAAACACGACCAGTACAAACACATTGCTGATGTAGGTAAAAACATAGAAGTTAAACGCGTACGAACCAGCACCAATGCAGCAGTTAGACGCAGACAAAACGGATTAGGTTTAGTCTTGTTTGTTGTACGAGTTGTTGAACCAGAGTTACGTTCAGCAGAAATACTAGGGTGGATAAGCCAAGACTTAGGTTGGGCTAAAGGTTCACCATCAGATTATGACCCTGAAAATACAAGAGTAATAAGAGAAGAATGTTTAAACTCTCCGATGAACTACAATAGTGCATATGGCGAAGAAGGAATTTCCGTTTGATCCTATTAAAGGTTTACGGGGAGCATCTCATACAGAAATTCGGGGAGCGCCCGATACCCTTATCCAAGCATTACAACAAGCAAGCCCCTTCAGCGAACCGCGCCTTTCAAAAGAGGAAAGCGCGGCTCGCCATGAGGTTGTTCTCGATGCGTTGGAAACGCTTGAAGACTGGGAACTCTGGCTACTAAACGCAGTTCTATTTGAACGCATGAGTTTGCGTCAAATACAATACGTAATGGGTATACCTAAAACCACAGTCGCACGCAAACGTGACAAGATCTTAAACAAATTAAAAATTTATTTAGAAGAACATCCTGTGATTAAAGAATACTTAACCTAATCTTGAAAATCTTCCAACGCGTCAGCAGATCTCATAATCAACTGGCTGATTGTAGAAAAAACGTGCGAGTGTACGGGACTGTTGTCAAAGTCGTTTAATAAACTTTCAGCAGCGAATGCCATTACGTGTTCGTACGGTAAAACAATCAAGACACCTAAAGAATCTTCGTGCCATTTAGCATGATTATTGTCTTCTAACTCCATGAGATGCGAAGTGTCTCTCATATCTTCCATGATTTCAGTAGCAATGTAATCGTATTCGTCAGTAAAAACTGCAAACTTCTGATTAACCTGCTCCTGATTCACGGTTACTTATCCTTTGCTACCTTGTCTTTAACAATAGTCTTAAGCACAGAAACGGCAGCAGCCAAACCTGCTATGCCCGCTCCTTTAGCCGACGACAAATCAGCAACAACGAATGTGCCTAGAAACGCTTGAGCGAAAGTCCACCCCGCACGTTCCAACATATCAATCATATTTTTCATACTGTCCACAATACCTTCCATGTGTTTTTGTCAATAATTTTATTGACTTTCATAGCATAATTTGATTTGAATTTTTTAACTGCATCCCCAGTTTTTCTTCCGTAAATTCCATCCACTTTCAAATTTGCTTTAACTAAATCGTTTAACCTGTTTTGCGCAAGAGAAACTAACTCACCCTTACTGCCCCTTTTAAGAACACGAGTGTCTAAATGCGCATTACCTTTGTCTATGATGTAACGCTGAATAGCGCCCCAATCAATAGCAACATTGCTAGGACTATCAGCCACGTTCGCGCCTGAATAAATCCATTCAGTTAAATTTTTGCCGGGACACGTAGTAGTTGAGAAATCTTTGTGACACTTGAGCCATAAGTGATCCCCGTATTTTTTCCGAATTGCCCCGACAACGGTAAGAATAGATTCTTTACCAATAGCAGTTAAGTCTTTATCAGAATCACCTATGTAAGAAATAGAAATAGTTTTAGAGTTCCAACCTTTAGTAGCCGCACCTATTTTCCAGCCGCGACCTTCAAAAATTTCACCAGTTTCACCTGACACTAACCAGTTGTAACCAATAGCATCATACTTCCTAGTTCTCACATGGTACCTGTCATGTCCTCTCACACGGTCCCACGGCTCATGTGAGGGACCCGTGGTATGGTGAATGACAATACCTACTACTTTTCTACGAAAATTTCTGAGAGGCTTACCAGAGTTAATCGCCCCCCAATTAGATCTTGAGATGTATTCCATACTCTAAGGATAGTTTGTCCTACCGCTTACGAGCGCGATCAAAGTTTCTTTCCTCAGCAATCTCATCACGCATCTCATACTGACGGCTAATCAACTCCATCTGCTGCTCATATTTAGTGTTAGTCCTAAGACCAAGACCAAACGCAAACGACATCCACGTAGACAACGTGCGTTCCTGATACTTCTTTTCATCAGGAAACAACCTGCGGAAATCAGTAAACGTAGGCAACAACTGAGCCATAGAATGCAACGCATAATCAGGCATCGCCCACTCGCCCTGATTGTTTTTTCTCGCCGTGCCAGCAAGTTCCAACAACGGCATAAGACCCGGAATCATAGTGTAAGCACGAGGAACCACCTCAGCACTACCATCATAAGAATAACCTTTCCAAAGATTTTCTTTAGAATGCCACTCATAAGGCGCTTTAACTATCGGAGTTATCTGAGTGCCAATAGAACCAATCGCTATACGCACTCTTTCCACAGCAGACAAATCTTTATCAAAACTTAACGCAGGATCCAACAACTCTAAAGGAGTTTTAAACGGCATGTCAGGAAGAATAAACATATCCTCCCCCTCAAACTTGAACGGCAATTGGATAGCACCCTGACGTTGCATCCAACGAGGATAAATAGAAGGTGGACCCTCAGTCGTAGCCTCAACTTCTTTCTTTAAACTCATGTAACGATTAAACACTTCAGGTCTGCGAGCAAACATCTCCATCATCAACGGCATGTTCTTACGAGTCCACGTATAAAAAGGAACCACTTTTTTTACAACATTACGTTCAAAATCAGACAAGTCATCGTAATCAAAATGAAATTTCATAACATTATTAAACGCACTCTCCGCAGTATCACCTTTTAACAAAGTGTCAAACCCTAAAGAACCACGCACAAAAGTTTCAGTAGCCATACCAACATCACGAGACAACTGCAAGAACTGGTTGCGAGTAGAGAAAGGATTAACAGCATCCAACAAATTAACCTTTTTGCCTCTAATCTTTATATTAAACGGCATGACCTTTTCTTTAAATCTAGTAGCACGCCCCCGACCCTGACTTTGCATCACAAACTCGTTCGCAACCTGACCATGAGCAGAACCAAGCGCACCATTCTCAGCCAACATTCGCACATACTGAACATGCTCAGGGTTAACCTTGTCAGGATTAATGCCACGTTTCACCATGCTTTTACGCGCCTTCTCAGCCTGCTTAGTTAAACCTAAACGAGTCATTTCTTCTTCCTGATGTTTCCAATAAGCGCGCATAAACTTTCTGTAACTAGACCAATTCATGCCAGCCAAATGATTCATAAACACAGCAGACATAAAGTTCCTGCCATGAAATCCGGGTTTTGCAATCATGTAAGCGCGCAACAAATTATGCAACTTGTCGTACCTGCGGACAAATGTTGCAGCCCCACCTCTAGCCACGTAAGTCTCAGCCGCTTTCATAGCCTCAACAATCTGAGCGGGACCCTGCAAATCAGCACCAATAGGTTTAAAACCAGAACGGAAAACAGTATCCAAAACTTCTTCACGTTTACCTATCTTGTGAATATCATCAACACTCTCAACCAGCGGAGAAACCAAATCTATCCAATCGTCAGCACCCTGCTCGAAACCATCCAAAGCCAACGCAAGCATCTCAGAATCATTTTGAATAAGAGCGCCTACAGCCTGCCTGACAGCAATAAGATCATCAGGTAAATTCTCCAACGGAACATTAGCAGGCGCACCCATGCGCCCAAGAACCGCTAAAGCCTCATCAACTTGAGCGTTGGTTTTAACCATCGCTTGAGTTGCTATCCATTCCTCTATGTTTGCCTGATCCAAAGCAAAATCACCAGCAGAAATATCTTCCTGCAAACTTTTTCTTATTCCCTTAGCGACATCCCACCTAGTTAAAACGTCAGCCAACTGGCTTTGCGCCGCTTCAACATCATTAACAAGAGCCGCTCTTTCAGCGACAAGATTCTCTAACAAATCTTGTTTAATTACTTTTTCAGTTTCATCCATGACATTACGAGGAGCAGCCAAAGTTTCGCTTTGTATCTCCCACCAGTCCATGAACGCTGCCGTGTCACGCAACTGTGTCTGCTTTGCGAATGCTTCTTCACGAGCATCTACAACAAATTCAGGTAAATCGTCAATACCCATATCAGGTGTTTCTAAAATTTCGTCTGGAACTCTTGCATCCAACGGAATGTCATCACCCCTTTTAGCAGGGTCCAACAAACTAGAAATGTTTCTATGAGTCATAGCCACATCACCTGAATGAACAGCCAACGGGTTAGTCAACATCATGCTCGGAAACCCTTGTTGATATCTACCAGCAAGATCATGCACATTTTCTAAAGGATTAATCCACATCGCAGCGTTATACCCATCCGCAGTTAAAGACCTTCTGTATCTTTCAAAAAAACCTTTAGCCCAACGGTAATTATTTATATCTTTTCCCTTGTAATCCATTTCATTTACACCTGATACTTTTACAGGAACATCAGCATCTGCTTTTGCTGAAGGAGGAAGATCAACCAACTTTGCTTTTTCAAGGTCACCAGCAGTACGCATGTCTGCTAAGGCTCTATCAAAATGGTCTGCCCATTCTTCCAAAATCTTATGGTATTTACCAATATTCTGCGCCCACATTTGAGGCATTAAATCTCTGTCTTTCATAGCCAGATAACGTGCAAACATTTCAGGCATGTCAGACAACTCTTTATCTAAACCAAGAGAAGGCAAAGCAGGATCGGGACCTCTTAAAGTATTGTTAATAAAGTTTGTTAAATCCTCATCAGCAGGACTGTCAGTAGCCGCCCAAACAACTTTATCTCCGGGTCTTTTAAGAAGTTTATTACCTCCACCGGACCCTCTTAGCCGCACCTGTTGAATAATAAACGAATCAAAAGTTTTACCACCACCGTCAGCGTGCTGCAACCAGATAGCAAACTGTAAGCGTTCTTCAAAAGGAGCAGATGCTAACTTGTTTAACATTTGCGCACGAGGAATATTAGCATTCCATTCGTACAAATTTTTAGGCGCACGTAACCTGCCCATGTCACGAGCAATTTCAATACTTGCAATAGTTCGATCCAACCTTGGGTATTGTGCGTTATTAGGCATTTGTTTCATGTGGCGAATAAAACCATTTAAAAACTCAGGGTCAGAATCAGCAACGCGAGACAACTGATCTAATCTCATTTCAGGTGCAGCATAACCATAGTAACTTCTATCTAAAGACATTAATTCTTCAAGAAGTTCTTCAATTTCTTCAGGACTTCTAGTGTGATTCATTTGCATGGCAAGTTCAGCAGCACGAATCTCTTGATCGGGGTGTACACCATAAACTTTTATGTTGCGCCCACCTAAAGGAGTTTCTAAAACTAAATTAAATTTTTCACTAGCAGTATCGTAATACATTGCATTAGGAGTAGCATTCAAAAATTCGGCATCACCCCATCCACCCCAAGGAGAACCATATCTGTCACCAAGCCCTATTTGTGATGGACCAGCCTGATGGAATAAACGCATAATGCTGCCTTCTTTAGACGCAGTTTCAATAGCGTCTTCAGAAATTCTACGTGACCTTAAATATGCTTTAGCAAAATCGTCACTATCAAGTTCAGGAAATGATATATCAAAATAATCTGCTAAATACTCCAACCGTTTTTCTAAGAAATTAGCGTAAGGACCTATTTCATTAGGAGCCAACCCCGGCATGTGTCGTCCTACAAAATTTTCCATTCCCCCCATTTTTAAACGAAGATCCAAAAGTTTTGTAACCTGTTTACCTAACAGTTTTGTTGAATCACCATCAGGAATACCAGCCTCCGCTAAGGATGCATACAAAGGATTTTTCCCTTGCAAATCTAACATTGATTGAAGATCGCTTACATTGAGATAATCCCAACCATCAGGCACATCTACTTTAAGATCACCCATAGCCCGATGAAAGAAAGAAGAACCATTATCAATACGCACAAACCCGCGTGTTGCAGACACACCAATATTGTCAAAACCTAAACCAAGTACATCCCAGTTTGCTAAAAGAATATCGGCAGCCAAACCTTCTGTCATAGCCTCAGCCAAAGTCTGTGAAGGTAAACTCATTCCATACTCTTGAATTACATTAACAACTGCGTCAGTTTTTATTAACTGAAACGTACCGTCCGGCATCGTAACAATAGAAGCCTCTAAAGGATCTAAACCAGACGCTGCAACCGTTTGAATATCATCTATCCAAGGAGCAACATGATACAAACTGCCATCAGCAGAACGACTCGCGTAACCATCTGGAGCCTGAAGCCCCAACTCACGGTACAAACTGTTTGCTAAAACCTCACCAGTTATCCGATCACGACCATTACCATCAGCAACAAACTTGCCATCCGCTGTTTCATCACCGTACTGTTTCACATAATAACGAACACCATCATGCTCAAAACCGCCACCAACATTGCTTCCCAACTGTTCTTCAAATCGGACACCACTCATAATGTCATCCACACTCGGACGAACAGGATCAATAGGCAACTGAGAAGTAGTCGGAGATGAACGCATAACATCTCTAACCTGTTTCATGTGAACGTAATCACGCACACCCATATAAGCAGCCTCACCGTTATGATCTATGTAATGCAAACGCAACGGAACGCCTTGCTGTTCCGCTAAACTTTCCGCAACATCAATGCGTCTATCCAAATCTGTGATCTGTTCCATCATCGTGTTGTCGATCTGCTCAACTAAATCATCTATTGCTTGCCCATCAAAAACGTATGCGCTTTGCGGCATACTCTTAGCAGCATAAAAAGTTTGCAACCTTTGTTGCATAGCAGGACTATCTAACAAATCTTTAAAACTCTCAGCGAAAGGATCAAACCCTTGCGCTGCAACCAAATTATATTGAGCCTGAATTTCGTTAACAATCCATTCTTCTGCTTCTAAAACATTTTCACTAGTAGCAGGAGTGGCAGCAACATTGTCGCCTACGAGAGAAACATACTCTGAAATAGCCTCATTCGCTTCGTCAACTTCGGAACGAATCCGATCTAACGAATCAGACAATTTCACAGCAGGGTTCCCAACATCACTTGTAAAAGTTATTTCACCAGCAGTAAAACCATAATCATCTTTTTGGTTGCCTATTTCAAAAGACCGTTTAGCATCCATGTTTAAGAAATCTATTTCACGCTCAACACCCAACCACACGCCAATACCATTGTTATCACCATTCTGAAGAATGTCATTAACATCTTTAAACAACGCTTCAATATCTTTAGTAGTGCCATCAGCCTTAACAAAATGGTATGTGCCGTTTACCATTCGCACAGACTCTGCTATACGATCATCAACCTTATTACCAAGCGCACCTAGTGCTTTTGCTATGTCTCCATCAGGAGCATTAATGTTTCTGTAATCAAAACCATAACCAAACAAAGAAATAAACTTTTCAAAATCTTCACCCGAACCAAACGCAGCACTAACAGCACGCTCCATGTACAACACCTGAGCAGTACCACTAGCCACCGTGTCATAAGCCCACTTCAAAGTACTTCCATCAGAAATCAAAGCGTTCTTCATTTCAAGAAGTTTCTCACGCTCCTCAGCCATCTCTAAAATCTCACGAGAATCCACTTCCGCTTCATTAATCTGACGTTCTAAATCCCTTATCCTTCTATCCAAATCAGTTTTATTAGCCTTATTAGCCAACACAACTTCTTCAAGTTCCGCTGCTTCTTCCGCTAACCGCTCCTGACGAGCATTCGCTTCATCCAGCCTTCCTTTAGCCTGTTCAGCAACATCCTGCAATTCGTCAATGTTTTTTTGATTAATAACAGCATCGCCTACATCACCCTGTTTTCTGCGTAAAGCCTGAATCAACTCACCCTGAGCGCGAGAAAAGTTTTCGCTCGCTTGCCTGAACTCTTTACCAGCCTTAACAGCCGCTTCACTAGGAAGAAACACGTACTCAGCCATACGATCAATAAGAACACCATCATCTAAAAGAAGTTTCTCAGTCCAAACCTCACCAACTCTGTTTGAAATATGATCCACGTAACCTTTTAAAGCCATCTCAATGTCATCAGTAAACAACATGTAGTTAGCGTCACCACGTTCAATGATGTCAGCGATCTGATCCTCCACAGAACCCCACGTACCACCATCATCTTTAGGACTTGCAGGTTCAAAAAGTCTTTCACCAAAAAACTCGTCTGTTATAGCATCTTTATCGGCACGCAAAAGATCTTCCGCTTCTGCCAACTCAATACCATCAGCCTTCGCTCTTTTAGCAACAGCATCAGCAAACTCTTTTTCATTAACATACTTGCGTGTATATTCTGGACCTTGCGGAGTGTGCGCACCAGTCTGGTAAGCCTTACCGTCCATGTACTTACCTGTTTTACGCAACCGACTTTGCATTGCTTTTTTAAAATCTTCACTAACAATACGAGGAACAAAATTGTCAACATAACCTAAAAAGTCTCGTCCACCTGCACGAATTGCTTCATCGCGTAAATCTTCAAAAACTTGACGACCCCAAACAAGAAGGGAATCGTCACCAGTCATTTGAACAACTCTGGTAGCAGCCTCGTCATTACCACCCAAAGCACTAAACAATTCTTTTTTTAAAACACCAACATCAACCTTGTTTGTTTTAGCCCCATCATAAATAGCATCAACATAAGTTCCCGCTGTTCGAGCAAGAGCAGGTTTAGTCATCTTCCCCTTAGCATTACCACTAGCCTGAGCATAAAGTAAACGTTTACCCTGATGAACAAGAACAGCATCATCAGTAGTACGCAACTCACTTTTAAGTTTTCCAAGTTTGCCACTAAACTTGCCGCGAGTAACCAACTTAGTTAAACCACCACGCCTCAACTTTGGATTCTTAAGCCCAGTAGCCTGTTTAATAATTCCATTTCGTAAACCTTGAGGAATACCAGTAACCAACCTGCCAATAACAGGAGTCTCAGAAGTCATAAACCTCACACCAATAGGTGCTTGCAACCCCAACTTTGTTACCTTATTAACAGCACGCTCAATCGGATCAGCGATTCTTAAAGCCCGACCGATAGGACCAGTACCCGGAACTTTTAAACCAAAACCCATGTTCATTTTGGCTGCATCCTCAGCAGTCAACCAAGCACCTCTGTAACCTTGTTCCGATTGACGAAACCCTTGACGCAAAGGATCAGCAAACTCATCAGCGCCGTAACGACCAAACCGATCTAAACCAGAATCCGCATACTTACCAGCAGCCCAACGCAAATCATCAGGCTTAATACTCGTAGCACCATCTTTAATAACACCAGCACCAATGGCATACATGCGCTCAATGTCAGCAATCTCATCGAAAGTAAACTTTACAGTTTCAAAAAGTTCTTCACCTTCGTCACTCATCCTCCCTGTACGCGTAGTCCACTCAAACCCGTCATCAACCTTAGTTAAAGTCTTTTTACCCTTAGCAGTCGTATCAGCAATATCATCAGCCAAAGCCAACCAATCACCATCAGCCATCTGACGGGCAACACTACCAAGAACATCATCACCCCTAGCCTGCACCTGCCTTAAAACATTCTTACGAACCATCTCACGAGCCGCTTTACGCGCCCCGCCTTGAACCAACTGATTAGAAAACGCAATACCTTTACCAACCAAACCTAAATAAGACAAAGGATCTAAAGCAACGTCACCAATAAACCCTAAAGCAGCAGCACCAAACTTTTGCCACCCACTATTACGATCCTGCATAACATTGTAATCACGCAAAATATTTCCAAACGTGTAATTATCGTTGTACTGCTTTTTAAAATCACCCCAACTGGCATCCTGACCAGTAAACAAATCAATTCCTTCTTTAATAGCAGAAGAAGTAAAAGCCAAAGGCTTTTGAATCATGTTAAGAAAGCCGCCTACAGGACCAACACTCATCGTTTTTACATACCAAGGAGTGTTCCTTTTAATGTAATCTTCTTGCTGCCATTTTTGTTGAATCTCATGCAAAGGTCTTGCAACACTTTGAGTCTCAGGAGATATTTTAAGAATGTCTGCTATGCGTTCT
>Ga0114932_10004940_pt1 | contig 12085 bp, 9 predicted proteins | sample 2SBtaG_2_FD_87286 | JGI IMG/M metagenome (GOLD analysis project Ga0114932, IMG submission 87286) | Deep subsurface microbial communities from Kolumbo volcano to uncover new lineages of life (NeLLi) - 2SBTROV12_ACTIVE470 metaG | ecosystem: Environmental > Aquatic > Marine > Volcanic ... | reverse complement strand
TGTTACTCGGAGGGACCTGAAAGGGAAGAAGGTAGGATCGCCAGGTGTCCCCTCGGATGATGCTCTCATTGACTCGGTGTTAAGAAATGAAGGATTAACTATTGACGATGTAGAGATGGTCAATGTCGGATATGATTTGGTAGCTGCATTACTTAGCAAAAGGGTGGACGCAATCATTGGTGCATACTGGGTCCATGAATCCATATCGGCAACGAACCAGGGATATGAACTAAATATCATGAAGATGGAAGAGAACGGTGTACCTGATTATTATGAGCTGGTTATAGTTGCTAGCGAATCTACAATCTCAGAAAACCCAGACGTTGTTCAGAAATTCGTAAATGGCGTTATGAAGGGATATAAAGATGCTATGGATGATCCCCTGGATGCTGTAGCTTTACTAAAAGAATTGAAGCCTGAGACGGACCTGGAGATCGAAAATCCTGGCGTTAAGTTATTGGCTCCACTGTGGTCTACGGAAAATGGTGTCTTCGGTTGGCAAGAAAATGATAGATGGGAAGAATTTGCCCAGTGGATGGTGGAGTCAGGAAGATTATCTGATGCATCGGGTAGTTCCGAAGCTTTTACAAATAAATTTGTATCAGATAGCAAGTGATTATAGTATATCTAATGCTCAGTGCTATACTCTAGTTTATCTAAATATCAACTTAGTTCACTAGCAACATAAGGGGTGTTATGCCATTATATTTTCTGCTCGGCACGTTAAACGAAAATGGGCAAAAAATGTTACTCAACAATCCTGATTTGGTTATAGATGCCATAAAAGATTGTGATTGTGATGAGGCCCAAATACTTGGCAAATATTTCGTGCTTGGTCGTTGTGACTACGTAATGTTAGTGGAAGCTGACGATAATGAAGCTGTTGGTAAATTAGCTATAGAATTAGGGGTCAAGGCTGGGCTTCACACTGAAACCTTACCCGCAATGGCAATTGGAGATATGGCAGAAGGCGATAATCCCACCAGCGCCTCGGGTTTTGATGAGGTAGATATTGTGGTAGGGGAAGAATGGAGGTTGCCTGGGACTGAAACCTAAGGGGAACGTAGAATGAGTGCATCTGAAGATCTTAGGCTTACCGTATCAGATGTTTGGGACAGGGTAGTCAACCACAAGTTTGTGACTGAATTAGGATTGGGTACACTTCCCTCGCATATTTTTAATGATTATTTTGATCAAGATTACCTTTTCTTAAAAGACTGGGCAATATTGCTTGGAATGGCAGCTGTTAAATCCCCTGACTTTGACAGTTCGCGGCAGGTAGTTGGATTTTTACATCTTGGGTTGGGAGGAGAAGAAGGCCTGTTCCAGAAGGCGTTTAAGGAACGCGGCTTAGATCAGAGCCTTATTTCAGGCCTTAAGTATCTTCCTGACACGTTCAGTTATAGCGGATACCTCAGGACATGTGCTTATGAGGGATCTTTTATAGACGTTATTGTGACTTTATTGGCTGTTGAATGGCCATACTTGGCTTGGGCAGAGAGATTGTTCAATGCAGGGATGCGTCCCGATAATTATTATTACAAAACTTGGATAGATATTCACGTTAGCGATGGTATGTATTGCTTTGTAAATTGGATGATAGAGACTGTGGACAATCATATTTTTACAGATCTGGAACTACAACGAGCGGAACAGATTTTTGCTAACGTCCTACGATACGAAGAAATATTTTTTGATATGTGTTACAAGGATGAACCATGACCAGTAGTAACAATCGAACAGTTCCTAGTGCCATGACTATAGCAGGGTCAGACTCTGGAGGAGGAGCTGGGATACAAGCAGATTTAAAAACATTTGCTGCGCTAGGTGTTTACGGCACATCGTGCGTAACTGCTATAACTGCTCAAAATACTGTTGGTGTGACTGGAATTCATGAAATTCCTCAGGATCTAATTACTGATCAGATCAAATGTGTTATGGAAGACATTGGGGCAGATGCGGTGAAAACAGGGATGTTGTCTAGTACTGCGATAGTAGAGGCTGTTTCTAGAGAATTGAGTAAATATAAGGTAACTAATGTGGTAGTAGATCCAGTCATGGTAGCCAAGAGCGGAGATGCTTTATTGAAGAGAGAGGCAGTACAGGCCGTTCGGGATTTGATGCTACCTTTAGCGACTGTTGTTACTCCTAATATACCCGAGGCCGAAGTTCTTACCGAATTGAATATAGCTTCCATTGAGGATATGAAAACGGCTGCGAAGGCTCTGGTAGATATGGGTTGTCATTCTGCTGTAGTAAAGGGTGGCCATATGATGGGGCCCGCCTCTGATTTGCTTTATGACGGCGCAGAGTATCATGTCTTTTCTGTAGAGCGTATAGATACCGTGAACACACACGGTACTGGGTGCACTTTTGCGTCAGCTATTGCATCTGGTTTAGCTAAGGGATTGACACTTTATGAGTCAGTTTCTGATGCGAAACAATTTATAACTGACTCAATTAAATCTTCGTTTGTCATAGGAAGCGGACATGGTCCGCTAAATCATTTTCATCGGTTCTGGAAATAGTTCTGGTTAGAATGTTTGTCTGGGATTTAATCGTATAGACCTTCATCCGAAAACAACTGCTGTATCCAGTCTTTATCTTCTCTTCCTATCATATAGCTTGTATACAGTGAGGATGCTCGTATCCATAGTACGAAGACTGCTCGGTCAATAAGTTCTGGATCAAATTCTGTTTGTCTGCCGATCAGTTCCGTTAACCATGCTATATGGCCTGCCCTAAAAAATCTCCTCAAAAATTCTGTCGGTTCGTTGTCTGAGAATGAACAGGCTTGAAGTATTTCGAATGGAAGATCTGAACATAGCATATTTGGATTTCGCGCTGCTAGTTGTATGTATGATTCTTCTTCGGCAGTATCCATGATGCTAAAAGCGATTGAACCTATATTTATCTATCTACAAGTTTCTTTGAGGCTGACTGTAGTCGTCTAGTTTATTGTAAATTTGGATCCGATTCCTTTGAGTGTCTCCGATAAGGATTTGACTTTTTGCGTTGTCGAAAACAACGGTTACTGGTAGAGCTAACCTCCATTCGGTCTCCGGATCTTTAACTTCGCGACGACGCTGTATGACAGCAGGATTTGCGTCGGTCATCATTTGGCTCCAAATACTGAGATCTTTGGCATCGCCCAGCAAAGAGGTTATGAAACGGCCATCGGGTGAGTATATCTGTACTCTACTGTTAGCCCAATCGCATACGTAGACATCACCAGAATCATCAACAGACACATCGGATGGTCTGTTTAGTTCTCCTCGGCCTGCTCCGGATGACCCAAAAAGAGCCAGGACTTCTCCCGTTGGGCTGAATTTCTGAACTCTGTCATTTTTATGATCGGCAACATAGGTATTGTTTTCAGAGTCAATAGCTATCCCCCATGGAGAATCAAGCATCCCTGGATCACTTCCTTGAGAGCCCCATTCGCGAACGAATTCTCCATCTAGGCTAAACTGGGATATCTTGTGACCAAGGCTTTCCACGACATATATTTCTTGTGAGTTGCTAATTGCAATTCCGCAAGGTCCCTGTAATATGGATCCGTCAGGTTTTTTACCTCGCCATGATTTTATAAAAGTACCTTCAGAGTCGAATATTGATATTGAATTCAAAAACTCATCAGATACGAATACCCTGTATTCACTATCTAGAGCTATGCCTGCAGGCCATATAAACTCCCCGTCCCCGTCCCCGTATCTTCCAAACTCTGTGAGGAATTCTTCATGTCCGGAACCATCCCCTAGGTTAAATACACCTACACGGGTTCCTCTGCCGGTTTTGTTCCAGGGTACAGATGCTATATTCTCGCCACCACGATTCAAAACATAGATTTTATTATCTGGTCCGACAGCAATGCCATTTATATCTTGGAAACCTATCCCAGTTATGCCACCACGCCCAAGACAATAATTATAGTCATATACTCTGCCTGCTGCTATTTGAGTTACCATGCGACCTCCGCTGTATACCAAATGTTTAATGGGTATACAAAGTGGGTGTTCTTGTTATAGAAAAATATTAGGTACCTAGATGAACGCGGGCTTTTCAAATACACCTTTGACTATTGGGTTAGCGTCTAGCCCTAACCAATCTTCGATTATGGTTGAATAGAACCCTCTAAAATCTAAATTAGGCACCAAATCACCCTGTTGTAGTGTCTCCGGTTTTAGCGATGGATATTCTCCATAGAATCCGCCTTTGACAGGGTCCCCGATTACGAATGCAGCACCGGCTGCGCCATGATCGGTTCCTGATCCATTGTCTTTCACCCGTCTTCCAAATTCAGAGAATAACACCATTATGACGTTATCAGCAGCGTCATGCTCTCTGAGATCATCAAAGAAATCACCGATAGCTTGCGATACGTCTGTCCACAATTGGGAGAGCATACCCTCCTGATTGGCGTGGGAATCGAAACTGCCATAATCGCAATAAAATATACGGGTGCCCACATTTGCTAAATGGATTTGAGCTATATTTTTCAGTCGTCGGCTTATCGTAGAATCTGAGTATTCTACGCTGGATGAGTACATGCCTGGAGCAACTTTTAATATGTCTGCTCCTTCCATAGCTTCAAGCCCAGTATCTCCTAGGTAATTCATTACGAAGTCTGATCCTATAGTGGGGCTGTACATCCGGCTAAATCGGTCAATAATTTTACTTCTTTGTAACTCACTAGATATACCAGTGAGTAGACCATAGCTTTCAAGATTGTCTACAGCAGCCACAGGTACTCCTGGCAGTGATACGGCTCTAAACATGCTTGGTCCAATACTTACTGTGGTAACTACGTTTTCTTTATGTGGATCTAGGTCTCTAGCAGCCATTCCCAACCAACCCTCAGTTCCCATCTTGTCAGGCTCACATGTGTGCCAGATATCCATAGACCTGAAGTGAGATCGCGGAGAGTCAGGATACCCTACTCCATGTACAACTGCTACGTTTCCTTGGTTGAACAGAGTCTGTATAACTCCCATGCTTGGATGGAACCCTAAGGAATCACTAATCCTCAATATGTCTGAGTCAGGGATACCCACAGCTTGCCGAGCATCTCGGTACAATGGGTCTGTGTACGGTATTACTGTGTTTAGATAGTCGTTTCCGCCGGATAGTTGAAGAACAACAATTACAGGATCTTTTGTAGTAGATGTCATAACATAACCTTTCTAATTAATTAAAATTAATCCTTATTGGTATTGGTACTCGCGAGTTGCAACTATTAATTGCAGCATTTCTGCGATACGGTCAGATGAAATCTTGTCATCTGACCATGTTAAATCACCTAATTCTGAGGCATGGCCGACTAGTTGACCTTTAGTCTCCTCCTGAACTTCTATCGGGCCAAGTATGTCCAAACATGTGTCAACAAAAGTGTCCACATTCAGATTGCCTTTTGATTTTACTCTGGAGATTATATCTTGTATCCCAGGTTTCGACGTATCTCCAACCATGTCAGCGGTGAAGTTTATCCGCTTCATTAATGTCCCACTATTAATCCATTCTGATCCAGTGTGCCAGCCTTCAACGCTTGGAGGGCCGAGTAAGTCTTGCCCCATATACCCCGGTTCCTTGGCAAGGTTACCGATGCCGGGTTTCGGGAACTCGTATCCGCCTACTAGTCTCATAGTGCCTACGACCACTTCTACCGGACTTTTGATCTTCTCAAAACGAGCTTCTTTAAAGAATTCGGAATTGAACAGCACACGCAAAACGGCCTTCATGTCATAGTTGGATTCACGGAAGGTATCGGCCAGCAATTGTACAGCTGCTTCATCTCTAGGTGGTTCTACTGACCAAGCCGGTACCTGGGGTTCATCGGCGACGAAGAAATTGTATAAGTGGCGTGCAATAAACCTGGCAGTAGCTGGGTGAGCACATACTATGTCAATAATATCTTCACCGTTGAAGTTTCCTGTATGCCCTAGGAATGTCTTTTCACCGTCGTCATGGTCTTCCTCCTGGTATTCAAAAGCCCAGTCGAATCTACCGGTTCCGCTTCCCCTTGGTATCATCGGTGTGATGGTCCAACCAGTAAATGCTCTTGAACATTCTCTAACATCATCTTCAGTGTAGTTGCCTACTCCCATACTGAATAATTCAAGCAGTTCTCGTCCCCAGTTTTCGTTCACTGCATACGAGTGATTATCGCAGTTATCTAGCCAGTAGATCATTGCGGGATTCTTAGCTAGAGCGACGAGAAGCTCTCTGTAATCCCCCATGCCAATATCCCTGAACATATCTATCTGATGTATGACTTCATGATAATGGTCGATTTTTGAGTATCCAGTAGCGAACACTTGGTGCCAGAATAGCACCATTTTCTCCTGTAATACTCTTTGGGTGCTAACCATGTCATGTAACCAACCTGCCCCGCCCATACCTGATGATGTTATAGGCTTCCAGAAATGGGGGTGGTACCTGAGGAACTCTAGCCTGTCAGAACTTAACTGGGTGTCTGGATTTAGTAGTTCTTCGACTGTCGCGTCGTACCCGATCGATGATCGGTATTCTAATTCTGTTCGAGAGGCTCCGAAACCAGCCCTACGCATAAGATGAGCAATTAATTCGATATCATTGTTCATAAATCTCTCCAGTAACTAGAAATATATTATGTAAGGATAGAGCGCTAATCGGATAAATTAATTGCATAAGTGCACTTAATATTTTCTTTGACTGCCTCTATGAAGCTGAATGCAACTAGGTTAATACCAAATATAACATGAAATCGTGTGTGTTGCTATTCAAACTGATCCTGTGGAAATGCCAAAATGAAAAAAGTATTATTCCTTACATTGCACATTGCTTTATGTTTTATAAGTCACACAATGCGGGTTCTGATGTTGACTATATATGGGATATAATAAGCTCACTTATAACCCCTGATGTTCGAGGTAAATCCATAATGTTCAAAAGTGTATCTAGTCGTGTCAGCTTCCCTGATATGGAGGCAAGTGTTCTTCAATATTGGAAGGATAATAATGTATTTCGCAGGACATATGAAGATAGAAGTTCTGCGCCCGTATTTATGTTATATGAAGGCCCGCCCACGGCAAATGGTAGTCCTGGTATTCATCATGTCTTAGCACGAGTGTTCAAAGATGTGATTTGCAGGCACCGGACTATGAAAGGATATCGTTGTGTAAGAAAAGGTGGCTGGGATACTCATGGTTTACCAGTCGAACTTGAGATTGAAAAAGAGCTTGGACTTAGCTCAAAGAGGGAGATAGAAGAGTACGGTATAGAAAAGTTTAACGAAAAATGCAAAGACAGTGTCTTTAGATATGTAAAAGAATGGGAAAACATGACTGATCGCATTGGATTCTGGGTTGATATGGACGATCCGTATGTCACTTTACATAACAAATACATTGAGAGTGGTTGGTGGATACTTAAGCAAATGTGGGATAGGGAATTGTTATATGAGGGACTACGTGGCACTCCTCATTGCCCACGGTGTGGTACTAGTTTGAGCTCACATGAAGTTGCTCTAGGTTATCGTGAGAACACTCCAGATCCGTCAGTTTTCCCGAAATTCTTGATAGAGCCAGCTAATTTTTCAGATGATCAAAAAAATCATGCCAATATAGACTTATTTAACGAGGTGCCGACGTATTTAGTTGCCTGGACTACTACCCCTTGGACATTGCCTGGTAACACAGCATTGGCAGTGGACGGGGAAGCGGAATATTCGTTAATAGAGATTTCTAGCGACGATAACTCAGAAAGATTAATATTAGCCTCTGAGTTGTTGGAGCCAAATATAAGACAAGATTACACTGTCTTAAAGTCTTTCAATGGGATAGATCTCATAGGACTAGCCTACCGGTCGCTTTATGATCCCAGTTCGTTTGGGAGTGAAATAAGGCAGTTTGTCCAGAAAGATGGATCTCCCGCCACATTAGAGAGTGTGCCAAGCTTTATACCAAAAGTCGTTCAAGCAGACTTCGTATCCATGGATGATGGCACAGGGATTGTACATATCGCACCTGCCTTTGGAGATGAAGATCTGGACCTAGGTCGAGAGAAGGGCTTATGTTTTGTACAACCGGTTGATCTGCAAGGGATAGTGACGGGAGAATATCCATTTTCTGGAATGTTCTTCAAGGATAGCGACCCACTAATCATGGATGAACTCGAAAATAGAGGGCTTCTATTTAATAGGGGCGTGTACAAACATACGTATCCCTTTTGTTGGAGATGTGATACTCCACTCCTTTACTACGCAAAGTCCTCCTGGTACATAAGGACTACCGCAGTTAAAGACAATATGGTCGAAGGCAATGGAAATATCGAATGGCATCCTGAATATATCCGTGATGGCCGTTTCGGTGAATGGCTTAGAAACAATATAGATTGGGCGATCTCTAGAGAAAGGTATTGGGGTACACCTATACCTATCTGGAGATGTGATTTGTGCCAAGCACTAGACTGCATTGGTAGCGTAGACGAACTTAAATCACGAGTGTCAGCAGGATCAGACGTAGAATTCGACGATCTAGATTTACATCGCCCGCATATTGATGCGATTACTTTGCCATGTTCGTCTCAATCGTGTAGTGGAACAATGTATAGGATACCAGAGGTAATGGATGCATGGTTCGATTCAGGTGCAATGCCGTATGCTCAGTGGCATTATCCGTTTGAGAACGAGGATATTGTCAATCAAGGTTTGTTTCCAGCGGACTACATATGTGAAGCTGTAGATCAAACTCGTGGCTGGTTTTACAGCCTACATGCACTCGGTACATTACTACATAATCAACCTGCTTATAAAAACGTAATCTGTCTCGGTCTCATTTTGGATGGCAGAGGTCGCAAAATGAGCAAGAGGATAGGGAATGTTGTAGAGCCAAACTCTATATTAGATGTAACTGGGGCCGATGCACTTAGATGGTATTTGTTCACGGCATCACATCCGGGTGAGCCTCGGAGATTTTCCGATAAGCTTGTTAATGAGACGTTACGACGGGTACTCCTGACGCTTTGGAACGTGTATTCGTTTTTTATAAATTACGCTACTATTGATGACTTTACTCCAAAGGATATACCTAGTGGATGGAAACCAGAGAATGAGTTGGATAGATGGATATTATCGGAGCTAAATGTCTTAGTTACTCAAGTTGATACTTTGCTGGATGATTATAATCCGACTGATGCCGGAAGGAGGATTCAAGAATTTATAGATGGACTATCTAATTGGTATGTTAGGAGGAGCAGACGGAGATTTTGGAGAAGTGAGAACGATTCAGATAAGGTTTCGGCTTATGCAACTCTATACAGTTGTTTGTGCACTACCTCAAAGTTAATGGCTCCGTTAGCTCCCTTTATAGCCGAGGAAATGTATCAAAATCTGGTAAGGTCTATGGATGATTCTGTTGTAGATAGTGTCCATTTGGCGGACTTTCCTGAAGCAGATGTATCACTAGTAGATGAGTCACTCATGGAAGCTACTCGACTCGCAATGAAAGTATCCAGTATGGGGAGAGCTGCTAGATCTAAGGCAGGGCTTAAAGTTAGGCAACCATTAGCAACGATAGCGGTAAAAACCCGAAATGCAGATGAAGAGAAATATTTGGAATGGGTGACTTCACAGGTGCTAGAAGAGCTAAATGTGAAGGAGATCGTAACGTTCTCCAAAATAACAGGGTTGCTGGAAAAAGTAGAAGCAGAGATCGAGAAGAATGTCGATGTTATTGTGTCAATCGACAGATATTCAGTAGCTGTAGAATCGGGATATATGGTTGCGCTTGATTCTCATTTGAGTGAATCGTTGATAGAAGAAGGATTGGCGCGCGAGTTGGCTCATCGAGTCCAGAATATGCGTAAAGATTCAAATTTCGAATTGACTGACCGGATAGTAATATATTACGAAGCGCCAGAGGCAGTCGCAACCGTGATAGCTAATTATGGTGATTACATAAGTCAGGAAACTCTAAGTGATAGTATCCGCAAAGGAAAACCTGAAGATCTATCGGACATCGTTTCTCATACGATCGATGGAATGGAAGTTTTTATTGCAGTACAAAAAGCCTGAGCTTATATGCCGGAGCTTCCTGAAGTAGAGAACACTAAGCGGTACCTAATAGAGGCAGGAGTTGATGGAGCGAAAATTCGCTCTGCGACAGTAACCTGGGCTAATAGTGTGAAATTTCCTAGTGTTGAAGACTTTGTTCTGGATGTACAGGATAAAACTATCGATGGTATAGCGCGCAGAGGAAAGTACCTAATATTTCAACTTGATTCCGGAGATTTGCTAGTACTGCATTTAGGTATGACTGGTGGATTGGTGGTGCAACCAATTGGTGAGGAAAATACTGGACTGGTTAGGCATACATTTGATTTTTATGATGGAAGGCAGCTACGGTTCATTGATCCGCGTAAGTTTGGTCATTTATGGTTAGTGGAACGTTTTACGCAAATAGATTCAAAGATGGGCCCAGAACCGCTTGATCCAAAGTTTACCTCCGATGTGCTTATTGAGATTGTTAGAAATAGGAAGGTGCCTGTAAAAGCTCTTTTGCTAGATCAATCTGCTATTGCGGGACTTGGGAATTTATATGCCGATGAGTCATTGTTTTTGGCGGGAATCCATCCTGCATGTTTGTCTGCAGATTTAGATGCAGTGCAGGTGGAGCGTTTACATGATTCAATGGTGGCTACCCTTAAACATTCAATAGATATATATGACAATGATCGAGCTGCATTGGGTTCAGATCGCTCTTTTGGTTTGCCTAATTGGACGATGGTCAGAAATCTTGGAGCACCGTGTGTGAATTGTTCTGTGCCAATGGAAATGATCAGAGTAAGAAATCGAAGCAGTTATTATTGTCCCAATTGTCAGAAATAGACTTGATAATTTCCGCTCTCGTAATGTTGTGTTGACGGAAGAGATGGCACTGCGTAAACTAGGAATTGAGGTCAAGATTTAGTTCGAGTAACTTATGAATGTTGAGAACTAAATCTGTGGTTGCCTAGTAACAAAATAACCAAGTACAGCGCTCTACAGGAGGATCAGAAAAGATGGCCGGATACCGGAAAGATGAAGCACAAGATTGGGCGTGGGAGTCTTTAAAGGGTCAATGGAGTACCCTAGTTACTCCGTTCAATCAAGATAAATCCTATGATGAGGACGGTATGCGCCGTAATATAAGGCACATACATAAACTCGGTACTGTAGGCGCAGGGTGTACTTGGGCTATGGGCGAGTTTTGGAGTTTAACTTTTGAAGAACGCTGCAGAGTGATGGATACAGTAGCAGATGAATCAAAGGGGAAAATTCTGACCGGAGCGCATGTAACTCACACTTCTACGAAAGATATGATTGAGTTAGCGCACAGAGCTGAGACGTCGGGCATTGATCTGCTGATGGTAGCTTCTCCGTATATGGTGGCTAAGACTGAAGATCAGGTTTTCGAATATGTGAAACTACTCGCTGATAATACTGACATGGCTATTATGTTTTATAACTCACCTCAGTTCGGATTTGTAATGAGCCCTCAGGGACTCAAACGGTTGTGCCAAATTCCCAATGTAGTTGGCGTTAAGGAAGCCAGTTTTAATCAACAAACATCTATAGAAACCCATCTGTTAATCGGAAAACAATCAGTTATTAGTACTCCCGATGAATGGATATTTCATAAAGCTAAGGAACTAGGTTTTCAGCAACAAGTAATGTTTGCTAATACATCTGACTGGCGTTTTGATACACCTGAATGTAATCGATATGTGCAGTTCATTGATAAGGCTACGAGAGGTGATCTGGATACCGAGTTCTACAACAAATATTTGAAAGATTTGAAAGCTCTGTCAGACAAGTGGTGGGGAGGAACAGTAAAGAAATACAGCGGTGTTCTGCCGGCTTCAATGTGCAAATATTGGGGGGAATTAATGGGCATGGCTGGTGGAGGAGTCCGTTCTCCACTGATTGATCTGACTAGTGAAGAGATAGAAACTCGCAAGAGTGAGTTGCTGCCGTTAATTCCTGCGGTAGAAAATACAGAAGTTGGGTCTAGTAGGAATCATGCTGTCTGGCTAAATGAAAAAAGTTCTAGAGAAACGGATTTCTCTG
>Ga0114932_10004939_pt1 | contig 12086 bp, 6 predicted proteins | sample 2SBtaG_2_FD_87286 | JGI IMG/M metagenome (GOLD analysis project Ga0114932, IMG submission 87286) | Deep subsurface microbial communities from Kolumbo volcano to uncover new lineages of life (NeLLi) - 2SBTROV12_ACTIVE470 metaG | ecosystem: Environmental > Aquatic > Marine > Volcanic ... | reverse complement strand
TCCGTTGCCCTTACTGCATGCCGCGCGAGCGCTTTGGGGAGGATCACACATTTCTCCCGCGCCGCGCCTTCCTGACCTTTGATGAAATCGAAAAAGTCGTTCAGGCGAGCCTCCCTCTTGGTCTTGAAAAGGTCCGCTTAACAGGTGGCGAACCTCTTCTTCGCCCCGACCTCGCCGATCTCGTTTCTCGTCTTTCGAACCTCGGTGTCGACCTAGCACTCACAACCAACGGCTCCCTACTCCGCCGCAACGCACCTGCACTCGCAGCAGCTGGTCTCTCGAGGGTCACTGTAAGTCTGGATGCCCTCGACGAAAACGTCCACCGAGTGATGTGTGATGCCGATGTGGGCGTCGCAGATGTCCTCGATGGAATAGACGCGGCACTGGAGGCAGGGTTGTCACCAGTGAAGGTGAATTGTGTCATCAGGAGAGGGGTCAATGAAGAGCAGGCAGCCAAACTAGTCCACCACTTCCGCGGCACTGACGTCACCGTCCGATTCATTGAATTCATGGATGTGGGGCGGACAAATGGCTGGACTTTAGGAGAGGTTGTGCCGAGCAGGGATCTTCTCAAACATCTACAGAAAGAATTCGATTTGATTCCGCTTGAGGCCGAGAACGCCTCCGATGTTGCTGTGCGATGGGGTCATTCGGATGGGTCTGGCGAAATCGGCCTGATTTCTTCTGTAAGCGCGCCTTTCTGTGGAGATTGCGTGCGCGCGAGGATTTCTGCTGATGGAAGGCTATTCACTTGCTTATTCGCTTCTGGTGGCCACGACCTTCGAGCTTTGATTCACAACGGTGCAAACGGAGGAAATCTAACTGCGGCCATCGCTGCAATCTGGACGCGTCGCGCTGATCGCTACTCTGAATTGCGTTCTGAGGAAACTTCTGCACTTCCACGAATCGAGATGTCATACATCGGCGGTTGAGATCGTATCGATCGCTGCAAGCACCGCCGACCAAGGTGCATCAGTTCTAAACGAAGGCTCAGTATAATGCGAAACTGATGCACTGTGACCCTGTTCTTTGAGGTAAGCAACCATCTTTGCAGGGCTCGGCGGCGAGCCTCGCTCAAGCCAACTTGCGAGTTCATCGACTGCAATTAGATGCGCTGCAGAGATTGATTCCGCTTCCTCTGCAAGATTGCGAACCGACCGCACAACTCGTCTTCGCTCTGCCTCGAAATCTGCTCCACTCCATCCGGCCGGGTCTTCGCCCGCAGCCTCTGGCCCACACATTTCGAGGGCGCGTTCAGTAGTCATGGACGACATTGCATCTGCATTAGCAATCGGGCCAATCCACATAGGCCCTGAAACGCGTTTATCTTCACGAGCAACAGGGTGAGAAAGCGGAAGGAAACAACGTATTGGCAGGTCGCTACCGTCGTCAGCAGGGAGCAAACCTGCTGCAACCGAAGCATCGACTTCGGCTTGATTTGGAGTGTAAACTCTCCAGCCCAGTGATTCCTCGACATCATTCGCACCAGTCATCACACGCCTCACGCTTACGGATACACGCAGATGGTGCGAATCCCAAATGGATAGCAAAGGCTCGATGCTTCGGTCATGGCGCGCTGCCGCGCGCGCGACTGTTGCCATCAGCACACGTAGTCCAGAATCGTGCTTCATTTTGTCCAGCCGAACTCTCGCCCCATAGCGCCGCATCAGTGGATTCTTCGATGATCCAGAGAGTGCGGCAGAATCAGTGGCGCTGACCTCCAATACACCGCGTCTGGCCAGCGCCTGAATCGCCGTATCGAGAAATGGTACGGGCGAGCCGAAAGGATCGATGTCAATCCAGTGCCATCCCTGAGAGAGTATGCTCGACCGTAAATCACCGAGAAGAGAATTGAATTCACCTCGACCGGCAGGAAACTCAGATTCGGTCGCCATTGCCCAATCAAGAGCATTCTGATTCATATCACCTGCAGTTGCAATCAAACGTTCTCCAATCCCCTCTGGTAATTCATGCAACCAACGCCTCGCGCGCAAGCCAGATGCGCTGAGCCCATCGATCGCTCGAATTGGCCCATCGCCCAAAATTCCAGACTCGATAACATGAGCCATCAGTAGCACGCTACGTGTGCGCGAGCCGGCCATTGCTGGATTATGAAAGACCGCATCGGAGCTCTTTGCAGCAGGGCCTCTTGTTGTCGAATCGGGAGCGCTAGTAACTCGGGTTAGCGTGCGCCCTTCCCTGTGGATGAGGCCAGGCCAGCCTGGAAGAGTCGGAGTTCCCACGACGCGACGGGCGAGCCCTCACACATTGGCTTGACTGCTCGCAAGAGTTAGGCAAATCGATGCGATGACGGCTCAATAATGCTCGAATAGAACACGCGAATCGGCATGCTTCACTCGGTGCCCATCATCGGTTACAACACCCACTTTTCGACTACCGGGCAACCTCTCAGTAAGCCATTTTTCCACTGATTCAGCAACTTCTGTGGAGACCGCGAGACACATACCCATACCCATGTTGAAAACACGGTGCATCTCGAGTGTTTCGACAGGTCCGACCTCGGCCATCCAAGTAAACTCGGGTGGAATTGGCAGCGGGTCTGAGATGTGCCAACCGAGGCTCTCGTGGAGTCTCAGAAGATTCGACAATCCACCTCCGGTAATGTGCGCGATGGCCTTCAGATCTTTACTAGCACACGGGCCCGATTCATCTCTACAAGCATCGATCAAATCGATAATCGGATTTACATAGATTCGAGTAGGATTCAGTAAGACTTCACCCAAGGTAGCTCCGGATTCATCCGCACCCTCAATTTCACGTCCTGGGTGAGTCGCATCGAACGGCGCGGGATCCGTCAATCCCAAACCCGATTTCTCAACAACAGCACGAAGCAGCGTGTAACCATTGGAATGGACTCCACTACTTGGCAAGCCGATGATTACGTCTCCCGCCGCTAATCCCTCTCCGGTAATTGCTGAGCCAGCAGGAAACCATCCAAGGGCAGTACCCGACAAGTCGAGTTCGGTGACAATTCCAGGAAGTGTCGCTGTTTCGCCACCGGCCAGTGTGATTCGAGCACGACGGCAGGCTTCGGCAAGAGATGCTCCGATGACTGCGTGAACCTCAGGGTTCGTTTCAGGAACTGCGATGTAATCGACGAAGGCGAGTGGTTCTGCACCGACGCACAAGAGGTCATTGACATTCATTGCCACACAATCGATACCGACCCCCTCGTAGCGACTGAGTTGGTTAGCCAATTGTAACTTCGAACCTACTCCATCGGTCGCTAGAGCCAAGCGTGAATCTCCGAATTCAATAATTCCACCGAAGCCACCGGGTAGAGGAACAGGAGCGCCTCGAGTTCCGGCTTGTCTTACTGAACCACTGAGTGAACCAATTAGGCTGGCAATAGCAGCACCTTCGGCATCGATGTCGACACCGCTGCTGGCATAGTCCATCGGGGTGTCTACCACGACTGAAACGCAAGGGCGGGACTTCATGATTCAATCGGCGGGAGGAGGTCGGATTTAGAACGAGATTTGTTTTCTTTCAAATGCTGAAAATCAATCGAATATTTAGATTACGTTCGATGTGGTAAACTCAATATTTTTTGGTAGTTTCAGTTTAACCGAATTACAACTAAATAATTCCGAAATTCGGAGTTGTTGTTTTTAGAAATCCGCTTAATGTGTAATAAATACCCGCAGTACCCCATTTTTGGGCATCGAAGACTTCCTGTTCCCAAACCCCTGAAAACGGTGTGTTTAGAATCAAAATAGCGAACTTCTATAACAAATACGGAATGTGGTAGGCTGCACTAATGAGCGTGAGATACACCATGTTAGACAAGAAAATGATTGCAATGCTGATGACTCTCAGTATGCTTGCGGCTGCGTTCGCAGGTTGTCTGGGTGGGGAAGATGAGGACGATGTCTGGACTCTGATGCCAGCTGACGATGTGTCGGCTGACTTCGTGACTTCAGACTGAGACCCAATCATCCCCAATTTGAATGACGGCGAGATGTGCGATGCCATTATCTCGGCGATGACGAAGACGGAGGAGCGCGACCAAGTCGTCGACTTCACTCGTGGTTACTACACAAGTAGCCAGGGTGTAATCGGTGCGGCTGGATCCGCAGCTATCTCGGACGTCTCGGACCTGAATGCGGCTGGTACAACCGTCGCTGTTCAATCCGGAACGACCTCTGACCTCTATGCCCAAGACAATCTTGCGGCCGCGACAATTGTTGCGTACGGAGATTTCCCCTCGGTCATAGCGGCAGTCGGAAACGGTGAGGCGGACTACGCCATGGGTGATTCACCTGTGCTCGCGCTGTCTGGCGACCTGATGACGACTTTCTCAGATGAGACCTTCGGACTCGCAGTCCGTGAGGACTCGGGCGAATTGCTCGATGCCCTCAATGTCGCAATCACTGCGATTGTTGACTCTGGCGAGTACGATGCCATCTTTGGCGCTTGGTTCGACGGAGCTGTCGTCCTCACGGATGACCGCAATGACGACACCGCGACCTCGTACCCAACCCCAAGTGAGGGTTCAACCCTCTCTGCGGTTCTCGAGTCCGGTTCGCTCATGTTGTGCTCTGACACTGCTTACCCGCCGTTCGAGAGCCTCGATGAGGACGGTAACGCTGTTGGATTCGACGTTGACGTCGCAAACGCGCTTGTCGATGAGATCGCTGCTCACTACATGGGTAACGATAACCCAGTATTCGTAGCTCCAGTATCAGAATCAATGAAGATTGGTATGCTAAACCCAATGACTGGTCCAATCGCAGTCTATGCACCTCCGTTCACGGTGTCTGCACAGATGGCAATTGACGACCTCAATGCAATGGGCGGAAACTTCGAGCTTGTAGAGGCTGACTCGGGCTGTGACGGTACTGTCGCAGCAACAGCAGCACAGGCTCTTGTCGACGCTGGTGTTGTAGGTGTCGCTGGTGCAGCATGTTCCGGTGCTTCAATGGGTGCTAACGCAGTACTCAGTGCAGCAGGAGTTGTACAGGTGTCATACGCAAGTACTAACCCTGGTCTTTCTGACTCTGCTGCTTACCCACACTTCTACCGTGTGGTTCCAAGCGATGCAATTCAGGGACCCGCCATGTCTGACATGGTGGGCGCTACTGGCGCGGCCAACCCGGCTCTGCTGCACATGACCAACGACTACGGTTCTGGTCTAGCAGACGCCTTCGCGGACGCTTGGGGTGGGGAGGAATTCCTTTGCACCAAGATCGGATACGCGGATGACCAAACAGACTTCGCAGCAGAAGTACAGGCCATCGCCGACGCTGGTTGCGACTCGGTGGTCATGGTGACTTACTCTGCAGATGGTGCTGCTATCCTTGAGACAATGGCCTACCTCGGCCTAGCTCTGCCAACTTTCGGCGCTGACGGAATTGCAGACGGAGCCTTCTTGGAAGACTTTTCAGCCCCTGCTGCTGCTAACGGTGTCCAAGCTACTAAGCCTCGAGCAGGCTCTAGTGCTGGAGACTTCGTAGAGCGCTGTGCTGCAGATGCAGACTGTGCTGGTGGTATCTACACTGCTGAGACATACGACGCAGTAATGATGATTGGAAAGGCCGCTATGATGGAAGACGGCGCTAACATGCCCACACACATGGGAATGGTCGGCACTGACTACCAAGGAGCATCAGGAGTACACACTTTCGATGCTGCAGGCGACGTCGCAGGTGCAGGTTACGATATTTGCAGCTTCGATGCGCTATCAAGCACAGATGTCTTCTTCAGCTGCCGAGCTTACTGGACCCGTGACGGTGGAGTCGCTGCAAGCGAGTTCACTGGCGCGACTGTCAAGGTTGGTTTCCTTAACCCAATGACAGGTCCAATTGCTGTCTACGCACCGGGCTTCGGAGTTGCGGCAAACGTCGCTCTTGGAATGATGAACATCGCAGGCTGGGGATCCGGCCTACAGTTCGAAATGGTCATGGCCGATTCAGGCTGTGATGGAACTGCAGCAGCAGCTGCAGCCCAGACTCTAGTAGATGCTGGAGTTATTGGTGTAGTTGGAGCAGCATGTTCTGGTGCTACAATGGCCGCTAACGCTGTTCTCAGCGCAGCCGGAATCCCAATGATCTCGTACGCAAGTACTAACCCAGGTCTAAGTGATGCAACAGCATATCCACACTTCTTCCGTGTGGTTCCAAGCGATGCGATTCAGGGCCCTGCTCTAGCTGATGTAGTCACTGCAGGTGGCTCCAGCAACATCGCACTTCTGCACATGACCAACGACTACGGTTCAGGTCTTGCAGATTCGTTCGACGCTGCTTGGACGGATGCAGGTAACACACTCTGCACCAAGATAGGCTATGCTGACACCGATACCGACTTTACCTCTCAGGTTCAGTCAGTTGTCGATGGTGGCTGTGACAGTGTAATGTTGATTTCGTACGCTGCAGATGGTGCTGCAATCGTTGAGGAGTTATCTGCTCAAGGATTCGCTGGTGCAATCTACGGTGGAGATGGAGTTGCTGAAGAGGGACTTTGTGCCTCTATGGCAGACAACTCAATCTGTGACGGAATAGTTGCTACCAAGCCAGCATCTGCTACACCTAACGAGCGCTCGATGGCTTTCGCCGCAATTTGTGGCGATATTCCAGACTGTGCTGGTGGTATCTACACCGCTGAGGCATTCGATGCTATGATCATCATGGGATACGCGTACTTCGCAGGCGCATCTGCACCTGCTGGTACCTCAATGACCCAGTTGATTGCAGCAACAGGCCAAGGCTTCGTTGGTGCTAGTGGTGTCCACAGCTTCGATGCTGCTGGAGATGTAGCCGGTAACGGATACTGCGTCGGTACGTTCAACGTCGACGCGGGCGCTGTGTCGTTCGACTGCGACCGATTCTGGTCGCGCGACGCCGGCGTGCAAAACGCGTGAACTCGTAGAGAACACGCACTGGGAACGTAAAGCTCCCCAGCGGGAAATACCCGCTGGGGGGCCCCCCTAACCCTTTTTGAAACTGCAGAGTTGAAACTGAATTCTAATTCCCAACGGTGTGCCAGATGATGGAATCTGCCAGATCCGCTTGGAATTCCCTCCCTCGTGGCCAGCGACGCCTGATCATCTCACTGGCAATAATGGTCGATGCCTGGGTCGGTCTTCGCTACGGTTTCGGCTCGCTTAATCTCCTTGACAAGATTCTGAGTGGCGGTATTCCGAATGACATGGTTTGGCTCCTTCAGATTGTCATCGCAATTTCGGGCGGATTTATGCTCATCAAGATCCTCTTCGACGATGTCCCCGAACATCCCATCCGCTCGATAGGAATCGCTTGTTCACCTCTCTTTCTTCTCTTCATAGTCTACTTGACTCTAGATATCCTGTTCAAAGGAATGTCTGATGATGCAATCATCACTCTCGATTTGATTTCTATCAGTGTCGGCACACTGACATGGTCAACGACTTATCTGGCGATAGCAGTCGGCCTGACGTTGACATACAAGGTCCAGCGATACGGAAATTTCGCACAATCTGAATTCTTCATGATTGGGATGTATCTGTCCATGGTTATGGTCTGGGTTGACCAATTCTACCCATTAGCCTCAGCACCACGTGATGGCGTTCTGGTCTGGTCATTGCTGCTATGGACTATCATCGGTGCCTTCGTTCTCACAGGAATCGCTGGAATCGTCATCGACCGTTTGGTCTACCGTGGTTTCCGCCAGAAAAACGCCTCACCTCAAGTGATGATGATTGCCTCACTCGGTATCGCTCTAATCCTTCGCGCCTTGGTCTACTTACGATTCGGCGCGGGAAAGAAAATGTTCGAACCAGACGCTGATTGGCGAGTCCCGTCCCTTCGTTGGGACATTCCCACTACCAAGTTGCGATTTTACCTTGGAGATCGCAGCATCGATGAGGGTTCTACGTACACTCTGAATTCCTGCGATGCTGAGGGCGGAGAACGAATAGTCGTCGAAGGTAGCAAACCGCTCTTTGAGACATATGATTTGGCGACCAATTGTGTCGATCAAGCGACGACCGGCTATGCTTACTACAAGGGAGCAATGCCGGCCGTGATTTTCATCTCGGTGATTCTACTTCTGATTCTCCTGAACAAGACAAGGCTCGGTCGCCGCATGCGTGCTGTGGCCGACAACCCCGACCTAGCCGCCTCTAGCGGCATTAACGTCGAGAACGTGCAGATGACTAGCGCTTTCCTTTCGGCTGGCCTCTCGGGTATGGGTGGAGCTATCTTTGCGATGACGCTGCGCTTCACACCAGAGACCGCTTTCAGTCTACTTCTCCCCTCATTCGCCGTCATTGTCCTCGGTACGATAGGATCGATTCCTGGTGCTATCATTGGCTCGCTCATCGTCGGTTTCGTCCGAGCCCTCTCATCTCCTGTCCTAATTGGAATAGGACAACCCCTTGGGCGTTCAAATTACACAGCTCTCGATGGTGTCATGCCCTACATCTTCCTCATCGCCATTCTGATGATTATGCCCGAGGGAATTGGCGATGCCTATGAGAAATGGAAGGTCAACCGACTTCGCAAACGCGCGGAACAGGTTTCGGCGCCTAGTAAGAAGACCGGCGCGGTCTTGGCCTTCCTTCCAACAGGAATGTTCGGATTGCATAATATGCAGCAGCGCAAGGAGTCTCGCGGGCAATCGATGATGATTGCAAGCGTAGGGGCCTATGTCTTCCATCGAATCTCAAATTTCATTGGGGCTAATTCCTTCTCTGAAGGTGCTTGCTCTCAAACCTGCCAGGATAACGAAGGTGTCTCCTCTAACCTCGAATTAGTCACAGGTAGAACTGATGGAACTCTTGTTATCGCCGACTCCCCATTTACAGAGGCTAATATTGACTCACCACCGAGCGATGTTGCTCCTTATCTGCATGAGAGTTGGGCTGCAGAGCATCTCCAATCCATGAATGAGAAATGGTATGATCTGATGTCCGGAGAACTGATACTTCTCGATATCATTTCAACGCTCGGCGATATCATTTGGCCAGCTCTGCCTCTACTCGTATGGCTCGTCGCGATTGTCGAAGGCGTTTACTTGCTACAAGGCCGCGATGATGACCCTCTCCGCCCAATCATCTCGAAGTTCGAAGACGCTACTTCATCCACAGGCACCGGCTTCTCGGGACTCACGATTTCAATGAAGCAATTAGGGACTCACCTTGATTCAATTCCGAAGAAAGTTGGCCCCATAATCGACTCCCTGACTGATAATTTACGTCGCCCCTTCTCGCGTGGAGAAGTCGATAGAAGTGGAGGAGATCACTTGGCTATTTATGGGCGCGAGAGTCCGAAGGGTTCGTGGATAATGTTCGGTGTTTTTATGTTCATTCTTCTCCTATTCTTAGCTTGGCTTCCGGTTGCTGAGCAAGATGGAATGCGCTTCATCAAGGTGCTTCAGGTATCGAATGTACTTGTCACACTCTCAATATTTGCCTTGATGGCTTTCTCTCTTAACTTACACACGGGTGTGACAGGAATGGTCAATTTCGGTGTGATTTTCTTTGTAGGAATTGGGTCGATTGTCGTCGGTATCCTCAGTGCTCCATCGGAACTCCATGGATACGACTGGCCGGTTATTCCCGCGACGATTGTAGCGATTTTGGTAGCGGCGCTGGCGGGATGGATGCTAGCTTATCCGACAGCCCGTCTTCGAATGGATTACTTCGCAATCGTTACGATTTCGCTTGGCGAGATTGTCAGGGTTCTGCTAGCCGGAGAACCCCTACTTCGGGCTGGATCGTGGGGTTCCTCCATCGGAATCTCACGCTACACTCTACCTGGTGAATCATGGTGGTTCTGCGGCTCGGATGTGCCGAATAAGGCACCTCTTGCTGGCCTTGATGCGACACTTGGCACTGCTGATGATATTATTCAGAGGATGGAACCGTCAGATTGCCGCGAAGCGGTCGATTTGTCGAGTCCCGCGGTATCTATTGGTGACTTGATGAATCTCGGTGAGCCGGCGCCTTACATGCTGCTACTTGCAGTCATTGGCATCCTCAGTACCATCTTCGTCTGGTGGTTGCTTGACACTATACTTGCCTCTCCATGGGGTCGCATTCTGCGCGCTATCCGTGAGGATGAAGAGGTCGCGCAGCACCATGGTCACGACGTTCTCACGCACAAGGCGGCGAGCCTAGCGCTTGGCGCGGCAATTGCTGGCTTTGCCGGTGCGCTTTGGGCTTGGAAGCTGACAGGATTCCAGCCTAATCACATGATGCCAGCCAGGTCGACATTCCTCGTCTGGGCAGCATTCATCGTTGGTGGCGCTGCCAATAATCGAGGCATGGTTGTCGGTGCTTTCATCATCGTCTTGATGGAATTCGTCTTCAACGTCCTCGTCGCTGGCCAAGGATCTTCAGACCTGCCATTGCACACTACGGCGGGACATATCGATAGTCTGTTTGAATGGCTAGTAGTTGACTCATGGGAGGTAGTCAACATCTTCCTCGTGCTCGCTCTGCTAGGTTGGCTCACGAATAGAGCCGGACTACGCGAAGTCGGTTTTGCCGGCGCAGTCACATTTACTTTCACTGGCTTGATGATGGGTCAGCGATCCATCGATGAAACATTCTCCGGCGGATTACAAGCCGATATGGCCTATGTCAAGGTCCTTCTCATTGGCTTCCTAATCCTCTTCTCTCTCAAGTTCAACCCGAAGGGTCTGTTGCCAGAGGTCCCGAGCCGCCCGGATCGCCCACAAGCGGCAGAAGCGGGCGGCGAAGGAGGTGATTCAAGTGAGTGAACCAGTGCTCAAAGTCGAGAATCTAAGAAAGGAATTCGGCGGACTCGTCGCTGTCAAGGATGTCTCGTTTGAGGTCGGACCGGGTGAGTTCGTTGGATTGATTGGGCCAAATGGATGTGGTAAATCGACGACATTCAATTGCATCAGTGGGCTGCTTCAGCAGACTTCTGGCAAGGTTGCTGTCTTCGGCGAGGACGCCTCGGAGATGCGCCCTGACGAAATCCAGAACTTGGGCTTCACTCGCACGTTCCAACATACACGTTTGTGGCGGCAAATGACAGTGATTGAGAATCTGTTAGTGCCACCACGTCAGCAATTCCAACCGCAACCTCTCAAAGCGATTCTTTGGCCATTCACGCGACCCGCTGAGGAGGCTCGTTTGGCTCGTGCCTACGAGGTTCTCGACCAGCTTGAGGTTCCTCATATGGCTCATAACCTCGCGAGCGAGCTTTCTGGCGGCCAGTCGAAACTCGTTGATATCGGCCGCTCGATGATGGGCGACCCGCAGCTCTTACTGCTTGACGAACCGGTTGCTGGGGTCGCCGGCCCTCTCGCTCTCAAGATTTTCAATAATCTGCGAAAGATTGTCGATGAGACTGGAATTTCAGTCCTGATTATCGAACACAATATGGATTTCATCCTACGTCAAGGAGTCGACCGAATCGTCGTCATGAAAGAGGGGGAAATTCTCATGGTCGGCACTCCGGACGAGGTTCGAAGCAATCGTGCGGTTATCGAAGCGTATCTCGGAGCGGTAGGCGATGAATCGGAAGAAGGAGGTGAAGAAGAATGAGCGAACGCATTCTCGAGGTCAAGGGCCTCAACGGTGGATACGGCTCTGTGCAGATTCTCTACGATATCGACCTCTACGTCGACAAGGGTGAATTCGTAACTATCATCGGTCCCAACGGCTGTGGTAAATCGACTCTCATCAAGACGATTTTCGGCATCGCAACGCATTACTCAGGCTCTGTGGTCCACAACGGCGACGAGGTTTCTGGATGGCGAACTGACCAATTGGTCAATCGCGGAATTGCCTACGTCCCTCAAGTCAACAACGTCTTCCCTTCACTGACTGTGCACGAAAATTTGCAGATGGGTGGCAATAAATTGCCTACCAAGTTGCTGAATGAAAGAATCGAGCGCGCACTGAATATGTTCCCTGATTTGCGCGATCGTACTCACGATCTTGCAGCTTCTCTTTCGGGTGGTGAGCGCCAGATGTTAGCTATTTCTCGGGCGCTCATATCCAACCCGACCTTCTTGTTACTGGATGAGCCTACTGCTGCTCTTTCTCCGCTTTATCAGCAGCAGATTATCGAGCGCATCGATTCGCTGCGCTCGGAGGGAATTACTGTGCTGAT
>Ga0114932_10004935_pt1 | contig 12099 bp, 29 predicted proteins | sample 2SBtaG_2_FD_87286 | JGI IMG/M metagenome (GOLD analysis project Ga0114932, IMG submission 87286) | Deep subsurface microbial communities from Kolumbo volcano to uncover new lineages of life (NeLLi) - 2SBTROV12_ACTIVE470 metaG | ecosystem: Environmental > Aquatic > Marine > Volcanic ... | reverse complement strand
ATTACCTCCCAATGTACTTCATACACATCTACAGCTTCACCCTCTCCATCCCTATAGCCCCAATCCCAAGTGGCGTTTCCTTTACTTACCATTCGCCACGGGTCTTCATCATTAGCTATAAAGAGTTCCTCAGCTTCTTCCTGTGTATCAGCTTCGATATTAATTATCCATTGACGGTCTTGTTGTTCTGTATATCTAATTGGAAATGTTGGCATGTTACATAGCTCCCCATTTACATATCATTAATCCACCAGCTACACCTGTCATAAAGGTCAGCGCAAACAACCAATAATCCGTGAATGTGTAGTGCTGGTATTTAGTACCATTGGACTTATACTTTCTACGATTCATCAGCCACTCCTTTATTTGTTTTCTTGTTATGGGAATTATTCTATACATGATTTAACTCTGTGTCAAACCCCAATCATAAATTGATTTCTTGCTATCATCCACAAGAACCGCTTGATGGAATTGATGTTCACCCTCCCAAGGACTGTACGCCTCACCTAATTTCCAGGCAGTTGGCCTTTCAACCTTACTTGGCCCATCAACTAGCCAAACCCGTTTATCTTCCCACTCAATGTGGGGGAAAGAAGCAATAATACTATCAGCATCTTTAAAGCCCATAGCAGTTATAACATAAGTAGCAGGTACATCTGAACCATGAACAGGAACAGTGTATTTATATTCACCTGCGGTAAAAATCATTGCCTCTTCTCTAGCAGTTCGCTCTGTATCATTGTACATAGCTTTAGCTTCATCTAAGCAGGGGCAAGAATCATCCTCATAACACTCTAGACAGTTATCTTCCGGCTCCCAATTGGTGTAGTAACAATCATCATAGTTATCTACATCCTCGTCAGTAAGACTGAAATGTGCTGGGCAATAATAGGCATCATCAACCAAAAATCCCCACATTATAAGGCCGTAAGTGCATCCTGGCTCATTACAATAACGCTCATTGTCACATCGCTCGCCAGCATGGGGGCATACTTGTTTAGTAGTCATGGATTTCTCCTCTTCTCTAGTTGTATACCTATCTTAGCATCTTATTGATATTTTTGTCAAGTGTTTGTTTTATCAAGTGAATAGTTAGGGGACGAACTATTCACTCCCCCAAATATGTTTTATCTACAATATAAGATTGGATTTTACGCCAAGCTGCAATCATCCCAAGATACTCATGAAACACTAAGGCTCCTATTCTTCCTTGAGTATCTATTTGATATTGTATTGCATCAATTCGATCTTGTAGGTCATTATAAAGTATCTCTGCATCTAACATTAGTTGTCCTCCTCTATCCAATCGATATTTATGCTTTCTATTCCATATACGGTTCCCCCTGGAGATTCTATTAGCATGTAGCCATTATCATCCATCCAGAGTTCTTTAGCGGGAAAACATTCTAAACCTATCCAGACGTGTCTTTTTGGGATAGCTGGATAGGCGTTATATAACTCTGAAACATTATCGACATCTGGTTGTCGTATTAAATCAGCCCGTATTTTTGTATCGTCAAAAGACTCCCAACCTGATGGAGGTTCTCGTAAAATTACTTTAGTACTCATATTAGTAATCATCTCCCAGGTTTTCATCCATAAATGCGAGTTGTTCCCACCCATTACCCCCATTCTCTGCCCATCCACAGTAGCAACGGGCTAAGCCCTCATGGTCACCACAATCTATGCAAATATAAGCCCCACAGTATCTATCCATAATACGGGTAACTCCGTCTTCGTACATATCATACTCATGCTTACACATATCATCCCTCTCTCTTAGTTGATGCACTAATCATAACATTTATTAAATACTTTGTCAAGTATGTAGTGAATAGTTACGATCCGAACTATTCACTTTGGGGGGAAAATTAATTATGCTACTCGTTTAACTATTAAGCCAGCTTCCGGTTCGCCTAAATCCATAGACTCCCCTATCATTAAATCTCTTAAGCTACTAATCTCATCATCTAAGAGTTGGCACTCTTCTATAGGTAGGACATTTCCATGTACATCTATAGTCTGGGCTTTAATAAATTCTTCTAAAAGGAATACATGAGGATTGCACATGTATTCCGTAATTTCTATCTTCTTCATTTTTTTCATCCATTGAACTTCTATTTCTCGGCTGTCCGGTTGTTCCTCATGAGAGGTATTACAGTCCCAACAATAATCTGATTCCTTTTTATTATGAATATAATCATATTCACATTCACAGTCCCAGAAATCAGGATTCGTTTCTATACTCATGGCTTACCACCAACTACTGTATATGACTTTATCCCCGGCATCCAAAACCATCTTAGCCGTTTCGAGAAAAACTAAATCTTCTTTCAGGTCTTGGTAATCCCCCCGGTTATTCCTATAATCATAAGAGTCACCTCCAAAGAAGAACCCACCAGTTTCTGGTAATCTACGGTTCTTTATTTCATCACTTAACCGTATAATATCTTCCCAACCTAGTTCCAAATCTACACAGTTAAAGTCATCAAAAACTTCCCCTGTGTTTGGGTCTGTTTGTGGGTTAGGTTTTCCCTTTTCTACCCATAGATTTTCCATCCAGCCTTGGAGCCTATTATGCTTACGCCAGTAAGCTATCTCCAATGCTTCTCCGTTTTTTATTCTGTAGGCATATTGGTCGAGTCCCATATCAGTTCTCCTTTCGTTTAGTTGATGTACTAATATTAACACCGATTAAATAGTTTGTCAAGAGCAGAGGGAGAAGAAGCAGAAGGAGCAGGAGCAGAGGGAGCAGAAGGTAGGATCAGCAGAAGAAGCTCTCCTTAATCTTTAACATTTATTGCTTTCCTTTCCTCAGCTAAAGCTCTCCACATAGCTTCCATCTCTCTGTGCGCCTCTAAGTCACGATAGTCCAAACCCTTTATCAAGGCAGGATGAACCTCATAAGCATCACCAAATGGAATGTGCTGTAGTGTTAGAGGCTGTTCCTTAACTACCTTATACATAGCCCTACCATCAGCTATAGGGAAGCTCATAATATTCTCCCATCCGATAGCAGTTAAATCAGCTTGCTCGACCTTTATACACTCTTGTACTGTTGAACAGTGGCATCCACTACCACCACTCCAAACCAGCTTGTCCCAATGTCCCCTTGCTTTGCTTTTCAATAATCTAGCCATTAGGTATCTCCTTCTTAATGTCTAATATCGCCTTCGATGTGGTCGAATATCTCTTCGTAACCTGGGTAAACATAATCTAAGAGGAACTTCATATCACTGATGTTTGACTCTTCTCTCATGACTCCATCTACTTCACAGAGCTTTTTAATCCCGTAGTAAAGAGCTTGAGCTTGAATGAATTGTCCCCTGTGGGACTTAGCAAATGCCTGTACTTCTGCTAGGGAAGGTAATATTACTTCATCGTACATTACTGTATCTTTTCCTTATTAATATTTAATCTTAAACAATCCGTACATCTATTATGTAAATCGTTGAGAGACTTCTGAATCTCTACATGTCCTGCTGGCCCAGAGTAGATAACCTTTTTTAAGTCTGACTTATGATTGTACCCCCTACGTTTCATTTCCTGGGATAATTGCTCATGTCGGCTATTAATATTTCCAGTATCTATCAGCCCATTCTCTAAATAGCCTTGAATCGAATATCCTTTATCGATACACCCGACCAACATATGCAATTCAACGTGTTCACCTAATAAGTGTTTCCGGCATAAGGTATCGGGCTTAACCATCCACATTCGCATTAATTTATTCCTATGGACTGTGTGAAATAATCGGAGAAAGTGTCAGGATTTATTTTATAATCAACAGACCCGAACCAATTTAAGGAAGGGCGTGTACCTTTAAACACTGGATTATTTGGGGGGAGAAAATGAAGAAGTGCATCCTCTTCTAATGATACTAGCCAATCTAGAACAGCCTGTACATCCATTTTACTTAGGTCATTACAAATCTGGCTATAAACCATTAAGACTAGAGAATCCTTATATGATTCTGGAGTTGATGCATCAAAAATGTCTTCCGGTTCATCGTCGCGGTCAAATATGTTGAACATTTGTCTCTCTCTTTCTTTTCTTTGACCCTACTATCTTATATTAAATCAGAGCCTTTGTCAAGTCTTTTCTACTACTTTTAGTAAAGGCTTTCAGATCGTATAGCCTTAAGGTAGTCCTTCAATCACCGTCTCGACTTTAGGCCCCGCGTACCTAATAGCGACTGGTATACTATCCAAACTTATTGAGTGAATAGTTCCGTCCCTAACTATTCACTCGGTTTGAAATATCAAGTAAGGCTTTATATCCTTACTTGATACTCATTATCTTCCATTCTCAGGCCAACAACCTGTCTGAGATTTACCATTCGGTGTGCGTGTTTTTGCATATCGTACACACCCAAGAGGTCATAATCATCTGGATTGAATGAACGTCCAGTATTCTTTACCCCTATGGTTACGCCTGTCCTAGCGTTCATTTCACGATATGACCCATCGGTTTTTTTGTAGAAACATACGGTGAAAATTTTACCGTTGGAGGCCACCATCATTTCTTTCGCTTCTCTAGGGGTTATTGTTACTATAGCCATTTTCTTTCCTCTCTCTTTTTCTTTTACTCTACTATTTTAGCAAAATGATTTTAGAATGTCAACAATTTTTGGGGGGGAATATTAATCTTCATATTCTTCTTCATCATCTTCATCCTCATACTTAAATCCCCAGACAGAAAATGACCTAAAATTTATGGACTCGTCTTCGTCACCTCTCCAATCAAAAAACCAATTTTCACCAACCGTGTCATGTAAAAAAGTTTCTAATTTGTCCAAAAATTCTTCCGTTGTCATGTCCAATTGTTTAGTAGTCATATTATTCATTATCCTCTAATCTAGCTCTTTCTCTTTCTTCTTCAGATAGTTGAATCTCTACATACTCCAGATATTCATCATCTGGGTCTTCATCATTCCATCTAATGAATTCTCTAGCGTCTTCTTCCGATTCAAACTCCATCATAGACCCATCCGCTTCTAATAAATAAAATTCACCATTCAAACCGACTATACCCTCAACTGGGTCAACCAAAGTTCTAACTACAACAGTCATTATTCATCCCCTAATACAATTTCAGTATTCTTATATTCTTCCCAATACACTAACATATCTTCAAAGGCCGATGGATAGTTTAAGTAGAAATCTCTTTGCTCATTTCTAAAGTAGGATTGTAAATCATCTAAACTCATACTAGATAACTCCCACTCTATCACATCTTCTAGGATTGATTCTGCATCGTTAGTCATTATTCCTCACCTTCCCATCTAGTAGAATAATTATCTAGCCATCGCTCAAAAGTCATATAGTTGGAATCTAACCGACCACCAAAAGTTCTGATAAATTCATGGAGTGGTTGGGTTTCCCCAGTAGCACACGCTCGCAAATCAGCTTCTTCAAACCTCATAAGCAAGCACGGTTTAATTTCCATGATAATACCATCCCCTTCATTACGCTCACTCCAAAATTCCAACTGATACGGGTGTTCAAATGATATGGGCTTTTTGTTTCCGACACCTTCATCACAAAGTACAAACATACCGTCCTGGGTTTCGATAAAACCGTGACGATACATAGTCTTACAGGCTGTAGCTTTAACGTCTCTATCCTTATTGTAATGCTCCAAGGCCATGTCATTGAAGGAAGAAAAGTCCATTATATTGACCGTGTATTTTGAAGCGATTCGTGTATCCAACATAAAAATTCCTTTGCCTTTTAATTTCTACTACACTAGATTACCAGTTTTCACCTAATGTGTCAAGAAGTAGTTACCAGGTAGTGAATAGTTAGGTGCCGAACTATTCACTTGGGGGGAAGGAGAAGAAGATCAATCCCTAATAAAGAGAGAGAAGCTTCCTAACATGACTTATAAGTATATTATATTTCCCATCCGTTTGTTGAGCGAAAGCCCAACCACCAGAATCTACAAAATAATTATTATGCTCTATCCTAACATCAGTTTCTAGGAAGAAGCTCTTGTGTTTAGAGATTAAAGAGGAGAGGCGTTTCTCAACCCCTTTAGTCCTACTAGCATTACTGTTATATTTAACAGTAGGTACTTCCCTAGTCTTTACTGCTTCTGTTAATTCAAGGATAGAAATACCAGTATTAAGAGTATCAGCAGACTCATTGCTATCAGCAGGAACTTTTCGTACTTCGACACCATTGTTGTTTATATCCTTTGGCTTATTTTTAGAACCTTTCCTTCTACCCATCATCCCTCCACGGGTCTTGTTGAAACCCTTGTGTATATTGCATAGCTCGTACTCCGACACAGCTTGAACAATCACAGCACTTTCCACAACAGATTTCCCCTCTCTCCTGACATGGACACTCACACTCAGTGCAGTATTCACCATACTTTATGTAATAGTACCCTGGAAATCTTCTATCATTTTCATTGTGTTCATCGCAGACAAAGGATACATCTTGAGTCCATTCTCCCCATCGTCCCCGATACCCTCCCGGTAGGAAGCACAGCACAGCAAACTCTCCACAAGGTATGTATGTCCCATCTTCTATATCGTACTCATAGGGAGCTTCACAGCGTACTGTACCTAGTCCAGTGCCTTTACTCAAGGCTTCCCAATCACTCATTATAACCCTCACAAATTCCGCACATATAATCGTACCCTACCCCTCCGACATACACACCGTGAACACACTTGTCCCCAGGATAGGTTTCCCAACCTTGTGGATACTGTACCTCATATTTGCTATTGCACGGGTCACACAACTTCATCTCAGTAGAACCCTGATAATCGGTCTGTGTGTCTCCACATGAAGCCTTCATGGTGTATTCCTTGTAATCGTAGCCCCGTGGGACATACTGATACCATGTTGCCTCTGCGCCACATCCTAGTCGAGCCATGACAATCTCCCTTCCGTAGTTGATGATATTATCTTAGCATTTCTCTATAAGTTTGTCAAATCGGGGTTTCATTCAGTGAATAGTTACGTCCCCAACTATTCACTCCACTTATATTACTCCACCCATCATACACTTAACAGTCTCATCAAGAAAACCTGTGTGGGTGAATAAAAATATCTCAAAGTAATTTAGTGGTACGATCTCTTTCAAAGTCGCAGAAAAAAATATCTGACAGTGGGAAAGGACTCCCATTTACCCAACCATTATTAGGTAAATGAGAGTTGTCCATACTCCGGTACAGATACCGCCAGTAAAGGCTAGGTTCCAATTGTTCTTGTCTTGTAAGGTCTTCATATCTTTATACCCTCCTCTTTATTTTAGACTTTCATAGACTCTCACTAACAGATGATGGTGGGTATCCCCAATAGCTAGACTGGGATAGGTTGTACTTGGCTTATCGTGTTGATGCATCAAACCTTACACCGATTCTAATCCTATTCTGCAGGTTTCTATCTTTACCATCACCTGCTAGTGGGAATCTATGAATTAAGCGACGGGGGGATTATTTTCATTCTCCCCCCTGGTTGTCTCTTGGTTTAGTCTACCAAATCCTGAGCTTCGCCTAGAGCATTTTCCAGTCGGCTCAAATCCATGTTCCTCAAGATTTCCAAGGCTTCCTCCACTTCGGCAAAAGAATCCTCAAGTTCATCCTTTGCGGTGGTGGCGTTGTCGGCCTTTTCTTCTAGGTCAACTACCAACTGTTCCTTCTCGCTTTGGGCCTCTTCCAAATCCTGAATCAATGTGCTAACTGCGTTGTAATCCATTTCTGAGTTCTCCTCTCTTTAGTTAATCTACAACAAGTTTACACCCTGGGTGTTTTGTTGTCAACTGTTTTGGGCATCGAGTTTTTAACTTAGTGAATAGTTAGGCTCCGAACTATTCACTCCTTACACAACTGACCAAATTACATTTCGATCCATGTCCATAACTGTCACGTTGCCGTGGTCGGATACTTGGATTATCAGACCGCAATCCAGGGAATCGCAATCACAGAAGTCTCCGTGAATATGCACTTCATCTGAAGCTAATGTAGCCATAAGTGTTTCATCGGCTCTATCGCCATGTTGGATAGCTTCATTAAGATTGTCCATGTCTACCCAGAATCCAAAGTCTGCGCCGTCACCTGGATGTGTGCCAAAGTATACGAATGGTGGGCAGAGATTATTTAGTCCATCCGTCAATGCTTCCATGTCCCACATCGCGTCTTCAGAGTCCCAAAATTTATCATCCTCATCACAGGCGGTAGTCTCTGGGTTAGGCCAATTTAAGTATTCAATATATGACCCACATTCTAAATCCGCTGGAACATTTCCACCAAGAGCCATAAAAGTCTCTAGGAATACTGGCAATAAATCCTGTGTTCGTAGTGTGCCATGTGAGATTGAACCTAGTTGAAACTGTCCCATTTTATCTACTCCGCAAGTAATTAAGTAACTCAATTTCGACATTGGAATGTCCATGTTCTCTTAACCAAATTACCCATGCTTGCCATACATGTTCTGACATTTTATCTCCTCCTAACTATTTTCTTGCTACCTAAATATTACTCCTATTCCTATAAAAAGTCAAGGATTGACACATCTAGAGCAGCTATGGTATTCTAGCAAAATACCGTAAGGGACATACCAGAACTATGTAAGCTAACGACGGTATAGAAGCTCAACAGGTTAGCAGGGAGTTCTGGAATAAAGCAGCCCCGTGGGGGGGAAGGGGGGGAATAAAATCCCTTCCTTATTGATACTAGTTATTATAATCACCAATATCTATCGGTTTCAATCCCTTCCAACCAAGTCCTCTCCGTCCCATATAATCGATCTGTAGCCCCCTTTCCCGCTTTCGAGCCTCTACCATAGCTTTACGACAAGGAGCGCAACGAGTTCGAGTATCGACAGTCTTAGCATTAGGGTGTACGGCAAAGTTAGAGCGACATATAGCACAATGTTTACGTTCCCACATCTTTATATAACTTTAACACGAGAAGTAGTATCAGTACGAAAAACAGGAGTTAGAAGACCAGGAACAGCAGTAGATATCTGGTCAACTTCCTTTAGGTTAGCACTATATCGGCGTGTTATACCGACATCAGAAGTAGGTTGAGTAGCAAGAGGCATATCCCATGCTTCATCAGCACTATAAGCCATTACGTAATCAACAACTTCAGTGACTCGGCGGTATTCCTGTTTAGGTACCATAACCGTCTCGATTAAGTCCTTCGCTTCACGCAAACCGATTCCATAACGGGTTCGCAATTCCTTAATGGCAGATATTTTATTGTTGCCATTCTCGCTTCCCGTACTACCAACATCTTTTATTACTGCGGATATCATCGGCTCGGTTATATTAATCATAAATTGTGTCTGTACCATTTTTTTCTCCTCATCTCTCTCAATTTCTTCTATCATTATATTCTTATTCCTACTGAATGTCAATTAGTTTAATATCTTAGTGAATAGTTACGATCCCAACTATTCACTCCCACCAAAAAATTTTGGGGCAGAGTATTTCATCTGCCCTTTTTATTATTTAGTATTCGGATACCACGCCCAATATATGTTCAGCCGCTTTTTGTCCTTTACTGGCGCATTGGATAACCATTTTTTTATCCATGCTCAATACTTGACGCCAATTTGCAATATAGGCCGCACTATTATCTACCGTGGTCGTTATTCCTGCATGGGCGCATAAGAACGATGACCCAAACTCGGCAACTAATTCCTCGATAGAATAATCTCCACAACCGAATACATTTTTTATATTCCGATTTAATCGAGACTCATGCCCCGTAGAATGTGCGTGTTCATGGAAACTCGCTTGGTAATAGGCGTCTGAAGTATCAAACGATACCATATCCGGCAATTGGATTATATCTGTGCTAGGTGTATAATGTGCGCTATCACCGCCGTGGTAGAGTTTAGGCGCACTAGGATAGCCATTGATGATTGCCTCCGCTAGGCTTTGGGTTTCGTTAATTTCGCCTTTGTTCTCGACTACATATAATTTTGACTCGTCAAGATTCTCGCATTGTTCGACATTAAATACGGTATAATATTTTAGAAATGCGACTGAAGTTTCTTCCGGTGTTCCCTCATTCTTTTTAATCCAATTCCAGAATACGACCATCGTACCCTTTTCGCCCGTTTTGACACTTCCACCAAGGGCTTTGGCATTTTTGAATGTTATCCATCGGGTATCGCTATATGGTGCCATTCCCAATAACCATACGTTAATACCTCGATAGGCTTTTCCGCTAACCGCATTTATAGGCCCAGTGGTAGTCCAAGGCTTATGCCACGGCACAACTCCCGCATCTAACATGGCTAGAATTTTATCGGTGACCATTTGGTAAACGTCCGGTTTCATCGCGTCAACTCCAAGTTTTAATTTCTCCCTAAATTATAGCTCTATATGTATATATTTGTCAAGGTTTTGTGGGAAGAAGTGAATAGTTAGGAGCCCAACTATTCACTCCAACATAAGGAGGTAAGAGGAGGTCAGGAGCAGAAGCAGCAAAGGAGCTCACCTATTAGAAAGAGAAGCTTTATCCCATACTAGCACACCATCTCCATCTTCATGGAGAATGACCCAACCAGTAACGTGTACAGTATCAACCAGGTCAATAGCAGCAGCACCAAGAGTAGATCGATAAGCAGCATCACCTATGTAGCGCATAGCAGTAGGAACATCACGAGCAACCCAGCACACAGCACTAGCAGGATAATTCTCTAGAGCAGCAAGAGTATCAGCACTAATACCTAACTCATTACCTAGCTCGATAGTTTCGAAGCGCACTACATCAGCGGCTGACCCTGGAGGCGTAAAGCCGGAATCAACACGATAGGCTGAGCCTATGTACTTTTTCAGTATTCTCATTTTTAAGAGTTTTTTCGAACCCGTTTGGGTGATAAAGTTATATGAAATTCGATAGGGGATTGAAATGTTAAAGAGACTCCAAATCCTTTACCATTAGTTAAAAATTTACTAAATCCAGGGCGAAACCAAATTGAGCGTCCAAGGGCTGAAACTGTGTTTGAAAATCCGAACATACTTAACTCCTCTGTGTTTGTGTTTGCCTGGACTTATATTTTAGCAAATTAATCAATATATATCAAGATTTTTGGGGAATAAGTGAATAGTTGGGTTCCGAACTATTCACTCAGAACCCTAATTTTAATATTGATTAATTCTTTGTAGCTTCCGATACTCCTCAATTAAATGGGGATTCGGTGGCCTCAATCCGCGCTCAACTTCTTGGATACTGGTTCGACTCCAACCGCATATCTCAGCAAATTGCCATTGGTTTAATCCCGCCTGCTGTCTACGGATACGCAATTCATGACCTGGATTCTGGACGTATCCCTCGCCCTTACAATACGGACAGCATAAAGTGTCCTCACTAGAATTACCTTTTCCCTTGGCTATATTCATTTTCCAGGCTTCGGTTCCTTTCTTAGCCATGTTATGCACCCATCCTTTGTTCAGCAGCTTGAATAGCGTACATTTCAGCCATGTCTGCCTCATACTCCGCTATATCGGCTAGAACGTCCTTATCGTCCGTTACAGGAACAACGGCGCGTCCCTCGCAATACTCACAGCGCACATCATACGCGCCCGTGAAATAGTCTGAGATTTCCTCAGCATCCCACTGGTCGAAATCCTCTTGACTCAATCCGTCGCGGTCAATGCTTGGATTGGTATATTGCCCTCTTCCCTGGCATATGGGGCAAACCTCATACCTAAATTTAACCTCACGCTCGCCCTCATCCCCACCAAAACAATTGACAATGGCGGTCATGCGATTTGGATTAATGCTCACGTACCATTTTGAAAATCGGCTGTCTCGAATATCAAACATAAGTGTCCCACTCCAAAATTTTATTTCTAAGTAATTATAGCATAGTAAAATCTAAATTGCTACAATGCGCCGTCTGCACCCGATTTAGTGAATAGTTAGGCCCCCAACTATTCACTCCAACTTAAAGAAAAAGCCCCGCTTGTTTCTCAAAAGCGAGGCTTATGGATTCCTCTCAACACCTATTTAATTAATGCGCCCTCCTTGCTGTATGATTTTAATCCGTTGGATTAATTCCTCTTGGGACATTCTAACCTGTTTTTTGATTGCCTTCTTCCTAGTTTTCATTATTTCTGGAATCT
>Ga0114932_10004931_pt1 | contig 12108 bp, 15 predicted proteins | sample 2SBtaG_2_FD_87286 | JGI IMG/M metagenome (GOLD analysis project Ga0114932, IMG submission 87286) | Deep subsurface microbial communities from Kolumbo volcano to uncover new lineages of life (NeLLi) - 2SBTROV12_ACTIVE470 metaG | ecosystem: Environmental > Aquatic > Marine > Volcanic ... | reverse complement strand
CGAGTCAACTCAGGACAGCGCCCTGAAGGGCTGGATCTACGAGATGGGCATTCCCGTCATGCGTATTCAAGCTCCCTACATCATCGACGTGCAGCAGAAGATCCCGGTCACCATGGACCGCAAGAGCATCGTCAGCCCCTCGTGGGTCAACCGCATCTCCGCTCTGGTCCTCAACGAGGTCGGCAGGTCCGGGAAGCTCAGCGATGAAGAAGCAAAGCAGTCTTGGGTGACCTCGGTTGCTCATCGCCAAGAGGTGGGCCAGACGGCTCTCCAGTCCGTGCTCACCGGACGCTTCGGAATGAAGCGCGTGTCCTACGATCCGAGCGACAAGGAGGCGAACGCTACGGCAGCCAGCAGAGGCTTCACCGTCGTCCCGGGCGGATCGCTGCCCAAGAAGCTGTGGGACCGGGTGAGGCTCACCAACACCATTCAGCCAGCAGGCAGAGTGGCACCGACCAAGCGTCCCGAGTTCGACATCAACGGCGAAGACATCACCTATCCGAAGGAGAAGTGGACGCCTGCCATGCACGTGGTGGTCAATCACATTGAGGAAGTGGGCCGCTATCTTCTGGGGACCTCGCAGTTCTCTGTTGAGATCGTCAAGAGCCAGCAGGGATTCGGCGCGTGGTACGGCAGCAAGACGATGAGCCTCAACGTCCAGCGACTGGGGAAGAAGTGGTTCTTAGGGCCGATGACAGCGATCCACAGCCTGATGATTCACGAGCTGGCACACGACCGAGAGGCCAGCCATCACAGCCATGACTTCCACAAGGCCTGCTGCGACCTCGGCGCGGAGTTGCTGTCGCTCGGTCGAAGCGACCCTGCGATGTTCGATAGATATGAGCTGGCACGATACGAGTGCGTCAAGGGAGAAGCAGTCAAATGAGATTGTACCAAGAAGAAGCCAAGGAAATGGAGAACAAGAAATGAGTCACTTCAACATGGCAATCATCATGGATGAGAAGCCCACCGAAGAGTCTATCGCCAAGGTCATTGCGCCGTGGCACGAGTTCGAATGCACGGGACTCGACAACGAGTACGTGAAGGACTTCGACATCACCGAGGAGCAGCGCAAAGAACACGCTGACCACGAGGAGTATGTCTACACTGATCCCGAGGGCGTCCACCACGGTCGCTTCCAAGAGCAGTTCAAGCAGCCCCCAGAGCCGGGGAAAGCTGGCGACCGGATCTTCTCGGGCAACACGGAGTACGTGTGTCCAGAGGGTTGGGTCGAGGGAATGATCCCTACGAAGATGACGTTCCGCGAGTTCGTCGAGGACTACCACGAGCGGGAGTGCCTCACTCAAGCAGAGTTCGAGGTGATGAAGGCTGCCAAGTCTGACTCCATCAAGTACGGGTACGCCATCGTCGATGACGCCGGGGAGATCGTGAAGATCATCCGCCGCTCCAACGACAACGCGAAGTGGGACTGGTGGGTTCTCGGCGGTCGTTACAAGGGCAAGCTGATCGCGAAGCCGGGAGCTGACACGCTCTCTGGTCGGAGGGGAACAGGGGACTCGAGCTTCAGTAACGGAGTTGATGTCTGCCAGTTCAAGGACCTCGACCTCAAAGCCATGTACGAGTACCGCCGCAACATGCACCGCAAGGCGTGGGCTGAGGTTGTCCGCGAGACCCGAGCGAAGTTCCCCGGCAGCACCGAGGAGCAACTCGCCGCCGTGTGGGGCAAGTACCGCGACACGTCAGCTTCCCTGCGCAAGCGGTGGGAGGACGAGGAAGACAGCGGAGCCTTCCACAAGTGGATCGATGATCGCGAAGCGGAGGCCGACGAAGAGGCTGTCTTCCTTCGCAGCGAGATGGTCAAGGCCATGACCCACACTGCTGACTGGCGAGCTGGGATGGAAGCCCCGACCGGCGACATCAAGGCTTGGATTGACGGCGCTCGTCCGATGACCTGTTGGGGATTCGTCCGCGACGGGGAGTGGTTCGAGAAGGGTGAGATGGGCTGGTGGGGAATGTCCAACGACGAGTTCTCCGAAGAGCAATGGCACTCAAAGTGCTCCGACATGTTCGGAGAAATGGACCCGGAAAAGTGGATCGCAATGATCGACTGCCATATTTGATTGCCATCCTTCAGAAAGATGGTAGTCTAAGTGTATGAGCAAACAAGAAGAGCGGTTCTTCGCCCGTGTTGACAAAAAGCGAGGATGCTGGAATTGGACTGGTGGTACGGGCGGGACTAAGGAGCACACCTACGGGGTCTACGGAGGCACCACTGCCCACCGCTGGGCCTACGGTTACTTCGTCGAGAAGGTGCCAGAGGACCGAGTCGTAGACCATCTCTGCGGCAACAAGATGTGCGTGAACCCAGCTCACTTGGAGGTGGTGACGCAGCGCGAGAACCTGTTGAGGAGCAAGAAGACTCTCAACGCGATCAACGCTGCGAAGACCCACTGCAAGGAAGGCCACGAGTTCACTGAGAAGAACACTTACATCAGCGTTACCAACGGGCAGCGCGTGTGCCGAGAGTGCAAGAGACTCTGGGCACAGGGACAGCGAGACAGAAAGAAGGAAGGACAGAGATATGGGATGTGACATCCACCACAGAGTTGAGTACCGCGAGCCGGGAGGGCACTGGCAGGTCGCTGGCGTCCAAGTCGGGGAGAGGTTCCACCAGCTTGGCAACCTGACGATCAACCGGGACTACCGGATCTTCCAGTTCCTCGCTGGAGTTCGGGGCTCAGGCATGACCCACGGTCAACCCCCTCTGGCAGAGCCCAAGGGCAAGCCCGACGACTTGACTCTCGAGTCTGAGCACATGTTCGATGAGTGGGCGTCAGACGGCCACAGTCACTCGTGGCTCACGCTGCGGGAACTCCAGTCTCGGAACTTCAGTGAGACTCTGAAGACTCCAGACGGCGGGGACTTTCGGATGTGCGAGGTGCTTCCGTTCCAGTTCTACTTCGACTTCATCTACACCATGGCAGAGCTTGGCAAGCCCGACGACGTGCGCCTCGTGTTCTGCTTCGACAACTAAGGAGGACGACCATGAGTCATCCAACTCGGACCATGAAGAAATGGAAGATCTACTGAGCGGTTGTCGCGGGGTATGGCATGACCATACCTGAAGGACATCTGCCGGTCTTCTCCTGCGACACTGAGGAGCAAGCGAAGGCCCTCATCATCGCTGCTTGCGGAACTAACTACCGAGGTGAGTACATCGCCAAGGAGTTGGCGGCAGAGCAGACACTCGACACCTCCAAGCGTTCAGTGATCGTCTCGCTGAGTACTGGGAGCTGATCAAAGGGAGATTTGAATGAACCTCGAAGAACAGATCAAATTCACGGAGTCCATGCTGTCCGTGGCCTGCAAGCTGGTCAACATGTGCACCCCAGAATTGAGGCCCCAGTGCGAGCTTGAGGTCAGAGGATACCAAGCAGTCCTCGCAACCTTGAAAAGTTGCAGAGGGGAATAAATAGGTCTTGATGTCCTCCTCATTAGTGCTATGATCATCGCAGCAAAGTAAACCGATGAGGAGGACAGATCATGAGCGAGTGGTATCACGACAATCCGAACTACTGGACGGTCTCAGGACATTGGCAAACCAAGTACGACCAACTGCAGGAGCAGGTGCCGCACGTGGGAGAGTCCCAGTACCGCTCGATCGAGGTCTTTCGATGTGCCGCACGTGTCTACTACGACGCCTACAACAATGGGTGGGGGAACCAAGACAACCCCTACCAGCGTGACATGTGGGCGAAGGTCAGAGACCAGCGCCACGCTCTGGTCGCCACTGAAGAGATCACCTACGAGGAGTTCAAATCCCTCAACCTCGCCAGACCTCGCTGCAGGTTCCGCGAGGAGCATCAGCCTCTCCTCGAGAAGGCAATGAACGCAGTCGTTGTCCTATGTCACAAGATCGCATTTGGGGAGATTTCACGATGAGCACTTACCTCTACGCATTCAGCAGCAAGCCTCGCAGATTCGTCGTCGACGGCATGGTGGACCAACTCTTCCTGTTCAAGTTCAAGACCGGGAGCGTCTTTGGTCGGGGAATGGAAGAGGTGGTCACTCGCTTCTGTGACTCGGCAGAGAAGGCTTGGGACAAGTCGACTCGAGACCCGAGTGACATCCGCTACTTCATCTTCGCGGATGACAACCGTTCGATCGAGGAGGGTCAGGAGGTCTACAAGACCAAGCGCACTCCTCAGACCTGCTGGTATGACTCTCAGCCCATGCCGGGAGACGCTGAGGAGGTAGGCACTCTCACCAAGGTTGGGAGGTCTTGGGGACTGAAACTGAAGGAAGAGATCAAAGTATGAGTGATCAGAACACGGCCATCTATCAAGCAACCCGCCCCGAGCGCGAAGTTCAGGTGAAGTGCAGCTACACAATCAAGTGTGCTGTGTGTAAAGAAAAGACTAAAGTTGATTGCAACGGGGGGATCTTGTCGGTTCGAGCCGCCAGCGATCTCTACCTTGCCGGTTGGCGCTTCCCAGACGGTGGGAAGTGCACCTGCCCTGAGTGTTTTGCGGAGACCTAAGATGAAGAAGTTACTAAGTGAGATGTCGTCCAAGACATTCGCCATCGCGGCGGTGTGCTTGGTCGTCCTCTGCGGAGGGATCTACGTTATCGCCTCCCCACCCGCCTCTGGACCTGCCCGAGTGCGGAGCAATCTGAAGACGGGCCAGCACATGTGCCCCCATTGCTCCGGTCACAAAGAAGGCTACGTCCGCACCCGACGACATGGAGAGTCCGAGAGCTACTGGGACATTCAGTCCTGTCGCGTTTGCAAGGGAAAAGGCTGGGTTTACTACGACGTGAACGACAATTATAACCCCGGTCGATACGCCTCTTTCCGACTGAAAAAGCCTTGAACCACTGCGATGATTGTCTTACAATTGTCGCATGGGAAAGTCAAAGGATCAAAAGCGTAAGGGCAAGCTGAAGAAGCGAGCGCAGAGTCTGCGCAAGCAAGAGCAGCAGAGGTACCGAGTGCTTTTGAAGCTCGACGATGGAAGTTGGGATCAAGTCATCCCCGCAGGATCGCCTGCCGCCATCGTCGGATACCGAGACACCCTTCGGTACCGAGCCCTGCTCAGAGAGAACGGACTAACCAGAGAGTCGGCGCGTGAACTCGCGAAGGAGCTGATTGCTCCCGTCTCTGGTTACGAACACTTGGGAACTGATCGGTTTGACAGTTCCGCTATCTACGGCTACGGACTTCCCTCAGACGAGGTGAAGATCGTCAAAGCGGAGGCATGGACATGCCACGAAAAGGCGGAGGCAACGGACCATCTCCAAAGTTGCCCAACAAATACCACGGCTTGATCATCGTCGCGACTCAGAACGGGTTCGCGCTTCAGAAGGTCGCCAAGAACGTGCTCCCGAACATCACCCTCGGTCCTCAGACATGGGTCGCTCAAGACTCTAAGGCCATGGGTGACCTCGTGAAAGACGCACTGGATTCGCTGGACAAAGACTGAAAAGTCAAGCGAAATAAGACAATCATCGCAACGAATTACTTGTAGAAATCTTTAGGGAGAGTCCAAATGAACATCAACGTCAGCGGTGCCAAGATCATCGTTCTCATTCTCATCGTCGTCGGTCTTGTCGGGGGGTATCTCCTGATGAGCGTAAGCTACCAAGACTCCTACGTGGAGAAGGTTGCCTCTGTCGAGGCGAAGCAGCAGGAATGCGTGATCGTCCACGACAACACGTGGAAGGTCATCAAGCAGCTTGCGCAGGTTCCAGAGCGAGCCGCAGGCAAGTTCGCCGAGATCTATCCGAAGCTCATGCAGGGTCGTTACGGCAACGCCCGAGGCGGAGCTTTGATGAGCTGGGTCACGGAACAGAACCCCGACTTCAAACCCATCGGTGATCTCTACTCCAAGTTGAGCAATGCGATCGAGGGTAACCGCGCCACTCTGGTTCGCAAGGAGACTGAACTCCTGCAGCTCAAGAAGAGTCACGATGTCTTTGTCGGCAAGGTCTTCACCAAGCACTTCATCGGTCAGAAGGACAAGATCGAAGTTCAGGTGATCGCCTCGTCACGTTCCAACAAAGCCTTTGAAACCGGAGTCGATGACGACACCGACGTGTTCGGAGGCAACTAATGGAGCTGTATCTCAGCCTCTTGGTCCCTCTCCTTGCGATGGCCGTGTGTGCACTGGTTCCCCAGTTCAAGCACAAGGTTGCGTGGTGGGAGATGATCTTGCCCTTCATCGCTTGGGGAGTCATCGCAGTGCCGACGATCCTTCTTTCGAAGGCGGGACTAACACACGACACGGAGTACCTGACCTTCAAGTGTGAAGAGGCGAGGTACTACGAAGACTGGAATGAACGGGTGGCCTGCACCCACGCCGTCTACAGGACGGAGACCTACACGGTTATGGTCAACGGGAAGGCTCAGACGAGGACACGACAAGTGTTCAGCCACTGGGCCCATCCCTACGACGTGGACTATCACCGTGAGCACTGGAAAGCCTACAGCTCCAGCGGAAAGTCGACGCGAATCAAGGAAGACCACTACAACCAGCTGGTCAAGAAGTTCGGGAAGCCCAAGTTCAAGGACCTCCACCGGAAGTACCACACGAACGACGGCGACATGTATCACTCCGACTGGGACGGCAGCGACGAAAGCCTCGAGCCCTACACTGAGGAGCGGAGCTACGAGAACCGTGTCCAGACGGACGATGGGGGCGCGGGTTACATGGACCTGACCGAGGAGGAAATCCTCCGGGTCCACGAGTATCCCTTGATGTGGAAGAACTACCGCAGCCATGGCGCGATCAACGCCTCTGGTGACATAGACGAGCGCATCATGTTCTGGAACGCGAAGCTCGGGAAGTCCAAGCATGTGCGGATCTGGTTGATCGTCTTCGATGACCTCGACCGTCAGCTTGGGTTCCTGCAGGAGGCGTTCTGGAAGGGAGGCAACAAGAACGAGATCGTGATCTGCCTCGGCATGAATGGTGAGGAGCCTGCATGGTCTCACGTCTTCAGCTGGACAGAGATCGACACGCTCAAGGTGGAGTTGCGAGACATCGCATTCGAGAACGGACCCACCATCGAGATGGTTGACAAGGCGGCTGCCGCCATCGAAGCGAAGTACGAGATGGTGGATTGGTCGAAGTTCGACTACATCGACATCAATGCCCCTCTGTGGGCAGTCCTGCTTGCGTTCTTCTTAACGACGGCAGCAAGCGGTGGAGCGATCTGGTGGTCGATCCACAACGAACATGACGAAGGCGATCCGGTTCCGTGGGCTAAGCCTGCGTACCGCCGCCGCAGAAGTAGGAGCTTCACGAAATGAGTGAATTAGTAAGCGTGTGGGGAAGTCTTCCGACGTTTCTCAAGATGGTGATCTGCCTCACGGCAGGGCTCTCCCTGTTCAAAGTCCTCGGGATGATCTTCTCTCCTAAGAGAAAGATGCCGCCAAGCGATAGCTTCTTCGTTGACTTCTCCGACAGCGATTCGGACCAAGAGATGGACCTGAAGTGTGGTCCGGTCAGCACGGACAACATTGAGAAGGTTCACATCGTCGTCGATGAAAGCGTCCCAGACGCAGACGTTGAAGAACTGAAGAAGATCGTTGAAGAGATCTCCGACGACACCAGTCTTGAGGTCAGGTCTGCGACCCTCGAAGTGGACGAGAAGGTCTCTGGGGAAACGTGGGACAACAACGAGCACCGAGAGTCTGGCAAGGCACTGACCTACACCAAGATGGGAGACTTGGAGAGCAAGGTCCCCAAGAAGGACCCCTACGAAGACCCGAACCGCAACACCCTCATGTACCCGGACCACATTGACCAGCAGATGTTCCGTGAGCACTTCACGCCCCATGGAGCCTCGCGAAGTGAAGAAGTTGAAGCCCCAGAAAAGGAGGACGCGAAGATGTCCCAAGATGTATTCGAAGACGACCCAATGGTCGACCCCGACAAGCCTGCAACAAGAGCCCCGGAGCCCACTCTCGATCAGATCCTGAGTCTGATGCCCACCGATCTGACGAAGACTTTCTCTGATGAGAGAATTCGATCATGGTTCCGACCTGTGGCGAGGTTCTTCTCTCTCCAGACGGTCGAGGCGATCCACGCCCGTAAACGCGCTGTCGAGGATGGCAGGGATAAGGCTCTCGTCTCGTTCCTCCAAGAGATGCTCGAGTACGAAGATGAGGGGCACGTCTCCATCTCTGACATCGGCACCGCGCTGAAGAAAGTGCGCAACCAATGAGTATCGACATAGGGGCAACAGAGCGCGGGTTCGCCCTCGGTGAGTTCAAGGACTCCAAGGGGATCAAGTGCTCCATTCAAAAGTCATCGCTCGCCTTCGAGGACAACATTTGGTTGGGTTGCGACGACGCTAACCCCTTACAACTCATCCCCGGGGAAGGTTGGGTGCCAATGGTTATTCCCGAAGCGGAGGCTACGGTTTACAATACCCGCATGCACCTGAACCAAGAACAAGCCGCAGCGCTGATCCCCCTCCTGCAGCGCTTCGTCGATACCGGTGAGCTTTACGAATGAGAATCAGAGGGACACTCCGCCTACAGAACGAGGTACTTCTCTCAGCCATTGAGAAGAAGTCCGGGAGCATGAAGAAGTTCAGCGGAGAATACTGCTCCAAGTTCGGTCTGAAGTGGAGTTCCCTCTACGTCAAGATCATCAAACTGGTCGATCTTGACTTCAAAGGATGGAAAGATGATTACATCCTGATCCTCTGCACCATCCTTGAACTCGATCCTGACATCGTGGCTCCCCCTGAGATTCGGGGGGAGACCATTCAGTCCAAAGCTACCTCCGTCACTGACGTTCCTGTCGAGACTCTGCAGATCGCGGGGAGATCGTTCAACGACCGGATGATTACGGAGAGCCCTCTGGAATCTCTCGTAGTGAGGGACCAAGTAGATCGCCTGATGGTCAATCTGAAACCTGTGGAGAGGGAAGTCTTGATCCGACACACGGTTAAGAGCGAGACCTTCCGTCAGATTGGAGATTCCATGGGGGTCTCTGCTTCGAGGGTCCAGCAGATAGAGACCAACGCGATAAACAAAGCTCGCAAGTACAGCGACTACATCGACGCCAAAGAGGCGAGAAGGACGACCCCAAGAAGATGGAATACTTTGAGGACGTGTTCCTCGAGAGCGTAGAGATCCCGAAAGAAAGAGAGCGCGACTGCTGGGTGTGGTCGGGCTTTTTTTATCGGAAGGCTGCGGTCGTGAGGTTGAATGGCCAGAGGAGAGTCGCCCGACATATCTCATGGGAGATGGAGAAGGGGCCGCTCGCTCCCCGGACGAAGATCTACTCGACCTGCCGAAACATCGACTGCGTCAATCCCTACCACTGTGACCTGTCCCCGCCCAAGAGAACCTCGGTCGAGGAGTTCAACCGCCACGTCACGATGCCGGTGGACATCGCCGCCTGCTGGGAATGGACCGGTCGTCTGGGCAAGAACGGAGTTCCCGAGTTCTTCGCCGACGGACGCGCACAGTCTGCGCGGGTCTTCTCCATGAAGGAGCAGTTGGGGCACGAGGACACGAAGCTCAAGCACTACAAGCCTCGGTGCGGCAATCCGAGATGCGTCAGTCCAGAGCACCTCGTCACTTCGATCCCATTCCACGAGAGGTTCTGGGGTCTGGTCGACAAGGAGCCGACGGAACCGGGGCAGGAGGGCTGCTGGATGTGGACGGGCGCGTCCCGAGTCACCAAACGGAAGAACGGGGGCACCTCTCTGACAGGGTTTTTCCAGATGGAAGGGGAGACTCGGCGCAGTTTTCATGCGAACCGCATCGCATGGATGCTCTGTGGCAAGCCCAGTCTTGGAAATCTTTACCTCTATTCCACGTGCGGCAATCAGCTCTGCGTGAACCCTGACCACAGGGAAAAGGATCACATCCGAGTGCCCCCTCCGCCCAAGATCTCTGGGAACGACCATCCTGCCTCAAAGCTCACGCAGAGGCAGATCCCTGCCATTGTACGGCTGATCGACTCAGGCATGCCTGACACTCAAATCGGGGCGAAGTATAAGGTCTCGAACGTCTGCATCCGCAAGATTCGGATAGGCAAGACGTGGAAGGCAGAAGTAGCCCGAGCGAGGAAAAGATCAGGAAGCTCTTGACTCCACCCGATCGTCGCACTTATAAGGGACCTCCGACATAAAAGTGTTGGTCGTCGACTTTTCTCAGGATTACTCTTGATAACCGCGATGATCGTCGTATTATGTCGGTGTGAAGAGGAAAGCCACTTCACTTTGATCTTTCAAAACCGAACAAACGCAGGGCAGCTCTGGCAGAGCAGCTAACCATCATCTTTCGGGGTGCTGGGGAGAAGGTCGGTGGTGCGAATCCATCCCTTGCGACCATAAAACCGAGAACTCGGGCGTCATTACAGAACATGTAGCTCATCTGGTAGAGCGTCAGCCTTCCAAGCTGAATGTAATTGGTTCGATCCCAATCACGTTTATCAAAACTGACCCCCACCCTTCTCGGGTTTTTACAAAGTCCCCTTCGTCTAAGTTAAGACGCGGGAATCCGTGAGGAAACTCCAGGCCTGAAATGGAGTATCGAATCTCTGGGGGGCACCAAATTCAAGAAGGTCGGTGCCCGGAACCAAACCCGACTACTCAGCGTAAGGCTGAGATGACTTAGAGGATAGGACGGCAGTCATCACCATCGCTCGGATCACGAGCCTACGTGGTTAGAGTTGACGGCGGCAGTCGCCTCGAAAGTCTCGAGAGTTCGAATCTCTCCTTGGATAACCACAACCGATCGGCGTGACCGCTGATTGTGGAATCCACCCCGTGTGACAGCGGGTAGCAGGGGTAGCGATAAGCCCTGCGATGAAGCGGAGTAGTTACCGCACGTCCTTGGACCTGAGTTCGTTAAGCGCGAAGGTCCTTGGAGGAAAAGCTCCTGACCACGGAGAGGTCGGCACGGTCTGTGTCGTTATTGAGGATAGCGGAGGCGAAAGCTGAAGAAGTGAGTCCTCGAGCAGATCGAAAAGCGTAGCCGGGGATGGCTGCGTAGAGGAGGTCGGGTTAGGCGAAAGCTGCAAACCCCGTTGATCAGGGATACAATCCTGCATCTTCTCACCATCCCACCAAACAAACCACCCTCTGGGTGGATGCAGAGACAACTTGAGAACTGGATCGTCAATACCGAATGAAGATTAGCTCAGTGTAGAGCGTCTGTCTTGTAAACAGAAGGTCGCGGCGTCAAACCCGTATCTTTTCAATCAACTTGACCGTTCGAATATCTCAAGTTTACTTACAACCCGAGAACTGTTCGTCATTACAGAATAGTAGGTTCGATTCCTGCCTTCCCCGCCAAGAATTTTGGGGAAGACGCCTAATGGTTGGGCACTTGTATTGAAAACAAGCAAATCACATGACCGACGCCTTTCTCGGATTTTTTAACTCACCAAGATGGTGAGAGAGACGATAAGCATGCTGAAGAACTTTGAAAACTCCTACGCCCTTCCCGCGCACATCGATTCGACGTGCGTCACAGGGAAAGGTATGGAGTCATCGCCCTCTGGGTAGGTTCAACGGCACAAGTTGAAATCTCACGGGGCGACCATAGCGGTCGCCCTTTTTTGTCGGTTCATTTAGAGAGAACGAGGACTGATCCATGACAGATTTGATCACTCTCGACACAGCTCCACGAGTTGCTGTCGATACCTCGCACATCAAGGCAGTTCAGAAGCGTCAGCTTGCGCAGGTAATTCGCAAGTTCTACGACGGCGCAACAACTTCCACTGGTCGTGCGACTGCATACAACAAGCGTTCCGAGCAGGAGCGAGCACTGCGTAGCGTCCACGAGTCTCTGATGAACGTGGACCGAGGTCTCTACCTCGCGTGTTCGATGCTTCCGGGCACCACTGACCTGACTCGCCAGATGGCGATCGGCAACTTGCTTTCCGCCCCGCGTGGAGATGCAGCGTCGGTCCTGACTGCGTCTCAGGAGGGTCTCGGTATCTCGTTCATGTCACACAAGATGCCACCTCAGCGTTTGCTGAAGTTGTTCAAGAAGATCCGCAAGGGTGGAGTGAACAACTCCCGTACTCGCAAGGTCATCCTTCGCGCCGTTCTGGGAACAGAGAAGCTCGAGCTGTGGGCGGTTAAGTACCGTTCGAAGATGAAGACTGCACTGGT
>Ga0114932_10004930_pt1 | contig 12110 bp, 9 predicted proteins | sample 2SBtaG_2_FD_87286 | JGI IMG/M metagenome (GOLD analysis project Ga0114932, IMG submission 87286) | Deep subsurface microbial communities from Kolumbo volcano to uncover new lineages of life (NeLLi) - 2SBTROV12_ACTIVE470 metaG | ecosystem: Environmental > Aquatic > Marine > Volcanic ... | reverse complement strand
TCTATTTTTCGATACGCTTTTTTATCCGGTCGCCTATCTTCATTCTCTTGCCAGAGAGTCAAGGAGTCGGCACCGATTTTGCCGTCGTAAGGACAAGGTGTTCCCGCCATTTCCATCGCCTCGAACACCCGCTTGTCTTGGCAAAGCAGACTGACACCCGCTACCTTCATTCCCATAACATATAGCGAACGAGCGAGCTTCATACGCTCACAATTCTTATCTCGGATTGTTGTGCCCGCGGCAAAACCAAATATCTGCGTCTGAACTGCTGCCGAAGCAGGGAACGAGCAAACGTCTTGGTTGTTTAGAACAATATTTGGCGCGGAGGCGGTTGGGGGTGTCCTGTCAATAGTCGTCGTGCCGGTGACCGTGGACGTGATCGTGTTAGTGCCGGAGCTTTGTCCAAACGCGGAAGCTGCGACAAGGCACAGACAAAGTGAAAAAAGTATTCGCACAAGCAACCAGCACCCTAAACTACTTTGCCACGCCTTTTTTTAGCTGTTCTTGCAGCTTGTGCAAATGCTTTGTTTGTTGGAGCCCCTTTGGCACCTTTTCTACGCATTTTCTCATTTGAACCCGCAGCTATCCTGTTACGCTTCGCACGAATGTTTGAATATAAGCCGTTTTGAGCCTTAGCCATAGCCTTTCCTCCCAAAATTAATAATCAATTTTAAACTGCCCTTGCAATCCTTCATCGGCAGCGCCGTTCACGGACCAGATTTTTATAGTAACCTTGGTTGATCCAAAATTAGTTTTAATGCTGAAGGACTCGCTTTGTCCTGTTGGCACATCGTCGTATTCTTTTTTCCACCCCTGACTTGAGCTTACCTTAACGTCCCAAGTGCCATCGGGAGAGATAATAGTCCCGCTTACATTGACCGTAGTTCCGACCGTTGCGTAACTCTTACTTTTTTCCCATTCCCCGCTGCTATCAAGCGTGAAGCTCATCGTATCCGAACTACCGTCGCGGATTAAATTGTCTGGCAACTCATCTTTCCACGAAATCATAACCACACTTCTTCACTTTTTATTCATCCATGCAGTAACGCCCATATAAGCACCTACAACCCCTGCTTGGGCAATATAAAACAACCCCAGTAAATCGCTTAACGCAGTAACACGGGTATCTGGAATAATTGGAGTAAACAGCAAAGTGGTCCCTATAATCATAGAGGCCATAGCAACCCAAGCCATTTGTTTTTGCGCTTCACTTTTTTCTTCACGGAGCTCTAGTTCAATTAGTTCCTGATGCCGTTTGATTTCTTCGTCACTTACAGTGCCATCGTTATTAATATCATATTTGGCATATATGGATTCAGGATCTAACTTTTTTGGAGTCATCTTTCTTTCCCGCTTCGCCCGAAATTGAAACCTTTTTCAAGCTGCACTGATATCTTCCCCTGGAGTATAGCCCTCGCGAATCTTTTTAAGTTCCCTTAAAACTTCTTCCTTACTCATGGAGTCTATGGAACCGTGACGCACTTCCGACTTACTTACGTAAATCTCGCCATGTGCCAGACCACGGGCTTTCTCTGCCTGTACCGCAGCAGAATACGCGCCGTTTTCGAGTGCGGCATCACGAATATTCTGCATGTCACGAAGGTGCCGCTTATACGTTACACCATATTTTTTATCCAATTCATCACGGTATTTTTTGATGGCTAATACGACATGCGGGGACTTTTTTGTGCTTAACAACTCGGATGCGCGACAAGTTGCACTGCGCTCAGGATATCCTGCCTCAATAGCGGCATCTTTTCCCGTTATTTGGCCGTCCTTAGACACATACGCTTTGACAAACAATTCTTGTCTTCGCGTCAACTTTCTTTCTTCCACCGGGACACGGGGCCTTCCACTTCTTTTTTTGGGAATTTTACGTTCCGGATCAGGAAGAACATAACGTCCTTTAAAGCCCATTTAACAACTCCTGTAGCTACCGCCTCTTTCCGCTTCTCCCATACCCCGTTTTTTGCCTTTGACCATAATTCCTTTGGCCGTATTGGGCGTTTTTTCTTCGGTTATTTTACCGTAAGGGATTTTACCCTGGCCCTTAATATCGGCGAAATTTTGCGGGGTTGGGGCTTTGCCCCCCGGCCCACTAACAATTTTTACTGAACCCATGTTATTGCCCTCTGTCTCTAAGTTTAAGTATCTCTCTTTCCATTGCGGAATTTATTCGCGCACTGGTCTGGTTTTCCTGACTTTGCAGCCTTTCTTGGAACTCCCGACCTTTACGGATTTCTTTTTCACGGTCAAGCTGCAATTCGGCCTGATCCCGTGCTATATCTGCCTGAGATCCCTGCGCTTTTATTTGTAGCTCCTGTTCTTTTAACTGAACAAGTGGATCTGGGCCTTCCTGCTGGCCTATGTTGGCTAATTGCGTACTAATTTGTTTTGCATTACCCAATTCTTGAGCAATTAATTGTGCGGCTAAAGCATCAATTGCCAGCGCCTCCTGATCACTCGGCACTTTTCCTTGGTTTTGTTGCATAAATGATGACATCGCTTGCTCTTGAGCTTTTAGTTGAATGTGCTCTAAAACATGTTTTTGCAAGCTGATTGTAAGGTTAGGCATTGCCGCCACAGTTCCAGAAGTGCCAAACGTCAAATGCGCAATAAGGTGAGCATCGTGATCCTGGCCCTCAAAGGCTTTTAATTGCGTGTTTTCAAGCAAATCTATGTTCTCTTGCGCTGGATCTTTAGGGATAGGCTCGTCTGTAGACGGGGCCCTTAATAACTTATCTATATCCCTAACACCAAGCGCCTCATACATGCGTCGATAGGCTTCGTACATATCGTGCATGTCCGGCGCTTGCGCGGCCATGGTCATTTGGGCTTGCGCCAGTGCTATACGCTGAGACTGGGAAAAAACGTTTGGATTAGATACCGGAATAACATCTACCCGATCGTCAAAATCCTCCGCTTTAATCATTTGATCCGCATTAGCGACTGAATACGGATACTCGGGCGGCAAATAATCGGCCATGACCCTAGCCAAGAGCTTAAATTCTAGGCGCATTGCGTAATGTAGGCGTTTATGAACAGCACTCATCACACGAGCTCCCTGTTCAAGCATCGCAATAGTTGTACCTACTGCCGCACCCTGATTACCGTCACCTACTTTTAGGTCCGTAATTGTGGCAAAACGCCTACCCGCATCAACAACAAAGCCCAATAGCTGAAATAAAGTGCTATCCGGACCCTTAAACGGTAGCGGCATTAAGCTATCTCGAATCGTACCCCCGGGAGCGTCTACATCCCTAAATTCACCCGGCTGTAAGGGGTCATCATCGTCCCTGATCCGTAAACCACGGGCCTTAAACCCCGCGGGAAGGTTAGAAAGTGTCCCTGCGTCAATTAATTGTCTTAACGCTGCCGTAGCAGTACGCGAAAGACCACCAATTGTGTGAATTAACCCTAATCCGTAAAACCCAAAGCCCGGTAAAAACTTATAATGCACAAAATATTGTATTTTTTTCTTTTTCTCGTCGTCTTCTTCGTAATTTCTACGAATGGCTAAGACCTGACCACTGTCCTCACTTAATGTGACAATGTAAGGGATTTTTATCCCTGTCGGTTCACCATCTCCACCCGTTTCTTCAAAACCGGGCACATCCAGATCTACATGACATTCCAACAGTGTGCAATCGTAGTCAATATTCGACGGATGTAGCCCGTCAATAAACTCAATTTCGTTAGAAACACTGCCACTATCGGATTGTGAAGGGTGAACCGGAACATCCCGATAAAAGCCCGATACCTGTTTTTTACGTAAATCATTAAGTGGTAACCTAAAAACTTGCGTAATGTTTGGACAACTGTCTAAATCACTTGCTTCGTACGGCACCACCAAGTGTTCAGCCGGAACAAAACTGCTGACAGCCCTTTCCATTGTTTCATCGTAATAGACCTTTTTAAAGGTTGAACCCGCTAATGGGAGATAAAACAGCATTTGGTCAAATTCGGGCGTGTAGTCTTCCATTACATTACCAATGTAATAGTTCATAAACTCCTTAACGCGCCGCGCCTGTTGTTCCTTTTCGCTGGTTACGTCTCCCATAATCGTTGTTCGCACAGGACCGCCCGGAGGCAGAAGCTCGTTAAAAGCCTGTGCTTGAAACTGTGTGGCGGCCTCTGCTAGAAGTGGGTGTGTAACGCCTGTTGCGCCCCTAAAGGGCTGCGTTCTATCCTCATACGTAAAACCCAACAACTCCAAACCCTTGGAATACGCATCTTCCCAGTCTTTTCTAGCGGATTTGTTGCCCTGATACTCCGACATCAGTTCGGAAGAAATAGAGCCTAGTTCTTGATCACTAAGCTCCTCTGCTAAATTTGCAAAAAAGTCAGTGCTGCCCATACGACTGGACGCTTGCGGATCCAAGTCTATTACGACACCGCCATCCTCCGTCATTTGAATGTCTATGCCTTCAGGTAGGACAGCTTGGTTTTCACTGAAGGAAAACGGTTGCTCTATTTCAATGTCCGCAATCGCGTCCTCCCCAATTGGATTATCGGTTATGCGTTCAATTAAAGAGACTGTTGGTTCTTTCGCCATAATAGTTACCTAATGAATTAACGCGCCGCCGTTGGCATAACGGGTCATGTTTCGTGCTATTTCAGCCAAACTATTAATACCGCCCCCCGCAGCCCTACTCAATACCGGCTGGCCCTTTTCCCCTATATTCTCCCTCATCTCGTCCGTGATATGCACCACGAAGCGGTTTGCACTAAGGTGTGAATAAGGCCGTTCGAATTTAGTTTTCCTGCCTAAGTCGTTCATTAGGACCAAAGATTTGAACGACTTCTGTTCAGACTCGTAATCACGAGGTTCAATCACGGTATCGCCAAAAAAAGCATCTTCTTCTTTACCCACTTTGTCGGGATTCTGTTTGTAATACTTGTTTTCTTTTTCCTTCGTCTTGAATTTAGGCTTCACATAGCCGCCCAGATCACGGACTATTTTCTTTGCCAGATTTGGAACGGTTTCTTGGTAAAGGGGTTCAAGTCTCCCCTTTCGCTTTTCGTCTGGACCCCATCTTGTTACCTGATCCCCATAATTAGAAAAGACCACGTAGTCCTGCCCGTTGTCCACGGCTTCCCTCAATAACCGGCTAATAGCTAAACTAAGTACCGGAGATTGGTCCACACTTCCTTTTTTATCGCCGCTTTCCAGAAAGGGGGAATACGCCTGTTTTTGGTCTAGCGCCATTATCTCATCCTCTATTTCGGTCGATTCTCGTCGGATGCTTTTTCGGAGGGTTTGGCCTTCTGGGGTGTCGCCGAAACCAATAAGGCCGAAATCTGGAAGGGTGCTATATTTAACGCGGATCTGGCTTAATTTGTCTAGCAATTCTGCCTTTCGAGAAATATCTTCCGGTCGAAGTATTCCCCTACCTATGGCCCCTTGTGCCCAGTCAGACTGAAATTCCTCGGCATAAAGGACATTCTCGTGGTCTACGCCATTAATCTCGACGGGCCGATCTGTTACCCGAAGATGCACCAGTGTATTTTCGGGGAAATTATGCGCGGCAATCCCGCCGGGTTGTGTTTGCGCCTCAGTAAGTGGTTTAAAGGCGGCCATAGGAGCTTGTTCAGAGAGCTTGTTAATAAGCTCCCGCGTATTTTTGTGGAGTCCGCCCGTTTGTAGATCCGTAAGGGCAATCTCCCTGTAATTTAATAACTCAGCGGCGGCTTGTGAGTCACGAAGCTTTGTTTCACGATCCACCGTAGGGGACCGAAGAATCACCTTCTCCCACCGTGGCGGTCGTCCGCCGGTTTGGGTTAACGGACCTCCGGGGAACGTGTCGCTCTTCTCCCTTAACTGACTTATAAGTCTAACCTTAGCTTCGTCTAGGGTCATAGGCACTCCCGCGTAAGAGTAAATACGCCTATTATCATCATCTGCTATAGACCACGAAAGGGAATCCTCCCCCTTTTGAGGGTCTTCATTAATAAGTCTCCAGTTCGCGGGGCGTCCTGCCCGGTTCCCTGGAGTATCAATAACTACCGAATACCCAACTTTACTCGGATCCATCACGGAAGTGCCTTCGGGCCACGAAGTAGTTAGGCTTGCTGGACGAGTCGAATCGGAAGATCCGGGCCACGAAAAAGAATCCTCCCTTCGGGCTTCGGGCCACGAAAGATTTAACTCACCAAACATAGGGTCTTCGGTCGATATAAAGTCAATCCTTTCCTCCGTGTCAGACTTTACCGATGCTCTATAGTCTTCCCCTACCTCAAGGCGGTTCTGATCAATAAACTTCGCAACCGCTTCCTTGGTGATCGGCTTGTCTCCCGACAAACCTAAAAAGGTCGAAAGACCAAGGCCCTCCAATTCGGCTTTGTTGATCCCCTTATCTTGGAATAGCTGTTGCCACTGCTGTCCCGTTGCTTGAGGCAACTTCGCCTTCTGTACGACAAGCTGGGACTTGTTAAAGAATCCTGCGGGGTCTTTTTTAGGTGTCGTAGCTAACAGTTCTTCGGAGGGGAGTGGTGGTGTTTTGTCCCCTTCGTTAACCATCTGCATTGTTGTAGGTGGTGGTGGGGGCGGTACAGGAAAAGAAAAGCCTTCCGGTGTGATCATTTCTGTTCTGGGAGCCAAGGCTCTAGAAGCACCTTTTGAAACTTCTGTTGCCCTTCCTACAGGAGGCAAAAAGGAAGCACTGTAAACAGTTTCTCCTGTAAATGGTGTTAGTGCCGCTGTTCCCGGCGGCGTTCCTATAGCAGCCCACTGGCCTATTAACGCATTACCTATAGCGGACGGAGCGCCTTTAATAATATTTACTGCTCTTTCAAACTGGCCCGGTGATAACACATGCTTGATATAGGCAGATTGCAGATTTTGTAAGGCCCGAACAGCAGGCATGTATTCAAGAGCATATTCCGTTTCTCCATATTCACCGGGTATATACTCACCCCTGTATTCCACTTCCCCTGTTTTGGGGTTAAAACCAAGGTCTTTTTCTTGTTGGCGAAAGGGCGTTTGGGGAACGTAGCGAATATTCGGATCGTCCTTCCATTCAACCTCAGACGGTTTTAGTACTTCCCGTCTTCCCGGAAAAAACTGTGATAAAAACTCTACTAAAGAACCCCCTCTTTCTGATTCAGGGATCCCATAAACATATGGGGCCGATACGCCCGCTAGACTGTTTACTTCACCACCTTCTTCAAAGCCAAGTCCCAGTTTTAGTCTCTCTCTTTCTGTAAAACTATCTAACAGAGCATTCTCCATACTCTCAAATCTATCTAAACGGTCTTGTTCTTTTTCAGATAGCTCTTCATAAGTAACCTGTCCTTGATCTAACTGCCGGAGAAGCTCATATATATCGTGCTCATAGTCTATATCAGCCATAATTCGTGACATGGTATTCAGTAACTTAAACTCGCGCGATTTTGGGTATGCCCCTCTTAAACTAGCCTTTAGTTCCTGAAAAGCATCAGAATCGACCCCCCGGTGACGTGCCTCATGCCTAAAAGTGTTCCCCTGTTGCTCCCCTATTGTTGCCTCAAAGAATTGCGTATTATCAAAACTAGGCGAGATCTTCTGTATTTCCTCGACCCAGTCCTTGTTTCTTTTATACATCCTCCGATATAAATCACTGTCTGATAAAGCAATACCGCCCACAGGGGGCAACTCCCCAGAAAACTTTACTCTACTCTTCTTAAACATTTCAGCGATTTGGTCTTTCTGCTCTTTTGGGCTTGGCACAGACCAGAATATTTCACCCGGTTTTTTTTCAAAGCCCAACCTTTTGGGTATGTAGACGCCAAGTTCAACAGGTTCTTCGATGACTTCCTCGCCTGGAGCTACGATTGGGAGAGGTGTCGAATAATGAGAAATACTAGCTGTACCCTCATCTGAACGAGGGTCTGGAGACCCATAATACCCAAGAGACGCAAGCACACTACCCCGTCCTTTGCTCAGTTCTATTCCTGACAGATCCTCTAGGTCCTTAAGAAACTCAAGATCCCCCATCTGCTCTTGAATGCGTCTGTTATAGGCACGTCTTGCAAGAGCCAGTTTGGAACTTGAACTAGGATAATTCTCAGTAAGAACTTCCCGCAGACTACCCACACCTTCAGAAAAATTATCGGTTGGGGCCGATTGGTTTTTACCGAAATAACTTAAATCAGCCATTTAATCGATAATGCCCAGAAGGGCTCCTTGAAAAAAATTCCTGTACACCCATTGGCGTCATAACGTACCGCTCTTCAACAGGGTCCATGTCCGAACCCGACAAACGGGTATAGCCTTCCTCTACCTGTTCGCCGGAACTGTCCATATAGCTCTGGGTCCCTGATTCGTAAGCCTTGAATTTCGATTGCATCTCCGCAGGAAGTGAATCCATAAAAGGAAACCCTTTGTACTGGCCCGCGTCCACTGAACCGCCTTCATTAAAAATCCGGGGTGTTTGGAAATACGGCGATAGATCAAACGGGCTATTTAATGTAGTAGGAGACCCGCCAAATACACGAGAGCCCAAGGCCCCTCTTTCGTAGCCCGAAGAATACGGCACTCCCTCTTGCGCGGCATAGCCGCCCGGTGGTGTGTACGCCATTGGTTGGCCCACGCCCTGAAAATCATAGGTCGCTAGTTGAGGATCTTCAACAACGTCTGATATACCACCTTCAGACCTTATGTTTGACAAAGCCTTATACGTGTCTTCTTCCGTTAAAACCCCCGCATCTTGTCGATAGTCCTCTACGGTTTTAGAGGCCTCTATCGCATTGTTAATTAGTCCCCCAGACAAAACACCTCCAGCTAAGGCGGATGCTGGAGCAGTGGGTGTTGTCACTGCGCCCATTATGACTGGGGTTGGCTCAAACAGGGGCGTGAACGTAGATGGGGTCGACACCGCGGTTGATTGCGGGATTATGGACTGAACGGCATCGCGGCCGCCTGGGTAGGCCTGGAAAATATCTCGTCCGAAGTGATCGCCAGGTGCAGTACTCGGCATTGTCACGGGGGTAGATTTAGCCGTTGTTAGGGGGGCAGATACGCTTTTATACAACCCCGGATTGGCAAAAGCACTACTCGAACCACCACTAAAAAACCCACCGCTACCTTGAGTAAAACCGGACCCTAACGTTGTTGCTGGATTAAAGTCTAACGCCGCTTTCAGGCTACCAATACCGCCCCTACCAAATTGCACAAACGGATTAACTGCATCTTGGTAAAATTGCGTACCAAAACTTTTAATAGATTGCAGTGGGCTAGTAATAGCTGATCTTAGAGAGCCAATACCCTGCTGTAGTGCGTTGCTAAAGCCACTTCTAATTGTGCTGAGCGCCGCTTGGCGAAATGTTTGGCCCGCCGCTTGTTTAGCGGCAATGCTTGCTGCGGTATTTGCGCCCGCCGTACCAAGGGCCCCGCCAAGCGAACCTATGCCATAGCCCCCGACAGTCGCTAGGGCCGTGCCTAATAGACCGCGTTTCTCGTTAATGGCCTGACCCGCACCGCCTGCCGCACCACCGGCCTTGGCTCCGGCAACCGCGCCTTGGGGACCACCGAAAGCGAAGCCTATAGCCGCGCCGCCTATAGCACCGATAATCGCGCCGATGTTCCCGCCAAGAAAACTTTTTGTTTTCCGCTGTTGCTTACGGGCAACTTCCCTTAGCCCGTAATCCGAAACCTCCAGGATCGTATCCAGACTTAGGCCTTCTGGGCGTTCCCCTGTCTCTAGGAAACGTTTAAATAGGTCATACCCTTCCCGGTTGGGGTGCTTCCCAACATACTTCAGCATGTTGTTGTAAATTTCTCGCCAGCCGCCTGCGGATTCCCCGGACTTATACGCATTGCGCGTCTTATCTATCTGGCTAAAAATATTGTTTTCGTTCCAGCCGTAGTTGATTATCCCCACGCCCCTTTCAGAAAAGGGTAAATCTTTTGCATTAAACTGACTGCCTTGGACACCAAAGACAGCAGGGTTACTTATCCAGTTATAGGTGGCCTCGCCGCCCAAAAACTGGGCTTTTAAGTCCTCCAAGTTGTTTTGGACAGTAGATTGGTTAGCCGCAGATTCAATAGCCGCTGCACGGTTAGCCTCAATGTTAGCTAAAGCCCTGTCCATCAGGTCTTGATTGATCATCGTGCGTTACCCGTAATAAACTTCAGGCTCTATGTGGTGGGGTTCGTCTTCCCAGTCGTCGGAAGGTAACTGGACAAAATTCCCCTGGCGATACCTCATTAAAGCCTGTGTGGTACTGTCCACTAAGTCGTCATGCTCCCCGTTTGGAAAAGCAGCGCACTCTTCAACCACCTCTTCCGCCCATTTTTCGTCGGGGGCCCAAATCATGCCACTTTCAAATAACGGGGATATAGCATGGACCCTTGCCACCTTATCATTACCTCGACTAGGTGTGAAGTTTACAACGGGAATACCCATGGTTCGTAGTTCTTGAGTCAACGGCAGCCCACTGGCCTTCGCTTCAATAATTACCGTTTCAGGCTCCCAAAATTTATACTGCTCTAACGCCGCCGTTTTTAACTCTGGAAATTCCCAACGACCTTTCTTTGCATCCAAAAGGATCAGGTTTGGTGGGCCGCCCTCCTCCGGGTAAAAAACACCCCACGTTGTTATCGCACTGTAGTCCGCCGTTTCTCGTCTACTAAACGCCGTGTCGTAGCTCTGAATGACATACTGCAACTGCGGAACCGCGGACTTTTGCCACACTTTCCACCATTCCCGTTTAAGAATTGCATTTTCATCGCCCGTGGGCTGCTGCTGGTACTGGGCGTTCCATTTACTTGGCGGAATACTCGCCTTTACCGCCTCCAGGTCCTTTAGCGGCCAATATTCAGGCCAACACGGCTTACCCGAAGGCATAATTGCGGGCAGTTCAACAACTTCCCATTGATCCGCATCTTTATCTTTAGCCTGTGCGCGTATCAACTGGCCCGTCATGTCCTTCTCGGACCAACGGGTTTGAACCAAAACAATAGCGCCCTTGGGCTGGAGCCTCTGCCGGGGGCCCCCAGTGTACCAATCCCACGCATCTTCAAAGCCCGTATTCGACATCGCCGTCTGTTCCGAGTGTGGATCGTCAATAATAATTAAATCACCACCACGGCCCGCTAAGTTTGAACCCACGCCCACCGCATAATACATACCACCCCGATTCGTGTCCCATCGACCAGAGGCCTTTGAATCTACCGCCAATTTAGTTTCCGGAAATATCTCGTTGTATTCTTCTCGCTCCAGTAAATTTTTTACTTTACGGCCAAAACCAATGGCAAGTTCCGTGGTATGTGTGGCTTGAATAATTTTCATTGCAGGATTCTTTCCGATCATCCATGCCGGAAACAAATAACTCGCAAACTCACTCTTAGTATGCCGTGGCGGCATATTGATAATTAAACGCTTTAACTCGCCGGAAGCGATACGTTCTAATTTTTTTGAAATTTTTCTATGGTGTTCACCGACAATGAAATCCGGCCACATGGCCTGAACAAACTTTAAGAAATCCTTTTCACTCTCCTCATTTTTTTCTAACTGGGCTAACCGCAATTCTAGCTTAAGCCTTTTTTCAGAAATCTCCGCTGTTTCTAGGTCAACCAAGGTCAACACCTCCGGGGAAGGATGTTCTAGGAAGGTTCCACGTGGAACACGGCCCTAAGAGCATAATTTATATATGAAAATATACAATATTATAGGTAAATAGTCCAATTTATTTATTTTTAGATATGTCAGTGAAAAACATGCGCCTTAGCAGCAACGCGCGCGCGCGAGCTCATCGTCGGCGCGGCGGCCGCGGAGCTCGGCCCAGGGGCCCCGATTTGACACGATAGGCCGGGGCCCCTGGCCGCCGGCCCTCGGCGAACGGTGGCCTGGAAGTTAAATTTTCACTTCCATGCGGGCGAACGGCTGCGGCGGCCCTGGGCGAACGGCGGCGGCCCTGGGCGAACGGCGGCGGCCGTGAGCTCCGCGACCGTGACGGCCCTGGGCGAACGGTGACGGTGGAACGGCTGCGGCGGAACGGCAGCAGCTGCGGCCGGGAGCTCCGCCCCGGTGGAACGGCGACGGCGGCCGGGAGCTCCGCCCCGGTGGAACGGCGACGGCGGCCGGGAGCTCCGCCCCGGTGGAACGGCGACGGCGGCCGGGAGCTCCGCC
>Ga0114932_10004929_pt1 | contig 12111 bp, 16 predicted proteins | sample 2SBtaG_2_FD_87286 | JGI IMG/M metagenome (GOLD analysis project Ga0114932, IMG submission 87286) | Deep subsurface microbial communities from Kolumbo volcano to uncover new lineages of life (NeLLi) - 2SBTROV12_ACTIVE470 metaG | ecosystem: Environmental > Aquatic > Marine > Volcanic ... | reverse complement strand
TAAAATTGCAGACACAGGTGCAGAATGGCGTTCATTTTCAAATGATGAGGGAAATAAAGCAAGAACAGGAGCTGGAACATCCCTTACAATGCATGACATGGGATTATCAACGGTTATCGGTGCTGCAAATAAAGATGCCACAGGAAAACCACTTTCTGCAAGTGTCAAGAGTTCAATTGAAAGATTAAGAACTTGGGACAGTAGAAGTCAAGCACATTCTTCTGCAGATAGAAATTTGAGACAAGCTCTAAATGAAATGGACAAATTAAAAGACAAACTTGCACTAACGGATGCAGTAATTGAAAAAGCAGCTTATATTTACAGAAAAGCAATGGAGAAGAAACTAGTCAGAGGTCGTTCTATTCAAGGATTAGTTGCAGCATGTCTTTATGCATCATGCAGAAATACAGAAACCCCTAGAACATTAGATGATATTGCAAAAGGAATCAATATTAGAAGAAAAGATGTTGCAAGATGCTATAGATTAATTTTCCGAGAATTAGAATTAAAAATGCCAGTAGTTGATCCGGTAAAAGGAGTATCAAGAATTGCAAGCATTGCAAATCTTAGTGAAAAAAGTAAACGAAAAGCTATTGCAATTTTAAATCAAGCCAAAGAAACGGGCATGGTAGCAGGTAAAGATCCTATGGGAATTGCAGCCGCATCACTTTATCTAGCATGTATTAGTACAGGAGAGGTAAAATCACAAAAAGAAATCTCAATTGCATCAGGAGTTACAGAAGTAACTATAAGGAATAGATGTGCAGGATTACGACAAATGTTAAAAGATTAGAAAATTAATTTTTTGAGCGTTCAAATTCTAATTTATCCCAAGGAAAAACAACATAGCCATCATCAATAGTTTCTTTTCCATAAATTAACTGGGGAGGGCACAATTTTCCACGTCGAGCAAAAAGAGTAACAAAAAATAATTTTATAGGATTATCAACATTAGAAATGACTTTCTCAAAAGTCTTACCTGAATCAAAGATATCATCTACGAACATAGAATCAGAAGAAATTGTTTTTTCATCCACAAATATTTTTTTTATTCCCAAACGGTCTGCCAAAAGACGAGACGGGACTAACCCCCCTCTACTAAGTGTAGAAATACTTGAAAATGTTCTAGAGGATTTTAAAATTGTCTTAGAGAGTGATTCGGTGATTGAATCTATTTCAGACCAGCTAACATATTGTTCTAAATCCACAATCAAAAATTTGAAAAGTAGAATTAAGTTGTTGTGATCAGAAAGTCTTTGTAGGGAATTTTTTTAGAGATTCAACAATTTTTAGAACTTTGAATGGTAATTGGCCAAAATCAATGTCTTTTTCACAAGATAGTAATAACACATCATCATTATTCAATGGAAAACTCATAACAATTACTTTATCACGATAAGACATTGAGAAATGAACTTCTCCAAATTCAGCATCAAATTCATGTCTCATCCTAACACGTAATGCTAGCTCCATGAACATCATTTCATCTTGTTTTTGTGTTTCAAGAGAAAGCAGACCTTCTTTCATACCACCAGCTGTTAGGTGGCCTCTGCTATTGATGAGCCTAGCTGAACGCATTTTAGGGTCTAGGGCAACAATATTCTGACATATTTTTTCAAGCTCGTCAACGTTATCCATTAGTCTAATTTAGTAATCGAACTATTTATTGCGATCTGTATTAGTAGATATTTGTGCAACCAGATTCCTCAAAATCTACTATGGATTACTACAAACATCTGTCATTATTTTGGACAGATTTAATGCATTTGATGTCTAGTAAACCACAAGCATTAGCATCTACAGGACCGATGAGGGCATTTGCTGCAAATTCAAAAAAAGTGACATCAGAATTAATTGAAATCAACGAGGATTTAATGGGATTTAATCAATATCTAACAGAATATTACAAACAATTAACAAGTGCATGGGAAGTTGCCCAAAAAAAAGTAAATTTGAAAGCCCCCGAAGTGCCTCAAGATGTAGAACAAATTGAAGCATTCAAAAGAATATGGATAGATATTTTTGATAATGATTTTACAGAATTGTTTGATTCTAAAGAATTCGGTGAAAATTATGGAAAACTTGTTTCAAAAGAATTAGAATTAACCAAGCATTGGAACAACATAACAAATGTAGTTTTACAATCAGTTAACCTTCCAAGTAAAGAAGAAATTGATGAAGTGTATAAAGAATTACATTCTTTGAAAAAGCGTGTTGGAAAACTAGAGTTAGCATTAAAGAAAAAAGAGATGAAAAAAAATGCATAGTGAATCTAAAATCGATCCAAAAATCATAGAAGAAGTATTAAAATTCAGTAAAAATGTAATTGATGCTCCAAAATTAGTTTCAGCTCCTGATGAAATTAGTTTAGAGGTTACACCACATGATACAGTTCATGAACTAGATAAAACAAGATTGCTTCATTATAGACCACTTACAGAAAAACAACACAAAACCCCATTACTAATTTCATATGCATTGATTAACAGATATCACATACTAGACATTCAGCCTGAGAAAAGTTGGGTTAGAAATCTACTAGAGCAAGGATTTGATTTGTACATGTTAGATTGGGGAACCCCAACAAGTATGGACAAGTATCTTGATTTTGATGATTATGTAAATGGATATTTGGATTCAGCAGTTGAACATATCAAAAATGAATCATCAAATGAAAAAATTTCGCTTCAAGGATATTGTACAGGAGCAACTATTGCTACCGCATATACAGCATTACATCCAGAAAGCGTAAAAAACTACATTGCTACGGCTCCAGTAATTGATGGATGGCGTGATACAACAGTAATCAGCAATCTAGCCAAACACATGGACGTAGAAAAAATGGTAGAAACAATAGGAAATATGCCACCAGAATTCATGTACTATTGTTTCTCAGTTTTAAAACCATTTGAGCAAGGAATTGAAAAATATGTCAAGTTTTTCAAGAACATTGACAACAAAAAATTTGTAGATAATTTCCTTAGAGTTGAAAAATGGTTAGGAGATACTCCTCCAATTCCAGGGGAGTTATTCAAACAATGGATAAAAGACATCTATCAAGAAAACTTGTTAATTCAAAATAAAATGTATGTGGGAGGAGAACATATCGATTTGAAGAAAATAGACATGCCCACATTTACTCAAATTGCAGTAGGAGATCACCTAGTATCTCCAGAATGCAGTATGCCACTACATTACGCCATAGGAAGTGAAGATAAAACCTTGAGAATGTACCCTACAGGGCACGTAGGAATGATAGCCAGTTCCTTGTCTCAGAAAAAAGTATTGCCAGAGCTAGGAAAATGGTTGGCTGAAAGATCATAAAAAAGGAAAAAATTAAAAAAAAGATTTTCCACTAGTTTGTTTTTGTAGTGAATACAGAAATCCAAGATTGTAGAATGTTTCTGTTAAGGTCAGCAAATGATTTTGCATTATCGTTGAATGTTTTGATATTTTGTTGTGTTGCATCGATAGTTGCAAGTGCTACTTGATTCTGTATAGAAGCTGCCTTTACGAATTCTTCAGTTGTATCATGAATTACTTTTAATGTTGCTTCAGGAATGTTTGTTGCCATACCTGATTTTTTTGCATATTCTTTTTGTAGTGTGATTGTTGAATCAACTATGTTTTCATATGCTTGTAGGTATTCCTGTTGTACATTTGTAATTGATTGATGGTATTGAGGTACTGATTGTTTGATACCATTGAAGAGTTTGTCTACATTTTCTTGATATGCAGAAAATACATCTTTAGAATTTGCTTGTGTTGTTTCGTTTTTACTCATTGTTTCACCTCCTTATTTTTTGATTTTTTTGCTATTGGTAAGATGATAACTTGAACTAGATCACCATCTCCTAAACCAAGTGCATTACGTTCTGCTTCAGGAATAGAGATTCTTCCATTGCTACTGATAGTAGTTTTGTAAGCTCCCCAATTCATGAACGAAGGAAGCATTTGGCCGATGCTAAACATGGTGTCCATGCTTTTACTTTGCATGGTAGACATGTTATCCATCACATTAGATTGAGTTTGTCGTGCACTTTCAGAGACTCCTTTTAGAGTTTCTAAAGGATTGAAAGTTTGGCTAGTTTGATTTGTCATCAAAGAACCAAAATTTTTCATAAATTCTGCTTGAGCACGACCACTTTTTTGAATCCAAGATTTAAACATCTCAGAAGGGTCGTATAGGTTTTGATTACCACTCATTGGTAATTGATGGAATTATCAGTATTTAAATGGATCTAAATGCCATTCAAAAATTCTAAAACCTTTGAAGTAAAAGTGAGAGGATCTTGAACATATGGAGTATGACCACAGCCATCCATTCTAAAAAATCGACAATCTTGAATTGCCGAAATAAAACTATCAGAATAATCAATTGGAATTACAGGATCCACTGAACCCCAAATTATCAAAGTAGGTGTTGTGATGGATACAAGTTTTGTAGTAATAGGTTTAGAATTTTTTAATCCCAAAACAGTAGACATGAATGCAAGTTTTGCATTTGGTAATTGCATTCGCTCAACAAAGCCAGAGATAATTTCTTGAGGAACTTCTTCTCCTGAACCTTCCATTAGTTCAAATGCATTTTTTGCAGTTTGTTCATTAGGATATAATGCAGCCATCACATATGCATCTAAGGCAGGAGTAGATTGAGTCATCGCTCCTGCAGGAGAAACAAGAATAAGTTTTTCTATTTCCTCAGTATGAGATGAAGTGTAATTTGCTGCAATTTGTCCCCCTAAAGAAGAGCCAATAAGATTTGGGCGGACAATTCCAGTTTGTGTAAAAAATTTTTCCAAAAATTCTGAAAAGAATTCAGGAGTATAATCAACTTGAGGTTTATCACTTAATCCAAATCCTATCAAATCAGGAACAATAACATTATAGTTTTTTGAAAAATGAGGAATTACATTTAACCATCTTTCAGCGGATGCACCCAACCCATGAAGTAGTACAATAGTATTTTTAGAATTACCCGATTCCAAATATCGGATTTTATGTCCATCAATTTGAAGGAATTTTTCTTCCACTGTTTTAGCTTCAATTATGTTCACTAGATAAGTTTTAGTGAAATTTGCGATCTAATAGATATTTGATGAGGTAAATTGCAATAAAATGAAAATTAGAAGTATGTTTTTTAGTATCAAGAATAGTCAAAATATGTGGTAAAAAAGAAAATTTCAAAAATTCTGGTTCCTCTAGATGGATCTAAAAATTCACTCAGAGGACTAGAAATGGCCATTACATTAGCAAGAAATTGTGGTGCAACGATTACTGGAATTTATTCGATTTACGCTCCCCCACACTCAGAATTCAGAGGTGTAGGCTCAGTAGAAAAAGCCCTAAACGTGAAAGTGAAGAAATTCATGGAAGATTCAAAAACTTTGGCTGCAAAGAATGGAATTGTGTTTAATGAAAAAATTGCAAGCGGAGACATTGGATATAACATCATCAAACTAGCACACGGAAAAGGGAATTTTGACATGATCGTGATGGCCTCACGAGGCAGAAGTTCTGCAAAAGAAATGTTCTTTGGAAGCGTTTCAAATTATGTTATCCACACATCAAAAATTCCAGTGGTTATTGTAAAATAATCTAAGAAAATCCGTGTTTCTTGAAATATTTTTGGTGGTATTCTTCTGCTTTGTAAAATTTAGGAGCAGGTACAATTTCTGTAACTATTGGAGAATCGTGTTTTCCTGATTTTTCAAGAGATTCTTTTGATTTTTCTGCAATTTCTTTTTGTTTTTCATCATGATAGAAGATTGCGGAACGATATTGAATTCCAACATCAGGCCCTTGACGATTTAATGTTGTAGGGTTATGGTTAGTCCAAAAAACATCAAGTAATTCTTCAAAAGAAATTTCATCTGGGTTGTAATCAACTTCGACTGCTTCGGCATGTCCTGTTTTATCAGTACAAACTTCTTCATATGTTGGATTAGGGAGTTGTCCTCCAATGTATCCTACGGCAGTAGATTTGACACCTTTTGTTTTGTGTAGTAAATCCTCAACATGCCAAAAACATCCTGCACCAAATGTTGCTTTCAAGTTAATTTATTGTAAACAATACCAAATTAAAACCATTTCTAAAAATTTAGTTTATTATGATTATTCCTTCTTGAATCATGAATTTCAATCCATTAACAAATTCATCTTCAGAGATCAAATCCTGAGACCACCAATGAGCATTGTTTCTAATCCAATCAGGAATTTCTTCATCAGATATTTCATTAGATGAAGTAGTAGAAATCATAATGATGTTATTTTCTATCATGAATTCTATTCCAGAAATAAATGCAGAATCATTTATTTTTCCTGTAGCCCACCATTCAGCATTGTTTCGAATCCAATCAGGCACAGATACAGGATCTTCATATCCTAAAATATTGTGAAGTGAATCATTTGGAAATTGTGAGTCAAACCAAGATTTGTAACTTGGTTCATCATTGTATCTGTCAAGATAATATTGTGGAGATTTATCAAAAGCTGGAAAATTTGGAATATGGGTTTGTTTGTATCCTACAACATCATTAATTGAATGAAGAGGGAATTGTGAGTCAAACCAAGATTTGTAACTTGGTTCATCATTGTATCTGTCAAGATAATATTGTGGAGATTTATCAAAAGCTGGAAAATTTGGAATTTGAAGTTTCAGAGAACTAAAAGTAGAAGCAGGTTCTGAAACAGATGGTTCTAGTGTTGGTTCAGTGGTTGGTTCAGGTTCAGTGGTTGGTTCAGGTTCAGTGGTTGGTTCAGGTTCAGTGGTTGGTTCAGGTTCAGTGGTTGGTTCAGGTTCAGTGGTTGGTTCAGGAAATTCTTTGTATTCAATAGATTTTTCCAAATTTCCATCATAAGTTATTTTGATTGGATATGTGCCATCAGATGTCCAAGTAGGGCCACCAACATTGAAAGTTGTTGAAAAACTACCATCAGAATTTGCAGAGATTGTATCAAAATCAGCAAAGTTTGATTTTCCAGGAGTAAAAATTTGAATTGTGACAAATGGAATTTCAGGATCATATGATACATTTCCAGAAACAATCAATTGATCATCTTTGTTGTATTCAGTTTTATCAGTAGTAAAATCCTCAACTATTGCAAAAGCAGACACAAGAGTTCCAGGAACTAACAAGAATAGTAAAAATACGTAAAAAATTACTTTCATTTTCTAAAAATGGATTGTTAGGATAATTAAAGAATTCGGGAGATTGTTCAATTTGACTTATTTAACATCAGTAAATATTTCGACTACTTTTTTTGCCAAATTTTCAATATTTGCAGTTGGTTCTGCAGAGATTAGTAAGAGAATCTGAGTAATAGGGAATGGAAAACTTACTAAAACTGCCTTGTCTCTTCTGGCAGCAAGATAGTTAATTGGCCCCAAGCTTTCATCATATTCTTTTCGAATAGAGGCTTTAGAAACAAATTCTAAAAAGGATTGCAATCGAGTCTCATCACCTTCATGAGGAACAAGTCCATCCTTGAACCCTCCGGCAATTAATTTTCCGTCTTTATCTACAATACCAGCAAAACGAATTTCAGACTCTCCAAGTAATTGGTCACATTTTTGAGAATACAAATTCAAAGTAGAATCAGACATTATTTTTAATGAAAGATATCAAAAATAAAAACCTAGCCTAAAATCTCACACTTTTTTACTATAGATGGCATTTTATCAAGACATAATCAATGATGTTTTCTTCAGATGCTTTCTTCATTTTTTGAATAGAACGAAATAGGATTTTTTCGACATATGGAGAATACTGTTTCAAAATAGATTTTTTTAATTCATCTCGATGTTCCAGATAATAGTCAGCAAGGGGATCATATACAGATGAACCAATTAATTTTTCTTCAGAAATAGTAAATCCTCCAGAAATAACCATATCCCTTATTTCACCTAAACTATAATGTTCAGATGACCAAGTAAATTTCAAAATACCTAACTTTGTCAAAGAAGAAGATTCAAGAGTTATTGGAATGGCTAAAACTAACAATCCAGAATCAGTCAGTATTCGTTTGGACTCTGAAATAAAATCAGAAAATGGTTTAAAGTGTTGAGAAGATTCCAAAGCTAAAACACGGTCTACAGAATGTTCAGTAAAAGGTAATTTGGTTGAAGAAGAATTGAAAAAATCTATTTTTTGTTGATTCCCAGAAAATCGAAGTTGATTGAAATTAATATTAATACAGAAAATAGATAAATTTTCAAATTTGTTTTTCCAAAACAATGCAGGGGCAGATAGCCCACTGCCAACATCTACAACATTTTTAGAAGAATCTAATTCAGCCATAGTAGCAAAAACAGAACAAAGATTTTCTTGGGCTGAAATAGGATCTTTGTTTTCATCATCCCAATACCCAAAATTCAACATTGTACCACCTGTGGCTAGTTGCATTACAGGAGATAGGGTATTGTAAAGATTCACAACGTCTTTTTCATTTCTTCGAACAGTCCACAAAAAAAGATCAAGAGGGTTAATAGATGTCAAAAATATTTTCAAATTTATTATCAACTAATGACTATTAATTCCTAAGGTAACCCTTCAGAATCTTCAGCACAGTGTTTGTGCACCCATTGTTCATCTTGATTTTTTGTAATCTCTTTTCCAGGTTGAATTTTGTCACCACAAGAGATGCAAGATGTAGCAAATTTTGCTTTCATATTTAAGAATAGTTTTAGAGAGATAAATTATCTAGGATGTGTTATTAGTTAACCAAAGATGAACACATTTTAGTAATTTGAATGATTATTAGTCATATGTCAGACTCTGAATCCAATACATCTTCAAAAATAATACTTGCAAAATGGACAGATCGATTTGTTGCATGGTTAATTGATTTTATTATAATTTCAGTCATTTCAACATCAATCATTTTTGTCTCATTTGGAACAATGTATTACGAATATGAAGGAGAAGAGTTTTGGGCTGAAAGTTCACAATACATACCTACAAGCATTATTTTCTTTGTATATTGGGTCATTTTAGAATACAAAACAGGTCAGACAATTGGGAAAAAAATTCTAAATCTCAAAGTTGTTAATGTTTCGGGAAGCAAGGTCAGTTTGAAAGGTGTTTTAATCAGCAGTTTTGGGAAATCATTTTTGTTACCCCTAGATGTAATTTTAGGATGGATTCTAACAAATGAAAAACGTCAGAGAGTGTTTAACAAGTTAGGAGATACAGTAGTTGTAAAAATTAAAGATAGTGTAGATAGTTCAGATTTAGATTATGTAAAAGATTAGATTTTTGTCATATTTTGTTAAACAATTACTCTGAAGATTTTACCAACAGATCTATTAGCTAGATTAGATCTTTTAGAAACACATGTCTGAAGATAGTAAACAATGGTGGCTTGGATTACCTGAGGAACTTCAAAAAGATATAGAATTTGAAGAATAGTTATTCTCAGAAAAAATCCCAATTTAGGGAAAATTGGAATACATTGTAATATCATCTACAAACACGCGTTAATGAGTAAGAAAAAATGAAGGAATTTAGGATGATGAAAGGAATCACAGTAACAATATTCTCAGTTTTGCTTCTATCAATGAGTTTTTCTGCAAATTATGAAAGCTTTGCTTTAACTCTACAACAAGAAAAACAAGACATCATAGATGATTTGGAAGATATAAAAAATAATTATGAAATTAATAAAAAATCTAAGAAGAATTTAGAATCATCAATTAAGAAGCTAGAAAAAAGCTTGAATACAAAATATTGGAAAGATGAATCTACAATTAATTTCAAGCACGGTAAAAAAGTTCTAAATGCGGATCAACAAGCAGTTAAAAAACTAGATAAAATTTTAGATGACAAAAAAATATCCAATGAAATAAAGGAAAAAATTACAGACCTTAATATCAGGATAACACAGTTAGACAAAACACTTCTCGAAAACGCAATTAATAGTCTTGAGGAAATAGAAATGAGTAAGAAAGGAATAAAAAAATTAGATAAAGCTATAGAAAAATTTGAAAAAGGAAATGAATTTTTAGAAGATGAAAAATATTCTCAATCTCTAAAAAAATATAGTCAAGCATGGGATCAAATCAAAAAATCTCTAAAAGATCCTCATTTTAAGAAAATGAAAATTGTAGAATTAGAGGGAGTTGGAGACATGAATTTTGACAATGTTCCTGATGTGTATCTAAAAGTAAGTAAATCAACAAAAGACAACAAGCCAAAATTCCTTGAAATAAAAATTACTAGTGAATGTGTTAATGGAATAAATCATGATGATGCCAGAATGAAAATAGGTCTTTCTACTCCAGTAATGCTATCAACAGAATTTTTTGATGAAGGATTTGAAGCAACTAACAAGTGGTTTAAAGAAAATGATCCTGATAAAAGGATCAACCCAGTAATCATCACAACAGTTTCAGAATATTTCTCATTTCCTGAAAGCGGAGATGATTTAATACAAATTAATGAAGAAACTGGAAAAGGATCATTTGATTTTACATCTGATCCAATTACTGAAATTGGAGACCAAAGTGGATGGACGGGTAAATTCACATTTGATGGAGAGCCAGGAGATTATTATTTACATTTCTGGTTCCCTTTGACTGAACCAACAATAGATGGAGATAGTTGTAATTTTGTTAGTAGTTTTTCAATCCCTACAGCATTTGATTGATAATTTCTAATTTTACAAGGGTAATTTTATGGAAAAAGTTGTAGGTTTGTTACTTACTGAAATGGTTCCGCCATGTTGCTCAATGATACTTTTACAGATGACTAGTCCTAATCCAGTACCAGTGGTTTTAGTAGTAAACATGGGTTCAAAAACTTTATCCAAATTTTCATCAGATATGCCAGGGCCAGAATCCTTGATATGAATATTCAAAAACTCTGAGTCAGTATCAGTTTCAACATCAATTTCGCCATGTCCATCTAAAGCTTGAACAGCATTATTGATAATATTCGATAAGACCCCTTCTATTTTTCTTGAATCACAATTAATTTTGAAATCCTTTTCAGGTAAATTAATGATAATACCATATGAGGATTTCACATGGTTCATAGCCAATTTTAGAATATTCAAAAAGGATGTTTTTGATTTTTTAATTTCCGTGGTTCGAGCAAAATCTAAAACATCTTCTATAATTCTATTCATATCAAAAATAAAATTTTGCATTCTAAACCATTTTTCTTTATCCTTAGAGTCTAGTTTTGAAATAATTTCAGGAGTTAGCATTTCAGCATAAGTGTGGAGAATAGTTAAAGGGTTTTTCAAATCATGTGCAACTCTACTTGCCATAGTACCAATAGTTGCCAAACGTTCAGATTTTACTAATTCTCTACTTTTATCTTCAACTTTAGACAATAAATCCTCATTTTGAACCACGAGTTTTTGTTCCAAATTTAAGAGACGTTCTTCAATTTCTTTTTGAGAAGTAATGTCAGTTCTCAGTGCAATATAGTAAACAGTTTTTTTATCAGAACCAATTAAGGGAAAAATTGTTGTTTTAACCCAATAGTAAGAACCATCTTTTGCACGATTTTTTATTTCTCCTTGCCATGTTTTTCCAGATGTGATTGTATTCCACATATTAGAATAAAATTCATCAGGATGAAAATCAGATTTTAGGATTCGATGATTTTGTCCCAACAATTCATCTTCAGGAAATTTTGAAATTTCACAGAATTTTTTGTTTGCATAAACAATAGTTCCATTTTCATCAGTAATTGCAGCAATAGTATGATCAGAAATGGCTTCTTCAAGCAGGTGTGAATCAATATCCAAACTTTTCAGCGATGAAGATAATCCCATTGTCATACAAAATTTGTTATTTGATATAATACAAGCGGTTGTATGTTATTTTCAATAACAGAGTAAATAGTCGTGTATAGTTTTCACTAGGTGGTTTTAACAATTATAATCTCAGCTAACGCTAGAAAAAAATTTCAAATCAAAAATGCATAGCTAACGCTATGTATGATTTAAAATGAAATCATCGTACAAGTCGTGTATATGTTCCACTTGATGATATGAATATGATCATCGCGCATAGTCTCTATGTAAGTGGCTGAACCGATGTGTTGGTCTATTAGTAAAGGCTGGCTCACCACTCGCCGAAGCTTGTGATCTACACCACCT
>Ga0114932_10004928_pt1 | contig 12113 bp, 9 predicted proteins | sample 2SBtaG_2_FD_87286 | JGI IMG/M metagenome (GOLD analysis project Ga0114932, IMG submission 87286) | Deep subsurface microbial communities from Kolumbo volcano to uncover new lineages of life (NeLLi) - 2SBTROV12_ACTIVE470 metaG | ecosystem: Environmental > Aquatic > Marine > Volcanic ... | reverse complement strand
TTCAGTTTTTTTATCTGGTCATATATTAGAAAGTGAAAATCCAATAATGTATTACTATGATCAATCGGATTCCACAAAGCATGGATCTGCTGGGGAATTTGCTCCTATTGTAGCAAGTCCACAATGTCTGATAAACATTGCAAAGAGTATCTGTGGATTCAGGAATGCAGAATTAGTAGATACAATATCAATGCCTTATGAAAGAACATATCCACATTTTTTTTCTGATTCAAATGTTGGAAAAATAGGCTTGTTCAAATTCTCAAAATAGAATTTATCTGAAATCTAATTCTTTATTCAGTGCAGAAAAAACATTGTTAAAATATACGATAAATCATTTTATTTTAATATGGGTGACCCTTACATGGCAATAACTGCAGTTATTGCTTGTAGAGTAGATTGTGATTTTTGTCCACAAGAATTATTGATCAAAGAATATCAATTAAAAAATAACTTAACAGATGTAAGTTATGGAAATCCAAACATTATGGATTTTTCTATATTCAAACAATGTATAGATAAAATTCCAAAAAATGTACAAATAAGCTTTGGAGGATATTCTGACATATTTTTACATCCTGAAGCCGCAAAGATGATTCTTTATGCTTTTGACTCTGGTCACCAAATAAGCATATTTTCAACTTTAGTAGGATTGGAATTACATGATATAGATAAAATCAAACATATTCCATTTGTAAATTTTCATGTTCATCTACCTGATTCGTCTAACTACGCCAAAATTGCAGTAAATAAAAAATATCTAGCTGTTCTCAAGAAACTTCAAGAAAGTAATTTAAAAAAACTTACTGGCATGTCAATGGGTGATTTGCATCCTAAAATTAAAGACATTCTTCATGTAGACCTTGAAGATGAAAAAATGATAAGTCGGGCAGGAAATCTTCCAGATGTAAAGGATGATTTTGACAAAAAACTAGGTCCTTTATCATGTAATATCTCAAGCCATGATGGATTAGAAGATAGGTTTGATTCTAATACGCTTTTGCCAAATGGTGATGTGACACTGTGTGCTATGGATTATGGTCTAACATGCGTTATAGGAAATTTAACTAGGATGGATTATAATTCACTTTTCACAAATAACGAGTTTAAGAAAATCTATAATAAAATGAAATCTTATGATGATGAGATAATTTGCAGACATTGCAATCAAGCAATACCTGAACAAGAAATAGAAGATCGGAAAAATATTGTAAAGAAATACAATAATGAAACAGCTCACTCTGTAATTAATTTATACCAAAAACTTCTGAACAGATTTCCAGACAAAGAAGGATTCTATTATTTTTATTCAAAATTATCTAATGATGAACTTTCTATCAGTGATATTGAAAATCATATAAAACAATCATTTGAATATATCTCTAGCCGAACTACTAAACTAACTTAAATTTAATTTTTAATCTATTATTAATTGAATATAGACTGATGGATACAAAAATAAGTATGTAATTACTTTCAGATTTAGGAACATACATTGAATACAGAATTACATATTTTTATTATCTGGAAAAAGGCTCGTGATAAGACAGAAGACATATTCAGTGACCTTAAGAAAAAATTTGAATTATTAGAAGTTTATGAAGTTAACTGGAGTTCAGAATTTTTTTCTGACAATATGTCGCGTTTTTATGGTGTAAACTTACCTCCAGGTGCCTTCAAAGCAGATCAACATGATTTTGGACCTTTCTTATTGTGTATAATTGAAGATAAGGATCCAACATATGGCAATAGAGAAACTGCAAAAGGTGAGACACATGTAAATATTAACACATTTGACGCAAAGCAAACATATCGTTCATGGACAGGTGGAGGTAATCACATACATGCCAGTAATACCGAAGCAGAATCAGAACACGATCTTGTACTTTTACTTGGAAAAAACCTAAAAGATGTTCGTGATAGTTTACCACAAAAATGGGATAAGAAAATTAAGACTATTAATTCTGATCTAGTAGGATCTAAAGGATGGAAAAATATTTCCCAGTTATTTTATGTTTTAAATGCAACTGTAAATTATTTGATACTGAGAAACTTTGAAAATATACATGATTTGGATATAGCAACATTAAACAGTGATATTGATATTTTAACAAATCAAGTAGAAGAAATTAGGTTTGTTACAAATGGAAAAAAAATCTTGGAAGAGAAAAAACAAGAATTCCATTTAGTTAAGATTGCAAATAAAGATGTCTTATTCCATATTGGAGAACAATATTATGATCCAAAGTGGGCTAATGGTATACTAGATCGTAAGATCTTGTCACAACACGAATTCTATATACCAAATGACGAGGATCATTTTTACAGTCTTCTATATCGTGCACTAGTGCAAAAATCCATGGTAACAGATGACTATATTGAGAAACTAGTTAGTCTTTCTTCTAAACTAAAAATAAATAATCTTACCAGAGAAGATTTCTCCACATATGATGTACCCATAGAAATCTTAGATGCATACATGAGAAGAATGGGATATGAATACATGCCAAGAGATTATTCATTATTTTACAATTCTGATGTTGTGGATTTCGCAATCACAAAGCGCGAACATCGTATGTTTAGAGAGAAATTAGAAACTAAAAACTGGTTAGATGCAGCTGCAGAAGTATATTATCCAAATAAACCATGGACTTACAAAATGATAGTACACCAAAGTAGGGCCGACTTTCTTTTTTTACTTGATATAAAAAAGGATGATTTAGCACTTGTAATTGGTGCTGATTTAGGTCAAATTTCAGTACCATTATCAAGGTTCTGTGATGTTATTGCAATGGAAGATGATCCAGACAGAATTGAGATTATGAAGATCATTGCTAAACAAGAAAACCGAAATAACATACAGTTGCTTTTGTCTGACATTCATAGTACAAAATTTGACACTGGTAAATTTGATTTGGTCATTATAAATGGTTTCGAGAAAGTAGGTTCTTTTGAAAACAAAGATCAAATGAAGAATCAACAGGAATTACTGAATGAAGTTTATCGTATACTAAAACCTGGCGGTACTCTTTATTTTGGCGCTCTTAACAAATTTGGTCTGCAATATCTGTTAGGTGAGAATGTAGATGGTCTACAAGATTATGTTTACCTAAAAAATAATCTTGCTAAATCAATTTTTGAAACAGAAACCGGTGAAACATTAAAAACTTTACACCATGGAAAAAAAGAATACGAAAAAATGATTTTAAAATCAAGCTTTAAAAATGTTAATTTTTTTGGGAATATTCGTGATTATAGATTACCATACGCATGGGTAGATTTATCAACTAACCAATCTTCGATGTTTATTTCTAAGAATCTTTATTTTTTAGATGAATTTGACACATCAAATCAAATAAGAAGTAAATATAGTGAAAAATTAAAATATCTCTACGAGATTTTTTCTGATCAACTATCCAATATTTATTCATCTTACTCTATGGTGGCACAAAAGTGATTCTGATGATTAAATCTATTATAAATTCACTAACACATGATTCTAAATATAATCAATATTTTGACACAAACAAAAAATTATCCTATGTAATGATCAGTACTGGAGGTTACAAGCCATACGAAAAAGGCAGGATTATCTTTTTAATATTACAGGATGACATACCATCTATAATAGTAAAATTCTATAAAGTACCAAATGGATTAATACAAGATCAATTCAAAAAACAAGAAATAATTTATAATAAGTGTGGTGGTAAAGGAATTCCAAAACCACTAGGAATTTTGATGTTAAATGATAATGAGATTATGATTGAAGAAGGAATTAATGGAAAAAACCTTGAGCGATACATCTCTGATAATCCTTCTCAAGATTTAGTTAAATCAATAATGCACAAAATAATATCACTATATGACCATTTGAATAATACACTTGAGCCATCTACCTTTGTTGCTCTTAACAAAGAAGTGGATCATCTTCTTGACAGATTTATCGAACTATATTCTCCTAGTGAAAATGAACTTCTTACGATAAGGGAATGTATATCCACATTTTTATTAAATTTCAAAAATGAAAATATATCTAAAAGATACTCCAATGGAGATTTCATACCCAGAAACCTCATTGTAGATGATGAAAATATTACATTGGTTGATTTTGAATATGTAAGTGAAACCCATCTTTATTTTTTTGATTGGTTTAGATTCTTCAAATACCAGTATTCAATATCAAATGATTATCTCTATAATATCATTCTAAATACAGAAATAAACGATGACTTGTTTATATCATCATTAAGAGAGTTTACAAAATACAGATCAAATAAACAATTTGATATTGCATCTAGATTGATATTTGAAATTAGAGAATACATACAAAGATCCGGTTCTTTGACTTTAGCATTATGTAATGAAGAAAAAAATGGAATACGTAATCTCATTGCTGATACATCATCGTCTTTGAATGGGAAACATATGATTGACACTAAACCACCCACTTCAAATGATATAATATCATCTGAAAAGGAATTTTATCATAATGCATATACCAAAATTCATGAGTATACTGAATCTGACAACAAGATACAAAATATCCAGAAAAAAATAGTAAAACAAGAAAAGAGAATTAAGGAGCTTGTTAATGAGAGAGAATCATTACAAAGAAAGAATACTGCTCTTTCAAGTTTTATTGATCATGATAAAATACTTGACACTTCTTCGAAAAAGACTGTGAACGAACTTTACTTAGAAATACTTCACAGAGATGCAGACATAGAAGGCTTAATACATTTCTCTTCACTTTTAGAAAACAAGAAAATGACAACAGACGATTTAAGAAAAACATTATTAGATTCAGATGAATACAGAATATTGTAAAGCTTGTTATGTAAAAAGGAAGAAAAACAATGATTATAATTTCACAAAATATTATAAACTATGATATACCAATTCCCAAAAATGCAATTTTTAGGATAAATCTTGCATGGATAAACAGTATAGATGAGTTAAAACAACTTGTAGAGAAACATAAACTTCATACAATATTTGTTGATTTACCGGTAAGCAGAACAAAACCACCAAATAACAAGTACTCATTAAATGATATTATCTCTATTTTAGAGAATTACAATAACATAAAGTATATTGCAATTTCTAATGTTGAAACTAAAGAAGATTTGGATCAATATTCAAAAATTATACCAGAAAATATTACAATAGTTCCAAAAATAGAAAGTCACGTAGGAGTTGAAAATATTAAAGATATTACTATGAAATTAGATTATGAAGAAAAACTTGTAATGTTAGATCATGATGACCTATATTCTAATCTATTAAAATCAGGTTTTACATCTGATAAATTCATTTACTATGTGAATAATCTTATTGAGTTTTGTAAATCTAACAATATAATACTGCTTAGGACTGTCGGTGTCATATTTTCTGATGAAAATAAAAATGTCTCTGATTATGTTCGTTAATCTAATCGGCTGAGATTATTGAAATTATGTTATTACAATTTTGAGGTAAATCAATTTTTTTAGCTTCTCCTGAATTCCTATTTATTTTTAAAATCCCATATACAGGATTCACAAATTTTGAATTTGTTCTTCGTAAACTAAAACTGTAACCTATGTAAAGAAATTCATTGATGACTAATACACCTCTCATGAAGGCATCTAATCCCTTGTATTCTAATTTTATTTTGTTATTTTGATTTAGTGATAGTAATAATGCTTGTGAACTAGAGCACAGATAAAGTTTATTTTTATACGATTGTAAAGTATGGGGAGTTTTTAATTTATTAATAAAAATTTTTGCCTTTAATTCCGAATCAAGTTTTGATAATGCACCTTTGTCAACATATTCATTATTTTCATCACAATATGTCATTGATGTCAAAAACATTTCTCCGTTATGAAAACATATGTCATTAATGTGGTGATGATGTGTACATCCAAATGGATCATAAACTTTACTATTTTTAATATGAATACTATCACCAAAATCTATTTCTGAAACAATAATTTTTCCTACAAAATCTCCATCTTTAACACAACTCTGTGTTGCTTTTGGCGATGATTCATCACCATTAGATGCAACAACAAAAATTTTATTATCTCTAATAAAAATTCCATGTGGATCTCTTGCAAAAATATAATTTTCAAATATTATTGGAATATTTTTAAAATTATCACCATCAATCTTTAATGCCACTAATTGTGGTTCACTTTTTTTTACTCCAAATAAAATTTGTTCTGGTGCATAATAATCTAATCCATTGCACATTTGTTCAGTGAAAACAGGAGACAATTTCTCATTTTTAATAACAAAAATTCCCCCTTCTTTGGTATCTTCATTATATGATGAAACAAAAATGTTTTGTGCTTCATTTTTACCTTCAACTATCTCCTCATTAACAGTTTCTTGAGATAAAATTGTTTCAAAATCACTGTCTAAATTTTCAAGATCTTCATATTTCTTTTGTACTCTGGCATATTCTTCAGAATTTTTAAATATTTTTGTAAGATCATCTATTGATAAATTTTCATCTTTTATTTTTGTTAGATAATATTGAATTTCTTTCTCAGTTGCCTCTCTTTCTAATAATGTTTCATAGTGTTTTTCAATTGTTTCTCTTATTTTTTCCAACTTCATAATATTTTTTTGAGTTGGATTCTGTTTTTAAAAGTGTTGTTTTTGTATTTTTTAAATTTTAAAAAATGGATTTTTAATCAGAAATGAATAAATGTATTACTCAGCTTTAATGATTTTTACATAAATATTAATGATTAATTGTTAGTACAATAGGTAATGTATGAAAATAAAATAACTGCTATATACAGAGTAAAAAATGAAGAAAGGTTCATTGGACAATCTATAAAATCTGTAGTTGATTTCTGTTCTGAAATTATTGTATTAGATGATAATTCTACTGATAGAACTGCTGAAATTTGTTCAAGTTTTGACAAAGTTTCTAACATAATAAAACCAAGAGGAACTGAGCTAGATGAAGTACGCGATAGAAACTATCTTTTTGAAACTGCACGAAAAAATAACCCTGATTTTATTTTGTCAGTTGATGGAGATGAGATTTTTATGCCTAATGCATCTGAAGTATTATTTGAAGAAATGTCCGTAGTCTATCCTAATTCGGATGTTTTTGACTTTCAATTTTTAACTCTTTGGGATAACGTTAACACAATTAGAACTGATGGAATTTTTGGAAATTATTGGCAAAAAAGATTGCTAAGAATGAAGAACCAACCATACTCATTGTTACTTGTTGAAAATGATAATCCTGGCAATCTTCATTGTGGTAGTATTCCACCAGACAGTAAAGGATTTGGCAGTCCAGCTAAAAGCAGTGTAAAAATTTTTCATTTAGCAAGTTTAGATGAGGAAGTACGTAAACGAAAATATGATTATTACACAAACACTGATCCTGATAGTGTATTGACTGGTGCATATAAACACATGATTTCAGGTGAAGGTGAATTTTCAGGTTCAAATGGGATTGAACTAGAGGAACTACCAAAAGAGTTTACAGTTAATTTATAGTAGAAATATTGAAACGGATATAGAGAAAATGAACAATTTTGATTCTGGGTTAAGAGAACAAAGTGTCACTTCACAAATTGATATTGTTACTAATCAAAGTAGTGTCTTAGTTGTCACCAAAAATCATGAATTGTTTACAAAGAAACTTGCAGCAAAAGAATGTACTATTGAAATTGCCGAAAAAAAAAATGATTCAGATTATGACTTAACATTTGATTTTAAAAATATTGAATCAAAAAAATTTCAGGTTATATTATTAGATGACACTATTAACCATGTCTCAAATCCCATCGAATTTATAAAACAAACTAATGGATTTCTCGCGCCTGACGGCTATTTGTTATGTACTGCGAATAATCTATTTAATTCTGTTAATAGGCTAAGATTTTTGAATGGGGATTCTCAGATAATTAATTCAATATTAAAAAATAGAAATCTAGAATTTTCATCACTAGATAGTATACTTTTGACTCTTGCAGAATCAGATTCGTCAATTGGAAAAATTATTAGAGTAGAAGAAGAAATTAACCTGAAAAGTAGACTTGATCTGAACACTTTTACATTCACGGAAGAATTATTGAAAGCCTTAACTTCAGATTCTGAATCTAATACATTCTACTATGTTTTTACAGTAACTAGAAAACCAATGGTAAATCAAAGTACTAGGAGATGGGTATCCAAATTTTCAAAAAATCTAGTCACTGAAGGATTTAAACAGATTTTAATTGATTACAGATTACAATATGAAAAACACATTAACTATCTGAAACAAACCAACAGAGAACAATATGCTTCAATGATATCCATAAACCAATTTGATCAAAAATCTTCTCAAGGGGAAGTAATTAATAATAAAAATAATTTATTAAAAAAAGATAGTACATCAAATGATGATAAAAAATTCCAAAAGGAATTAGAAACAGATCTTTTAGAAGACAGTGGTAAATTTTTAAAGCGCACATTGCGGGAGAAAGATGAGTTTCTACAATCTGCTATCAATGAAGAGCGAGAGCATCTAGAAAATGCAATAAAGGAGAATCATGGATACCTAGAAAATGCACTAAAAGAGAAGGATGGATACCTAGAAAATGCACTAAAAGAGAAGGATGAATACATAAAAACTGCTCTACAGGAAACAGATGAATATGTAAGAAATGCTCTAAAAGATAAAGATGAGGTAATTCATGCCATGCAGAATAGCTTTGCATTTAGGGTATTATCAAAATTAGATAAACTTCTTGGCAGAAAACACAAAAATTAGTGATTTTCAAATGCTTAGAATTAATATGCCAATTGATTATGGCTCCTTTGCTCAGGCAACTAGTCTTAATCTGATTACTAGAAAATTATATTTTGAATTAGCAAAAAAAATGAATGATTCACGATCATTTACAATAACTGCATCATTGTTACAAGATTCTGGTCTTGGTGATATTAACCAACATTATGATTGTACTATAATTCCAAACATGGGTGGTTACAAATTTCCACTAGATACATCATTACATAATAAAAATCTCATAGTAGGTATTGTTGGAATAGATGAAGTGGTATTAGGCAGAGAAGTTTACAAGAGTGATATTGATTGGAAAAGAAATGAACCAATAATTAAAAATGAATTAAAAAAATGGAAAAATGATGAAGCAAAGGTTGACCAAATTCATGTTTCTAATCAACCAGAAAAAGATCAATTAATTGAATATTTGAAAATTCCAGAACAGAAAATTTCCATTATTCCATATGGTGTTGATCATGACTTGTTCAAACCTATTGATGCCAAACAAAAAAAGAAAAAGAGAAAAGAAATTCTCGCAAAGTACAAACTTGATGATTCACCATATCTAATACATATTAGTGAGGCAAATTGGGCAAGAAAAAATATTTTCAGACTTTTTGATGCATTTAAACAGGCAAAAAAATCAATTATACCTCACAAATTACTTGTTGTTGGAAAAAATGATGAATTTGTTCACAAAAGAGCCAATCCAGTAGAAGATATCCACATTTTGGGATTTGTTCCAGAAAATGATCTAATTACGCTATTGCAATGTTCAGATGTATTAGTTAATCCATCTTTGCATGAAGGGTTTGGATTACCAATGCTTGAAGCTATGGCATGTAAGATTCCTGTAATCACATCTAATGTATTCAGTCCTCCTGCGGTTGTTGGTGAAGGAGGCCTATTTGTCGACCCACGAAATGTAGATGACATTTGTGAAAAAATAATTGAGATTGCAAATAATGAAGAACTACGACTAGACATAGCAGAAAAAGGATTTGAGCGTTCACAAAAATTTTCTTGGAATTTTACTGCAGAAGGCATACTGAATTTATGTCAGAAATATCAAAATGATAAAAATCAAAATTTTGAAAACGAGTATGATAAATCTGCAAGACGCACACTTGCAACAATTTGCCTCAATAACTACAAACTAAAACGTAGATTTCTTTCATCAATAGTTCAAATGGATTTTGATGAATTAATAGAGTGGTCATTAGACAAAGGATTAGACGATCCAGATGTTAATGATTATTTGATTCCATTAACAAAGTGGCTAGAAAAAAACCGTAAAGAGAAAAAACTTCAGGTTTCATCAAGTGATTAAAGATGGGAGAAAACAAATTCTTTGAAAAATTAGCTTATCTTTATAAGACATCTGTTGAGATTATACAAGAATATGGCTTTCTTTATTTTCTGCGATTTGGTTCTAGCCAATTAAAGCAACAAAAATTAGATATTTTAAAGCCAAAAGATGATTATGAAAAACTTTTAATCAAAAAGACTTTAGACAAAAAAACACAGTATAGAATTTGGAAGGAACAACAAGAGAAACAATCTATATCTACCCAATCATCCACACATGAGAATTTTCCTAGTGTTGCATTAATTATTAGGGAAAACTCAGAAACTCTAGTAAAATGTATCGAATCAGTTTTCGAACAATCTTTTACTAAATTTGAATTAATTATTGTCACAGATAATCAGAATGCTTTTGAAACAATAAAAAAAGTAACAGACACAAAATCAGTCAGTGATGTAATTATTAATTTAAAATTTTTAAATAAAAATCAAATTTTTTCAATTTCAGAATTACTAAAAATAACTTCTAGTGATCTAATTGGTTTCTTAGACGAAACAGTTTTTCTTAAAAAAAACTGTTTTGATCAAATTATTAACGAATCATTAGAAAACCCCACATCTGATTTGTTCTATTCAGATGAGGAAATACTTCAAAAAAATGATGAAGTACCATTTTTCAAGCCTGATTGGTCCCCATATCTTTCACTTTTTAGAAATTATATGGGAAATTTCTTTTTTGTAACAAGGTCATTATTAACAAGAATTGATTCCAACGAATCTTTGCATGGAGATGACTTTCTCTGGTTTTTGTATCAATCATATGAAAATGCTGAAAAAATATTTCATATCCGTTCAATTTTGTATAGTTCAGAAGATGATAAACATACAGGATTAAGAAAAATTATCCCAAAGATTTTAGAAAAGAGAAATTTAGATTCTTCTATCCGAGATAGTTCCAAAAATGATCACTATGAAATTAATTTTAAATTAAACAAACAACCAAAAGTAAGCATTATAATTCCTACCAAGGATAATGGTTTTCTTCTTAGAAAGTGTCTTCGAAGTATAGAATATAATACTGATTATGAAAATTATGAAATCATTATTGTTGATAATAATTCAAAAAATACTGAAACCAAACAATTTTTGAAATCACTTCCATACAAGGTAGTAAGTTATAATGATAATTTCAATTTTTCAAAAATGAATAATTTTGCTGTTTCTAATTCAAGTGGAGAATATCTACTTTTTCTAAATGATGATACTGAGGCACTAGAACCTAATTGGTTGAATGAGATGGTTAGTGTTTGCCAACAAAAAGATGTTGGTGCAGTAGGTGCCAAGCTAATTTATCGTGCAAATGAAATTCAACATGCTGGAATGGTATTTCTAAAAAATGGATTCTTTTTTCATCCATTTGATCACGAGCCATTTAAAAGCAATACACAGTTTAACTTCATAAATCTCATGCGAGAATGCTCTTCTGTTACAGGTGCATGTCTTTTAACTAAGAAGAAAATTTTTGAACAAATTTCTGGTTTTGATGAACAATTTGATGTCTTTTATGGTGATTCTGATCTTTGTTTCAAAATTAGAGAACTTGGTTTTAAAATAATTTACACTCCACAAGCAGTCTTACGACATGATGGTTCAACAAAAATTAGACAGGTAGTTAGACTTTTCATACCTGTAGAGAATCATGATAGTTTCACCAATAAATGGAAAACTGTGAAATATGGTGACCCCTTTTATAATCCAAATCTTGGTTGGAATTATTCTATAAACATAGATGATGTAGACAAAAACTAAAAAAAAATCGAAAATTTTAGCTAAGCTACAACTCCTATCTGTAGAGTATATTATATTCAAGGGGAATCCGAATTACGATATGACATCGATTCGTGAGGAAATGTGGAAGAATAGAGGAATTCTTTTTAATTTTGCTATCTCTGATCTTAAAATTCGTTATCGAAATTCAATATTAGGTGTACTATGGAGTGTCATAGAACCTCTGTTAATG
>Ga0114932_10004921_pt1 | contig 12128 bp, 15 predicted proteins | sample 2SBtaG_2_FD_87286 | JGI IMG/M metagenome (GOLD analysis project Ga0114932, IMG submission 87286) | Deep subsurface microbial communities from Kolumbo volcano to uncover new lineages of life (NeLLi) - 2SBTROV12_ACTIVE470 metaG | ecosystem: Environmental > Aquatic > Marine > Volcanic ... | reverse complement strand
TCACCGGTATCGGCACGGTGCTTGCGGACGACCCAAGCCTGACCTGCCGATTGGCGGGATTAGAACAATATTCTCCAGTCCGGGTGGTTCTCGATAGTAACCGACGGCTGGACGCCGATAGCGCGCTTGTTAAGACCGCCGACGATATTCCCGTTTGGCGCTATGCGGTAGATCCTACGAACGATGACTTGTCCGCAGTTGGCGTCGTTGAGAGAACCGTTGGCGCCGACGGCAACGGGCGGGTGCAAATTGCCGCCGTTCTTGACGATCTTGCCGAACGCGGCATTACCCGCCTTCTGGTTGAAGCCGGACCGGAAGTGTCCGCCGGTTTCCTTAAACTGGGCGTCACCGACGCCATCGCCTGGTTTCGCACACCGAAAGTCATGGGTGGCGACGGCCGTGCCGCCACCGAAGGCATCGGCGTCGACGACTTGGCGGACATGGCCGCTTTCGACCTGAAATCGTCCACTCCTCTGGCCGCCGACACATTGGAGATTTACACGCGCCGCACCGGCGCCTAGAACCGGCCATTATGTTTACTGGTATCATCACCCATATTGGTCAGGTCCGGCGCATCTCCACCGACGGCGACACGCTGATGGAGATCACCGTGCCTTTTGCCACGGACGATTTGGCCATCGGTGCCTCCGTGGCCTGCTCCGGCGCCTGTATGACCGTTGTCGACAAAGGCAGCGATTGGTTCGCCGTGACGGTGTCGGCCGAAAGCCTGTCGAAAACAACGCTAGGCCGGTGGCAGGACGGCACGCCGGTCAACCTGGAACGCGCGCTCAAGGTCGGTGACGAACTGGGCGGCCATATTGTATCAGGGCATGTGGACGGCATCGGCCACCTCAGAGAATTGCGCGACGACGGCGATTCCCAACGCATGTCATTCGAAGCGCCAGCGCCGCTCCGGCGGTTTATCGCGGCGAAAGGATCGATCACCATCGACGGCGCGTCATTGACCGTCAATGAGGTGGAAGGCCCGGTATTCGGCATCAACGTCATCCCGCATACCCAGCAGGCGACAACGTTGGGTCAGTGTCAGCTCGGCGATGCGGTTAATCTGGAAATCGACATGCTGGCGCGCTATGTTGCCAGACTCCAGGACTTCAGCGCTTAACGTATTGTTGGGAAACGAAATTGTCTCAAGCATCGAAACAGGACATCGCGCGTGCCGTTGCCGACAATGACTATCTGTCTTCCATAGAGGAAATCATTGAAGACGCCAGAAACGGCCGCATGTTCATCCTTGTCGACGACGAAGATCGGGAGAACGAGGGCGATTTGGTCATACCGGGTCAGATGGCGACACCCGAGGCCATCAACTTCATGGCCAAATTCGGCCGCGGCTTGATTTGCCTGGCCCTGACCCGGCAGCGCCTGGGCGATCTGGAACTGCCGATGATGCAGCGCCGCAATACGTCGCGCCACCAGACCGCTTTCACCGTTTCCATTGAAGCAAAAGACGGGGTTACGACCGGCATTTCGGCTTCCGACCGGGCGCGGACCGTGGCGGTCGCCATTGATCCCTCCAAAGGACCGCCGGACATCGTCTGCCCCGGACATATTTTCCCGTTGGAGGCCAGGGAAGGGGGGGTTCTGGTGCGGGCCGGTCACACGGAGGCCGCGGTCGATGTTTCCCGGCTCGCCGGTCTCAACCCGTCCGGCGTGATCTGCGAAATTATGAACGAAGACGGCACCATGGCGCGGATGCCGGACTTGATTAAGTACGCCCAATTTCACGGTTTGAAGATCGGCACCATTGCCGATCTGATCGCCTATCGCCTGCGTCACGACCAGATTGTCGCGCGCAGCCTCGACACGAGGCTCGACAGCGCTTTCGGCGGTGATTTTCGAATGATCGTCTACACGAATGAGGTCGCCTACGCCGAACACATCGCCCTGGTTAAAGGCGACATTGACAGCGGCAAGCCGGTACCCGTCCGTATGCATGCCTTGAATGTCTTGAACGATGTCCTCGGTGATCAGTCCGGCGGCAAGGCCGGTGAACTGCAAGCCGCCATGAAAATGGTCTCGGAAATGGACTGTGGCGTCGTCGTCTTGATCCGCGAGCCACATGCAACGGCGCTCTCGGATCGGATCCGGCGCAAATTAGGTCAACCTCCGGCGCCCAAACCGAACGCGGAACCCGGTCAAATTCTCAGGGACTATGGCGTCGGCGCCCAAATACTTCTCGATCTCGGGGTCCGGGACATGATTTTGCTGTCCAACACCCAACATACCATCGTCGGCCTGGAAGGGTACGGATTGCGCGTTGTCGAGCAAAAGCCGATCCAACTTGATCGTGCCGATTAGGAGCCCTTGAGATGCCCGAACGCCCCCGCATCTTGATCGTTGAAGCGCGGTTCTATCCCGACATTGCGGATGATCTCGCCCGTGGCGCCGTGCAAGCCCTGGAGAACGCCGGCTTTGACCATGAACGCCTGGAGGTTCCGGGCGTTTTCGAACTGCCGGCGGCCATACGCATGGCGCTTCGTTCGATGGAGTTTCATTCTGGCTCCAGTTCTTACGCGGGGTTCTTGGCCTTCGGGTGCGTCATTCGCGGCCAAACTGACCACTATGATCACGTTTGCCGTGAGTCCAGCCGTGCCCTGATGGATCTGGCCACGGAATACGCCATCGCCTTCGGGTTTGGTATATTGACCTGCGAAAACCGTGAACAGGCGGTTGCCCGCGCCGCCGTCGACGGCAGGAACAAGGGCGGCGAAGCGGCCGAAGCGTGCCTGCGCATGATGGAAGTGAAGCGCCATTTCCGGCTGATCCAGCGATGAGCGCGCGAACCGGAAATGTCGCGCGGCGCAGCGCCGCCAGGCTTGCCGCGGTACAGGCGCTTTACGAAATTGACATGGTTGGCGCCCCGGCAACACCGGTTTTGAAAGAATTCCTTGAACGGCGCTGGTCCGACGCCAGTCCCGTCGATCATGACGACCCCGATGCCATCGCGGCGGCCGAAGATTCGCCGAAACTACCGGGACCCGAACAGCGATTCCTAAAACGCCTTGTCAATGGGGTGACCCAGAATCCCGATGACCTCGACAAGATCATCGAACCACTGCTCAACTCACCGTGGGTGGTTGAACAATTGGATACGCTTATGCGTTCCATCCTGCGCGCCGGCGCCTTTGAAATGCAACACTGTCCCGATATTGGCGCGCGGATTATTATTTCAGAATACGTCGGCCTGTCGCATGCCTTCTTCAGCGACAATGAGCCGGCCCTGATACACGCCGTCTTGGATGCCCTGGCGAAACAGTTTCGCGCCGACGAACTGGCCGGCACAGGCGCCAGCTGACCCTATGGGTTGATCATGGCCGACATGCCCGGTGAATTCGACCTGATAACCCGGCTGTTCGAGCCGCTGACGGCGGGCGAACCCGGCGCCTTCAATCTGAGCGATGATGCCGCCGTCATCACGCCACCGCCAGGCAAGGATATCGTTGTTACGTCCGACACGATTGTCGCCGGCGTCCACTTTCTGCGAACCGACCCGCCGCAATCGGTGGCCGTCAAGCTGCTTGCGGTCAACCTGTCGGATCTGGCGGCCATGGGCGCCACCCCGCACGCCTATACATTGGCTGCCGCTTGGCCCAGGGATATTTCAGCCGATTGGCTGGCAGCCTTCGCGGCCGGTCTCGGCGCGGCCCAATCGGCGGCATATGTGAACCTTGTTGGCGGCGATACGGTGGCAACGCCAGGACCCATGACACTGAATATCACGGCTTTCGGATTAGTTCCCCCGGGCATGGCTGTGCTGCGAAGCGGCGCCGCCCCCGGCGACCATCTATTTGTTTCCGGCACGATCGGCGATGCCGCCTTGGGCTTGAAGGTTTTGGACGAAGATATGCCGGCGCCGATTTCGGATGAAGACCGTGCGGTCTTGACCGGCCGTTACCGCGAACCGACGGCGCGATTAAACCTTGGCCAGGCGATTTCCGGCGTCGCCTCCGCAGCCATCGATATTTCGGACGGCCTGATCGCCGATCTTCGCCATCTCGCCGATGCGTCAAACGTTCACGTCACGATTAATGCCGACAACATTCCCTTATCAGATGCCTCCCGAAGAGCCGTGGAACTGACGCCCGATCTGTACGGTCTCATCTACAATGGCGGCGACGATTATGAATTGGCATTTACGATTCCAGCCGGTCATGTGGCGGAATTCCGAACCATCGCGGCAACAATCGGTACAAATGTATCCGAAATAGGCCGGGTTTTCGAAAGCCGCGGCAAAGGCGACAACGTTTCCCTGGTCGACGGTGATGGCGCCGATATGAAAGTGCCCAAGGAAGGCTATCAGCATTTTTGACACGGCCAGTGTTTTTCGTGCCGGTGAGGACGTGATAGAGTCTTGGAAACTGGCGGTTAAGAGGATTTCGACGTGAAAAAGCTAATGGTGGTGTTCGCCGCGATCCTGATTCTTGCCGGCGGTGCTGTAGCGACCATGAAATGGCTGGCCATTGGCCCCTTCGAAGTTGCCGACGCGGGGGCAAAAGAAGAAGAGCCGGAAGAACCCAAAGAAGAGGCCATCTTCGTCGACATGGATCCGTTGATGCTGCCAATAATTAAGGGCAGCCAGATTGCCGGTACCATTCAAGTTCAGATCAAACTGGAGACCAGTGGCAAGGATAATGCCATTTTCCTGAAGCGCCGCCTGACCAAGGTCAGCGACGCGTTCGTCAAGGACTTACACGGCTTCGTGCCCCGTTTACTGAAGAAGAAAGAACGACTCGATGTCGTTATTCTGAAGGATCGCCTCAAGGTGATCGGCGAGCGGCTTCTCGGCAAAGGCTATATCGACGACGTCCTCGTGCAGTCGGTCATCGAAACGCCAGCAAGATAAGTCCCTGAAAACACTTATATTTTATACCGTTCGACTGGTTGCTGACGGCCCCCGCGCGGTTACTTTCATGCCGCCGCGAAGGTTGGTTGCAATAGGCGGCCTATTCTGTCATTTTCCCGCCGATTCGTTGGCCGCAACCCCTGTTGTGGACCGGCGCAAGCCTTGACGAGGGTCGTCATGGCGCGAACGGCGAAATAAAATTTCACAGCAGCCGCGCGTCAATCTGGAAACGAAGGGTATTCGGGATGAGTCTTTACCTGTTGGTTATTTTATGTGGTGTGGTCGCACTGCTTTACGGCATATATGCCAGTAGATCCGTGCTTTCGGCACCAGCCGGCAACGAACGCATGCAGGAAATCGCGGCGGCCATTCAGGAGGGCGCCAAAGCATTCTTGAACCGGCAATATACCGCGATTGCCGTGGTCGGTGTCATCATCGGCGTGTTATTGGGCCTTAAATTGGGCCTGCTGGTTGCCATCGGATACTTTATCGGTGCCGTACTTTCAGGCGCCGCCGGGTATATCGGCATGAACGTCTCTGTGAAAGCCAACGTGCGCACCACAGAAGCCGCCCGTAGCCAAGGTTTGGCGGGCGGCTTGGACGTCGCCTTCAAGTCCGGCGCAATTACGGGAATGCTGGTTGTCGGCTTGGCGCTATTGGGCCTGGCCGGGTACTACACGATCCTGCGCGGTATGGTCGACCCGAATACGGCGGAAGGCATGCGTCACATTCTCGAAGCCTTGGTCGCCCTGGGTTTCGGCGCTTCGTTGATTTCCATCTTCGCCCGTCTCGGCGGCGGTATCTTCACCAAGGGCGCCGACGTGGGCTCCGACTTGGTGGGTAAGATCGAAGCCGGCATTCCGGAAGATGATCCGCGCAACGCCGGTGTCATTGCCGATAACGTTGGTGACAACGTGGGTGACTGCGCCGGCATGGCGGCTGACTTGTTCGAGACCTACGCGGTGACAATGGTCGGCACAATGCTTCTTGGCGCCATATACTTCGCCGGCGCCGCGCAGGAAACCATGATGCTGTTGCCGCTGGTTATCGGCGCCGTCTGCATTCTGGCGTCCGTGGCGGCCACCTGGTTCGTCAGGCTCGGTGCCAACAACTCGATCATGGGGGCGCTTTATAAGGGCTTCATCGCCAGTGCGGTCATTTCCGCGATCCTGATCGGCGGCGTGATTTCCCAGATGATCGGGTGGGACACATCCTATACCATGAGCGCCGGCAAGGTCACCGGTACAGCGCTTTATATTTGCGCGATCACCGGGCTTGTCGTCACTGGCCTGATCATCTGGATCACCGAATATTACACGGGCACGGACTATCGCCCGGTGCGTAGTGTTGCGGCGGCTTCCGAAACGGGCCACGGCACCAACGTCATTCAGGGCCTGGCGGTATCCATGGAAGCCACGGCGCTTCCGGTCATCGTCATCTGTGCCGGCATTATTATCTCGTATCTGCAGGCCGGCTTGTTCGGTATCTCCATTGCGGCAACAGCTATGCTGGCCTTGGCCGGCATGGTGGTGGCGCTGGATGCCTTCGGTCCGGTAACGGATAACGCGGGCGGGATTGCTGAAATGGCTGACCTTCCTGAAGACGTCCGCAAGACAACCGACGCCCTCGACGCCGTCGGCAACACCACGAAAGCGGTGACCAAGGGTTATGCCATTGGCTCCGCCGGCCTAGCGGCGTTGGTGTTGTTTGGCGCCTACACGGAAGACCTCAAGCACTACTTCCCCGACCTCAACGTGACTTTCACGCTGCAAGATCCGTATGTCGTCATCGGCTTGTTCATCGGCGGCATGCTGCCATATCTATTCGGCGGCATGGGCATGATGGCTGTCGGCCGGGCAGGTGGCGCGGTGGTCGTTGAAGTGCGCCGGCAGTTCAAGGAAATCCCGGGCATCATGGAAGGCACGGCGAAGCCGGAATACGGCAAGTGCGTCGATCTGCTGACCAAGGCGGCGATCAAGGAGATGATCATCCCGTCAATGCTGCCGTTGCTGGCACCAGTGGTGATCTACTTCGCCGTTAACGCCATTGCTGGCCAGACTGCAGCCTTCTCCGCCGTTGGCGCCAGTTTGCTGGGCACCATCGTCACCGGCCTCTTTGTGGCTTTGTCCATGACCGCCGGTGGCGGCGCCTGGGATAACGCCAAAAAGTACATCGAAGACGGCAACCACGGCGGCAAGGGCTCGGACGCCCACCATGCCGCGGTCACCGGCGACACGGTTGGCGATCCCTACAAGGATACGGCCGGCCCCGCGGTCAACCCGATGATCAAGATCACCAATATCGTGGCGATTCTGATGCTGGCGATCCTCGCTTAAGACGCGCGGCGATATTTGGAAAAACGAAAACCCCGGGGCATTGCTCCGGGGTTTTTCATTGTCCATGGGGCAGCCTATTTGTTGCGATTAAACTTCTGGAAGTTGCCGATAATCTGTCCGATGACCGTTAGCTCCTGACCGAACGTCGGCGTGATGCGTTCCACATGGGCGAGGCGGCGGCCGGCTTTCAGGTCCAGATGCTCAAGTGCTTGCAATGAGCCTTTCTTGTCGAACTTGACGACCAGAACCTGACGCGCTTTGACTTTCGGCTCGAAGAAAGCGACGGTTTCGGTCTGCTCGCTAATGTAATACCAGGTTTCCTGGCCGAAGGTATTGACGCTGGAAGGTGAACCGAGAATCTCAGCGATTTCCTGTTTCGAAATATTTCCCGGTTTAATCTCGGCGACCCGTACCGGGTCCGGCAGATTGCCGCGGCTGGAGACGCGCTTTCCACAGGCCGTCAGTGACGCCAAGGCGAAAGCCAGTAGAACAAGAGCACTAACTCTGGAAGTTCGCATTGCGCAACCACGATTTCGAAAAACAAAACTTTGCTGATGACGATGTATTATGCCATCAAGCGCCGAAAGGTAAATCGTCTAGCATTGAAATGCGCAGAGGAACAATCGTGTTTGGACTTTTCAAGCAACCGTCCGCAGCACAGGAAGCGGCCAAGACCCTATATCAATCCGTGGTGGGTCAGGCCCGGGCGCCGTCTTTCTATCTTGATCTGGGCGTTCCCGATACCCCCGACGGGCGCTTCGATATGATTATGGTTCACGCCTTTCTACTGTTGCACCGGCTCAAGCGTGACCACAATGAGACGGAGGAAACAAGTCAGGCGCTCTTTGATTTGATGTTTGAAGACATGGACAAGAACCTGCGCGAGATGGGCGCTGGCGACATCGGCGTGTCACATCGAATCAAGGACATGGCACAGGCATTTTATGGCCGAATTGCCGCCTATGAAGACGGCCTGAATGACGACGAACAGGCTTTGGAGGCGGCCATTCAACGAAATATTTTCCGAAAATCCTCACCAGCGGAATTTCAGGTCAACGCTCTCGCCACCTACATGCGCCAACAGGCGGAAGCCTTGGCCGGCCAGGAAACGGGCCGATTGCTGACTGGCAATCCGGTATTCGATGGCCGTCCCGATTTTTCAAAATCCGGACCCAACTGACAAGGTGGTCGATCCATGACTCCCGAATTTTCGATCCCGGTTTTCATATCCGAATTGTCGCCCGGCGGCACAACGGTCAAAAAAAAGGCTGACGAAACCGTCCGCGCGGCTCTGGCCGCACGTTTGAACCTTTCGGCTGTTGAGAAGTTTGAAATCAATATGCGGTTGACGCCGGTATCGAAAGGCGGCGGCGTCATCGCCGAGGGGTATCTGGCGGCAACCATCGTTCAGCCTTGTTCCGTCACGCTTGAGCCGCTTGTGACGAAAATCCATCGCACGGTCTCGGTTCGGTTTGACGACGTCGATGACACGGCCCTGGAAGAAGGCGAAGACATTGACGTCGACGCTCAAGACCCGCCAGAGCCGATTGTCGACGGTGGGTTTGATATCGGCGAAACATGCGTTCAATTAATGGCCGTCGAGATCGATCCGTTTCCCCGCAAACCGGACTTGCCGTTCGAAGATTATGCCCGTTCTCCAAAGGGCGCTGAGGAGCCAACGGAGTCGCCATCCGAGAACCCGTTCGCCGCGCTGGCTGAGCTCAAGGATAAACTTGAAGAACGGTGATATGCGCTTGCTCCTGCCCACCTAATTGTTTATGTAAGCGGGCCTTTTATTGCTGGCCTATGGACCAAGGATACGGAAATGGCAGTTCCTAAGAAGAAGATTTCCAAGTCGAAGCGGAATTCGCGCCGCGCTCATGATGCGCTGACATCGTCGGCCTATGAGGAGTGCACGAACTGCGGCGAGTTGAGGCGCCCGCACCATGTTTGCGGCGCTTGCGGCTACTATAACGACCGTGAAGTGACCGACAGCGAAGAGGCGGCGTAACTTCTGGTTATTGTCCGCGCCGGACCTTATAAAGGTCTTCATGACAATTCGGGGTATTCAATGTCAGGTGAGTCGCCTTGGCTAAGCACCTGACCGTATCTGTTGATGCCATGGGCGGTGATTCGGCGCCCAATATGGTGGTCGAGGGCGTCGATATCGTGGCCGGACGGCTGGACAATGTGACGTTCCTGCTGTTCGGCGATGAACAGCAATTGGTGCCGCTGCTGGAGCGCTATCCGAATGCCAAGCGTGCCTCCAGTGTCCACCATACGGACCAAGTCATCAAAAGCGATGATCGCCCGGCCACTGCATTGCGTGGCGGTCGCGAATCCAGCATGCGCCTCGCCATCAATGCCGTCGGCGCCGGTGACGCGGCCGGCATCGTTTCTGCAGGAAATACGGGCGCCCTGATGGCCATGGCGAAATTCGTCCTGAAAACCCTCCCTGGGATCGACAGGCCGGCCATCGCAACATATTTCCCGACCCAGCGCGGGGAAAGCGTCATGCTTGACCTTGGCGCCAACATTGAATGCGACGCCAATAACCTGGTCCAATTTGCCGTCATGGGCGAAGTGTTTGCCCGTAATGTCCTGGGCATTGATAAACCTTCAGTCGGCCTGTTGAACGTCGGCGTGGAGAATTTGAAGGGCAACGACGCGGTCAAGGGTGCCGCGGCAATTTTGCAGGCGGAAACCCACCTGCCGATCAAATTCTACGGATTTGTTGAAGGTGATGATATCGGCGCCGGCACGGTCGACGTTGTGGTCACGGACGGGTTCACCGGAAACGTCGCCCTGAAGACAGCGGAAGGTACGGCGAAGCTGTTCGGCTATACCCTGAAGCAGGCGCTGACGTCTTCGCCGCTGGCGAAGATTGGCGCCTTGCTGGCGAAACCGGCGTTGACACAATTGAAAATGAAGATGGACCCGCGGCGATACAACGGCGCCATGTTCTTAGGCTTGAATGGAATATGCATTAAAAGCCACGGCGGCACCGATGCCATCGGCTTCGCCCATGCGCTTCAGGTCGCAATCGATCTTACGGAAAATAATATCAACGAAAGCATCAAGGCCGATTATGGGCAACTATGCGCCGATGCCGAGGTCAGCCGAAAGGCTGTCGCCAGCTGATGCAGCACCGATCAATCATTCAGGGCTGCGGCTCCTATCTTCCGGAGCGCGTTGTCAGTAATGCGGAATTGTCGCAAAAAATCGATACCTCCGATGAGTGGATCGAGACACGCACCGGAATAAAGCAACGCCATATTGCTGCCGATGGAGAGGTGACCTCTGATTTAGCCCTTGCAGCCGCCCAACGGGCGCTGGAACATGCTGGCGTGGATGCCCCGGAAGTCGATTTACTGATACTTGCGACAACAACACCGGACAACACGTTTCCAGCCACCGCGACCAAGGTCCAGCACAAACTGGGCATGACCAATGGCGCGGCCTTCGACGTCCAAGCCGTTTGCTCTGGCTTCGTCTATGGGTTGGCGATCGCCGACAACTTCATCAAAGCGGGCCAAGCGAAAACCATTGTCTTAATCGGTGCCGAAACATTCTCCCGAATTCTTGATTGGGAAGACCGGGGAACCTGTGTGCTGTTCGGCGATGGGGCAGGGGCGGTTGTCATGCGTGCCGCCAATGGCGTCGACGATGATGCGGCACCGGCCAAAGCCGGACATAACCGGGAGCGCGGCGTTCTTTCGACGCATCTGCATTCCGACGGCTCAACCAACGATCTTCTGTACGTGGACGGCGGACCGTCAAGCACCCAGACGGTTGGTCATGTTCGGATGATCGGCCGCGAGGTGTTCCGCAACGCCGTGACCAATCTGGCCAATATCGTTGATGAAACGCTGGAGGCCAACGGCCTGACCACGAACGACGTGGATTGGCTGGTGCCGCACCAGGCCAATAAACGAATCCTCGACAGTACGGCCAAGAAACTTGGCCTGCCCGCTGACAAGATTGTGGTCACAGTGGACCGGCACGCCAACACCTCGGCGGCGTCCATTCCCCTGGCCTTGGACGAAGCCGTCCGAGATGGCCGCATTCAGCGCGGCGATCTGGTGCTCATGGAAGCCATGGGGGGTGGGCTGACCTGGGGGGCCGGCCTGGTCCGCTGGTAAATAAATCCCGCATCCCTTTGATATTGACGGGATTATCCGGGAACGATAGGCTTTGCCACAATTAACCGGCGAGGAAATGGGATGGCAGGCGAAACGCTCACACGCGCACATTTGGGGGAATCGGTCTATCAGGAAGTCGGCTTGTCGCGAAATGAATCGGCCGATCTGTTGGAATCCGTTCTCAACTTGATGACGGACTCGTTGGTGCAAGGCGATACCGTCAAAATTTCATCGTTCGGGAGTTTTTCGGTACGCCAAAAAGGTCAGCGCATTGGCCGCAACCCGAAGACGGGTGAAGAGGTTCCCATCCTGCCGAGAAAAGTTCTGGTCTTCCGTCCGTCACAGGTTCTTAAATCACGGATCAATCGCCGGTCCCCAACGGAGTAGGGTCCTCCCAGGCGCATGTCAGCGGACAAACCAACGAAAGCGCCTGGCGCATTCCGTACGATCAGCGAAGTCGCCGATGAACTGGACTTGCCCCAGCACGTTCTGCGTTTCTGGGAAACCAAGTTCTCTCAGGTCCGTCCCATGAAACGCGGTGGTGGCCGGCGGTATTACCGCCCCGAAGATGTGGCCTTGCTGCGTCATATCCAGGGATTGCTGTATGGCGAAGGATACACAATCAAGGGTGTGCAGAAGCTCATGCGCGACGGCAACCTGAAAAAATCCGATATGAAACAGGACGACGCCGCGGATAGCGCCAATGCCAAATTGAAATCGGAAATTGAAACCGCCATCGATGAGCTTGAGGCCTTGCGGACCGACTTGACAAGCGCCCGATAAAAC
>Ga0114932_10004916_pt1 | contig 12134 bp, 11 predicted proteins | sample 2SBtaG_2_FD_87286 | JGI IMG/M metagenome (GOLD analysis project Ga0114932, IMG submission 87286) | Deep subsurface microbial communities from Kolumbo volcano to uncover new lineages of life (NeLLi) - 2SBTROV12_ACTIVE470 metaG | ecosystem: Environmental > Aquatic > Marine > Volcanic ... | reverse complement strand
TGATAAATTAGTAAATAAGCACGATATCTTTGTTGATAAAACTTTATTTATTAAAGACATAATAGATAGTAGTGAGAAGGCAATCTTGATAACGTATCCTAGGAGATGGGGAAAATCATTAAACTTAGATACTCTTAAGGTATTTTTTCAAATCGAAAACACCAATCGTAGTGAGATTGAAGAAAAAAACGAGAACTTTTTGTATAGTTTAATTCCAGAATTTTTAAAAACAACACCAGACCACGAGAATATCTCAGTCAATAAAAAACTATTTATCGATAATAATTTAAAAATTGCTCAAGTTAGTAATGGACAATACATGCAATATCAAGGTAAATATCCAGTAATATTTATCAGTCTAAAAAATATTAAAGGCAATTCAATTGAAGAAATTACAGTACAATTAAAAGACCTAGTTAAAGAATTATATAAAAATTTTAGGTATCTTAAAGAAAGTCCCAAACTATATGATGATGAAAAAACTGATTTTCAAAAATATATTAGCATGGATTATAATGGAATTGCTTTGGAAAATAGTATAAAATTTTTAAGTGAATTATTATACAAACATTATAATGAAGCAGTTTATGTATTAGTAGATGAATATGATACGCCAGTAAGTGGGTTATTAGAACGACATCTTGGAGAAGAACTTAATCTCCAACTTCCTGAAAATGTTTCTAAGCTTGTATCAGAGATGGTATGCTCTTCAATTTCTAAAACAAATCGTTACGTAGAAAAATTAATTTTAACTGGAGTATTTGATACTACATATAAAGGAACCACAGCTGGTTGTAATAACATACGTTCATATGGCATTTCAGATAAAAGATTTAGTGAAAGTTTTGGATTTACAACTGAAGAAGTAAAAGTGCTAATTGATAAATTTGAAAAAAAAGTTCCATTTGATGACACAGAAAAAGTCTTCAATATAATAAAAGATTGGTATGGTGGTTATTTTGTTCCAACCATTACAACTGACTCGTCTACTACTTACTTAAAAAATGATGATACGCCCCACACAGAAGTATTTACACCGTGGGCTGTTATGAACTTCCTTTACGATTCATTTAAAGACAAAGAATTATCGCCTAAAAGTTATTGGTCAAAAACTGGTTACAAAACTATCTTGGAACGTCTATTTACTCAGGAAAAGTGCAAAGGCAGTAGTTTAAGTAGAAAATTCTTAGAAATTTCTGAAAATGTGTATTATGAATTAAATTTTGACAATCTAATATCTTTATTTAAATATGATTGGCATTCTGATATTGATAATGAAGCATTTTTCTCTTATTTATTACTTAATTCAGGATATTTAGCAGGTAAGGAAATTGACGGAAAATTCAAATTTTCAATTCCAAACAGAGAATTATTATTGGAATTTACAAATATTATTCCTCATGAAAATAGAAATTGTAAAACAATATTAGAAAATTTACAAAAAAATCGTCAGCTAGAAATTTTAAACATGATAAAACAAAATGATTCATCAACAGATTTTATTAATAAGTTTGAAAAGAAATTTACTACTTATAAAATAAATTGTGCTGATAGCAGTATGAATTTTAATTTTATGAGTTTAGCAGTTATTTATTCTAATAAGAAAGTCTACAACAACTTAAAAATACTTTGTAATAGTGAATCTCTTGACATACCTGATAGTGCCAACGATTTTACCGCAATATATTATGATGTTTTGTTACAAAAAAACTTTTTTCGTGATAATAAAAATAATATTTCATTTGCCAAAGATACTATTTACGGCACCTTTCACGATAATATGTGTTATGTCCTGACTCAATATTTTGGAGAAGTGATTTTAAATGTAATTGCACCTTTTACAACAGCTATGATAATACGTTCTGCTCCAACATTGTTTGAAGCAAATAGAATTGCTAATTTTTTCCAACAACACCCTGCCATAGCAAAATGTACTACACCTTCGATAATCTTTTTAAGTTTTGTAGCTGGAAGAATTTTAACTGACCACTTACCCACAAAAAAGTATTGTCAAGAATATATTGATTATCAGCAAATAAATATAACTAAACCTAATGAGTTCACTACGTTAAAACAGGTAAAAAAATATACTAGCATTAATGACGATTTATATATAGTTGTAGACAGCGAATGTTATAAAAAGAAAGATACAGTAACTGAGATAATACAACCTGTTTTTAAAAACCCATACGTTACAAACGAAAATATAAAATTTACTGTATGCAAAGTCACACCTTCTCAACTAGAAAAATCATCATATACTGCATTTACGACAGATCATCCACAATGTGTAACAATGGACTATATGCAAGCAGAATCAGAAGAAGTCTTACTAAGCAATAAACCAGCTACACAAGAAAGTTTGACACATAGTGAACCATCTACACAAGAAAGTTTGGCACATAGTGAGACTTCTCAAGCAAATGATTATAATTGATATAAAAACTAACGTTAATTTATACAACTAATAAAATTATAGAATACAAAAATCTATAATTTTATTTGATATAGATCACAATCATAAACCCTATTATATTTATATTTTTTTAAATACTTCATTCCACATTTTAGCATTACCTTACTAGAGGCAGTGTTATCCGAATGACAACATGCTACCAAATATTCTAACCTTAGTTGGTATAATCCATAATGAATAATTTTTTTAGTTAATTCTGTAGCATAACCTTTACCCCAGAATTTTTTGTGCAGCACATAACCAATTTCAATATCTTCATTTTTTTCATCAAATTCTAAATGAAATAACCCTGCTAAACCAATAAAGGTGTTATTTTCATAGATATCAAAAAATGAAAAATTATATTGATGATAGTGCTTAATTGTTTTACTTAAATTTTTTTCAATTTCTAATTTACTTCTTGTCCTTCCATCTCCCAAATATTTTATTACTTCTGGGTCAGACTGTAAATTATACCAATCATCTAAACTCTGAGTTGTTGGAATTCTCATAGTTAATCTATCAGTTTTCAAAAAATAGTCCTGCATCCATTCATCTATCTATTAAAACCAATGTACCACCCTGAGTACTAAACATCTATCTTTTTCCCTCTTAGCTTCATTACTTCCGTAATAACTTTCGCAACTGATTTATAATGTTCAAAAGGAATTTCATCATCAATTTCAACTGTTTTATATAAAGCTTGAGCTAAAGGAGGATCTTCATAAATTGGCACTTCATTCTCTTCTGCTATTCTTCGAATTATTAAAGCTATATTATCAATCCCCTTTGCAACTACAACTGGAGCTGAATCATCATTTCCAGGCGAATACTTCAATGCTACTGCATAATGCGTTGGGTTGGTTATAACAACATCTGCATCTGGAACTTTCTCCATCATTCTCTCTTTTAATATTTTACTCCTCATACTTTTTAATTTTGATTTGATGAGAGGATCACCTTCACTTTCCTTATACTCCTTTTTTAACTCCTCCTTACTCATCATTAGATTTGTAATATACTTATGTTTTTGATAAAGAAAATCCAACGCTGCAATAAAAAACATAATAACACACACAGTGATAAAAATGTTCTCCAAGGATTGATTTAAAAAATTTAATATTGCCTCCATATCAAGAGTATGAATCATCGTAAATTGAAACATTTCAGATTTTACAGTGATATATATGGCAGTGCTAATGATACATATTTTTGCAAGTCCTTTGACTAATTCAACAACAGAATTTAACGAAAAAATCCTTTTAATTCCTGAAAAAATAGATATTCTGTCTAATTGAAATTTGATAACTTCAGGAACAAACATAACGCCATTTTGCAATAAATTCCCTATAATTGCAGCCATTAAACAGAATAGTAGAGGTAGAGATGCGAGAGAAAATAATATAAGTAATGCTTGCTTTATTAAATGGTAAATAGTATCTGGTTTTAAAATTATTTGGTCTTGCTGATTGATAAAGTAGGAAAGTTGATTCAAAGATCGCAAACCAATTTTAGGAAGCACAAATACTATTAATAGTGCAATAAAGATAAATAATATAAAACTATTAAATTCCTTAGATAAAGGAATGTTACCTTTCTTCTTAGCATCTTCTAACTTCTTAGCAGTTGGCTGTTCGGTTTTTTGCGATTTATCTTCTTGTTGCGCTTCAGACATTATCCAAATAAATTATTAATATGATATGTGTATTTTTCAATAAACCAAATCATCAAAGTTGATATCGTAATAGAAAGAAATAAAAACCCAATTAAAGACTGCAAAGGTATTATCAAAAAGAATATATGCAATTGTGGCATTAATTTTGATAATATTCCTCCACCTATATTAATTAGTAAACTGATAATAATAAATGAAGATGCCATTTTTACACTTAATATCCATACTTCATTTACAATTCTGACTATTGTTTGCGTATAATCCGCACTATATTCTGCATAACTTAATATTGGAAATGTTTTATAACTTGATGCTATTCCATTTATAATGGCATGATCAATTCCAACTGCAAAAATTAAAACTATCACTAAAATTGTAAAGAAATTTCCAAGTAATGTACCTTGTTGTGAGGCTTGTGATGGATCAACAAGTGTTGCAGCTGAAAGCCCCATTGAGTTGCTTATTATAAAACCAAATGTAGTTACAACTGAAACTAAAATTTTTAAAAACAATCCTATAAATATTCCAACTATAATTTCGCTTGATATATTTAAAACCAGCTCTATCGCATTATTTGGAATAGGAAGTAGTTTAGTGGCAAAAGTTACTGGTAATAAAACCAAACTTAATACCAACGAAAATAATAACCTTATTCTAATATTAATTAAAGTTTCTCCAATTCCTGGTGCAAACATCATTACGCCCCCTACCCTACAAAATATTATTAGGAAGGTATAGATAAAGCTTACTGAATATTGTGATAAATTCATATACGATTTATTAGATCTATAATATTGTCAAAAAATAAGTTATATTGTTGTGAGAACTAAAGAATATATTGAATATGTTATATTTGACAAGGAAAATTGATGAATCAATTATCATTAACAACGATATAAAAATAAAAATCATTGAGATTAATAAAAATTCTGTAAAATTAGGTATTGAATCCCCTAAATCTTCAACCATTTTGAGGAAAGAAGTTCATGATGTCGTTGTTAAAGAAAATTTAGATGCACTTTTGTCATTTGATGAAGAAAATAAAGAGGGTGAAGAAGAACAGTTAAAATAAATTTATCATGAAAAAAGTTTACTATCTTATTTTTCAGATATTTTTTATTTTCCAATGTTGTGCAGAACAAGTGTTATATGATGATGAGGTTAATAACTATTTTCAAGATTTATCTCATCCAATTTTTAAGGTTGCAGACTTAGATGATAGAAATATCAAAATTCAAATCATATTGTCTAATGTGATAAATGCATTTGTTAATGATGGAAGTAATATATATCTATATACTGGCCTAATATGCAACACAGATGATATAGATGCTCTAATTAGTGTTATAGCTCATGAAACTGCTCACATAAAACAAAGTCATATATTAAAATTTAGAGAAGAGATAAATTTAAATAAGAAAAAAGCAATATTTTCAACAATCGTGGGGCTTGCAATTGGTTTGGCCACAAGTGAACCAGGAATTGCTACAATTGGAGCTCTAAGCGGAGTTGATAGAGCAAATCTAGATATCTTAAGGCATAGTAGACATAATGAATATGCTGCAGATAAAATTGCTTTAAAATATCTGCATGAGCTAGGAATAAAAAAAGAGGGAATGATAAATTTTTTTAAGAAGCTTGAAAATAAAGAACGCATATTTAATTTTCAAAATTCATATCGTCTAACACATCCTCTTAGCAAAGAAAGAATAAAGTCTATTGAATATGCTAATGACAATAACACTATTAAAAATACCACATATCCAAGTAAGCAATTACAAAATAGATTTAATTTGATCAAAGCCAAGTTGTTTTCCTTAACCCACTCTCCAAAAGAAACACTCAATATGTATAATTGTGATGATGATTAATGTTTGTACGCCCAATCCTTTGCATATAGTAATCAAAAAAATTATTCAAAATCAATTAAATTAATTGATGAATTAATAAGAAAAAATCCTAATTATGTATATTTTTATGTAACTAAAGCTCAGTATTTATTTGAATTTGGGAAAATTACTGAATCAAATATATATTATGAAAAATCAATAAAAATAAATCCAAAACTATATATTGCAAAATATGAATTATCTAACAATCTAATTTTATTAAAAAAAGATATTACCCGAGTAATTTCAATTTTGAAAGAACTAGTATTTCATTTTAAATATATGCCTGAAATGTGGAAAAAATTAGGCAATGCATATTATATTGATAAAAATTATTTTGCCGCCAATAAATGTTATGCCAAGAATGCAATATTAAGAAATGATAAAAAGCTTGGAAAACTTTTTTTGGAAAAAGCAAAGAAATATCAAAAAACAAATGAACAAAAAAATGATTTAATTTATATTGAAAAAAAGTTGGGTGAAATAGATGAATAAATGGCAAATATAAGTATTAAAAATACTCAAAAAAAATTAAAAGTTTGATAAAAAATAGAATATCTTAAAAATATTTTGTTTTGTTAACCTAATTGTAACACTTCATCAGTATACTTAGAAGTAGATAAGGAGAGATTATCTATTAGGAAGTTCTTAATTTGTGGGGTTATTGCCCCTCAATTACCCCTCAAGTTAAGTTTTACATTTTAATAATATCACCTGCAATAATTCTAATAGAAAAAATTTTCTAGAAGTATTGATGCCGCCACGATATCATCCATTTTATTCCTTGTTTTTCTTTTTAAATTTACTTCTTTAAGCAATGTATTTGCAAGTGATGTAGTAAATCTTTCATCGCTTAAAATAATTGGTAAATTTACTTTACTTGCAAGCGTATCAGCAAATTTTTTAATTTTTTCAGTATAAATTGTTTCATTGCCATCTAATTTTAATGGATACCCTATAATTATAGCATTAATACGATTTTCATTTAATAATAGGATTAAGTTATCAAAGTTACTGTTAATATCATTAAAAATTGTTAAAGGTGTTACAATATTAATCTCACTAGTATAAATAGCTAGGCCAGATTTTTTTAAGCCAAAATCAATTCCCAAAACTTTAAATTTATTTAGATTATTTAACTCATTTAAAAATTCACTTTTACCTTCAAATATCATATAGTAAAAAATAATATTATAATAAGTCGTAATAATACAATGGATATAAGTAAATCTGAAGTAAAAAGAATAACCGAACTATCTAGTATTTCCTGTAGTGAAAATGAATTATTATCCTATATGAATAATTTATCAAAAATAGTAGATATATTTGACAAGCTGAAAAACGTTGATACCGATAATATAGAACCATTGTATAACGTAAATGATGATAATCTAAGATTAAGAAAAGATGTGTCTATAAAGAAAAATACTAAAAATGACATATTAAAAAATGTTCCCAAAAGTAAATATGGTTTTTATGTCGTCCCAAAAATGATTGAATGACGCTATATGCAATACCATATTTTAGTAATTGACGATGATGATGAAATAAGACAGCTTCTTGCTAAATATCTAAATAAAAATGGTTATATTGTTAGTTTAGCTCCAAATACTGCTGTTGCAGATAAGTTGTTTGAATTGTTTCAATTTGATCTGGTAATTTTAGATGTTTTGATGCCTAAAGAGACAGGATTAGATTTTCTTAAACGTAAAACTCTAAAACAACCAGTTATAATGCTAACAGCTTTAGGAGATGTTGATGACAGAATAAATGGTTTAGAAAGTGGAGCTGAAGATTATATTGCAAAACCTTTTGAACCAAAAGAATTACTAATTAGGATTGAAAAATTAATATCCAGATTTAAAAAAGATTCTTTTATTGAGAAAAAAATAAAATTTGGAGATTGTCAATTTGATTTAGAAAGCAAAAACCTTTTATCTAATAACAAAATCATTCCCTTAACAACTGGTCAACGTGATTTATTAACCATTTTTGCTACAAATTTAGGAATAATAATTTCAAGGGAAGAAATAACTAAACAACTAAACAATATAAACATTAGGACTATAGACACACAAATTACAAGGCTTAGAAGTAAAATTGAAAAAGATCCTAAATCTCCCGTATCCTTACAAACAGTAAGAAATCATGGATATGTATTATGGGGATGATTTTGTATTAATTAATCCTATTATAAACAACAGGGAAATTATTTTTTCCATGACCGATTTTATTTGTTCTGTATATTGGAATTTCAGAATTTTGATTCGCAAAATCGTTAATTGCAAAATTTATGTACTCATCACTTTTAATGAACTCTCCAAATATAATAGCCTTAACATTCTCTAATTTTAGTGTTGATTTTAGATGATAGAGCATCCTATCAACTTTATACCCTTCTTCGCCAACATCTTCTAAAAATAATATTTTATCCCTTGTATCTATTTCCCAATTAGTACTAAAGCTAGTTTGAATTATTGCAAGGTTACCCCCAGTTAGCTCATAATCATTAAGTTTATCTTTAAACTTTTTTGCTGATATGTTTAAAGGTGTGATACCATCAAAACAATTATCATTTATTGTATACTTGTCATTTAATACTAAATTTAATACCTGTATAAAATTATTAATATTTTTATTATTTTTAAACAATTCTCCTAAGCATGCTCCATGAATTGTTTTCCAACCCCATTTTTGAGATAAAAATAAATGTAAAGCTGTAATATCACTGTATCCAATGAAATTTTTTTCAATTTTTGGCTTTGTTTGTTTATCCAGAAATTGAATTAATTTTGAAGAACCATATCCCCCATTTACACACCATATAATTAAATTTTTATCATCTGAGTATAATGCCTTATTTAAAACTTCTAATCTTTTTTCATCAGTATTTGAATGAAATGGGTGGGAAGTTTTATTTAATAAAGGATCAATATTAGATAAATTTATGTTTGGAATAGCTTTAATTTTTTCATATTCACAATATGGATATGAGGCTGGAGAAATTGGAAGGATTTTATACTTACTATTTAGTTCTTTCCATAATGGATGTGTGCAAATTTCATCTATAAGCATAATTATAAGATTTCATTAGATTTTATGTACTTACTCATATTTAAAACCCATTGAAGCTATAGTTTCTTCAAAGCTCATTCTATTCTTTGTAACTGTAAATTTGTTCTCATCAATTAAAATTTCAGGTGCGTATGGTCTTAAGTTATACAATCTACTCATTGAAGAGCAGTATGCACCAGCTGTAAGTATTGCGAGAATATCTCCTTCTTCAGGATTTGATAACTCAATACTTTCATTTATTACATCTGTTGATTCACAAATATTACCAACTACTTTTACCGTTTCTTTTATCTCATCTAACTTAGATATATTAATTATGTGGTGATATGAGGAATATAATGCGGGTCTGATAATATGATTAAACCCTGTATCTACACCGACTATTTTTTGTTCATTATAATCTCTGATATTAGTAATTTTTGTAAGCAAAAATGTAGATTCTGCAACCAAATACTTTCCAGGTTCTAAAATTATTTTGACATTGTTAGTTTCTAAGGATTTATATTTTTTGTAATGTTGATCAATTACCGATGCAAATTGAGTTAAATCAATCTCTTTATCTGCTGGTTTGTACCTCACTCCAAATCCACCCCCTAAGTCAATAAATTTCAAACCACCTATTTGATCTGCAATTTTAAACATAAAATCAACCATTGGTGTGAAATTTTTAGTGTCATATAAACCTGAACCTAAATGGCAATGCAAGCCAACTAATTTTAAATTATTATCGTTAATTATCTTTAATGCTTCCTGAATTTGTGTGTGATATATACCAAACTTTGAATCTTCACCTCCAGTTATAATTTGCTTAAATTCACCATCACCAAATCCTGGATTAATTCTTATTGATATTTCAGTGCCACTATATCTTTTTGCAAAAGCTTTTAATTCTGAAATTGAGCCTAAATTTACTATGACTCCCAAATTTTTTGCTTGCTCTAATTCATCTACATCACAATTATTTCCCGTAAAGAGAATCTGATGGTTATCAAACCCCAGCTTTTTTGCTAAATTTATTTCAAATGGGGATATTGTCTCAACTCCATTAATTCCTGCTTCTTTGAGTACATTAATTATTGCAGGATTAAAATTAGCTTTTATGGCATAAAACAGTAAGCAATTTTTATTAAATGTTTTTTGTATATTATTCACTTTCTGTTTTAAAATTGCTGCATCTGTAACAAAAACAGGAGTATTTATTTTTCCAACTACCTTAAATAATAATTCTAAATTATTCTTAAAGAAATCTATTGATTGCATTCTTCCTCTTTTAAAAATTTCTGATGTAGCGCTTTTAATATTGTATCTGTTTTATTTTCATCAATTAATATAGTTATATTGTTACCAGATGCACTTACACTAATTGTATATATTTTGGTATCTAGCTCCATACATAATGTAAAAATACCAGCAATAAGTTTCTTATCCGATGTAATTTCATTACCAATAAAACACAATTTTGTAACGGTGTTCTTTACTTTTACTGTGGCAAAACTTTCCAGAATTTTAAGTAATTTTTTAGAGTAATCTTCACTTTTGATAGAAAAAGTGAACGAGATTTCAGATGTAGCACATACATCAATTGGTATATTATGTTCAGCAACAATTGATGTAATCCTCTTTACAAATCCAACTCCATTAATAATACTGGTGTTTTCTAACGTAATGATTGTATTACCAGGACTTGCAACTATGCCTTTAGCATGAGGAGCACTTTTTGTAATTTTTGTTCCTTTGAATGAATTGTCAAAGGTATTATATACATATACAGGTATGTTTTTTTCAACAGCAAGTGCAATGGTGTCTGGATGCACTACTTTTGCACCACTATAAGCCATTTCCGACATCACATTCATATCTAAACTTGACCATGAAAATGCATCTTTAACAATTCGCGGATCAGCAGTCATAATTCCATTTACGTCTGTCCATATTTCAACTTCATTTGCATTTAACACCATTGCCAATATTGAAGCAGTATAATCACTCCCACCTCTACCTAGTAATGTAATGTTACCATGCGTGTCTTTTCCTATAAATCCTGTAACAACAGGTACTATTTTTTTAGAAAAAATTGGCTTTAATATTTTTTTTGAGGATAAATTTGTTGCTTGAAAATTTACTTTTGCTTTAAGGTAGTTATTATCGGTTCTTATAATTCTTTCTGATTCAATTCTTTGTGACTTAATACCAATTTTTTCAAGTGCCAGGAGCATGAGTAGAGATGAAAGTTTTTCTCCAAATGCACAAATTCTTGCCTCAGTTTTATCAGTGAGATCTCCAACCAAACTTGTACCATAGCTTATAGCTTCAAGTTTATTAATGATTGGTTCGAATTCTTGGGTCCATAAATTTTCTGTTTTTTCATCATCTAATATTAAATTTTTAAGAATCTGTTTGTGAATATTTGATATTTCAATAACTTTTGATTTAACTAATCTCGGTTTGGTTTTTCTTGCAAGCCTGATTATTTCTATTAATTTATCTGTTATCCCTCCCACGGCAGAAACCGTAACAACAACTAAAGATTCATCAATTTTTTTCTTAATAATTTTAGCACATTCTTGAATTGATTTGGCACTTCCCATTGAGGTGCCACCAAATTTAATGGATTTTAGATGCATGAAAAAATCTACGGTAAATTTTAAAGTAATATTTATATATAAGATTAAAATATAGTTCAAGGATTTTTATTTGCAAAACAATGCCTTTTCCTCTTTACACTTCATATTACCCTGTTTTTACAAAAAAATAATAATTACCAAATCTATAAATACAAAAGATATTTTAACTTAATTAAAATATTTAAAATTGATATTTTAAGTGCGAATTTTTAACAACAACAGCAGGTAAATATAGGCCTATATATAAATTAAAATATTTCATATACTTATTTTTTAACATAATAATATTTTACGCTACTTACTTTTATTTTTCGTTAAAACCTCATTGCTTAATTTAAACATCCTATTCTCAAGGTGAATTTTGCCATGAATGCCTAATTTGTCGTCTATTATAGAGATTAATTTCACAAAATAAT
>Ga0114932_10004915_pt1 | contig 12135 bp, 8 predicted proteins | sample 2SBtaG_2_FD_87286 | JGI IMG/M metagenome (GOLD analysis project Ga0114932, IMG submission 87286) | Deep subsurface microbial communities from Kolumbo volcano to uncover new lineages of life (NeLLi) - 2SBTROV12_ACTIVE470 metaG | ecosystem: Environmental > Aquatic > Marine > Volcanic ... | reverse complement strand
GCTCGGTGGTGTGGGCCAGATGCAGCTGGGCGTCGGCGTCGACGGACACTTCGACCGGGGCCTCTTGGGCCAGGTTGATGGTGCGCGTCTCCCCTTCAGCAAGCACCATCGGGAACAGTGCCGGGGTCGCGACAGTGGCGGGCAGGTCGAGCCCGGTGATGGTGACGCAGCCGGGACCCTCGTTCTCGATCTCGACAGGCTCCATCAAGCGGCAGCCGTTGGGTACGGGGCCCAGCTCGACCTCGGTCGCGGTCACGACGGGCTCGACGTTGCCAGCGTCGACAGGCAGCTCGAAGGGCCCGGAGCTGGTCTGGACCGTGACCGTCGCTGGCATGGGGGACGTGAAGTCGGTGCGCACGACGAAGACATCCTGAGTCTCGCCGTCCATCAGCACAAAGGGGGCGGGCCGGGACCAGGGAGCCAGGGCCAAGCCGGCGGGCATGTCGAACGACGTCACCTCCAAGCAGCCATCCCCCGCCGCCTCCATGACGAAGCGGGTGCCGGTGCCGCACTCGCCCATGCCCAGATCGAGCAGGGGCGGGTCGAAGCTCAGGTCAGCGCCCATTCCAATGTGTCGCACGAGGAAAGAAGCTGGACCGCTCTCGCCGTCATTGAGCACCCAGCCGATGTCATCGACCAGCGCGTCCGTGCTCAGTTCGAGGGGCAGCTCGATCGATTCTCCAGGCATCAACAGGCGTGGGAAGGAGAAGGTCGTGCTCACGCCCGCAGGCAGCTGCACGCCATCGAGGGTCACGCACGCATTGCCAGCGTTCTGCACCTCGACCCGAGGGGCGAGTGGACAGCTCGAAGGGTGAGGTCCAAAGTCGGCGTCGCCTGTGACCAGCAGGGCCTCGAACTGCCCCGAGATGGCGCTGACTGCGAGCGGTCCGTCGGGGTCGTCGCTGTGAAAGACCAGGGTCTCGTTCATGCGGGCCCGCGGCTCAGTCAGCCCGACGGTCAGCGCAAATTCGCCCCCGGGAGCGATGGGGTAGGGAGGCGGACGCCAGGTCACCACGCCGGTGGGCAGGTCCAGCTGGTGCACCGTCAGGCCGATGTCGCCGGTATTCCGCAGCGTCAGCTCTTGGAGCGAGGCGGAGCAGTCGCCGGGGCCATCGCCAAAGTCCACCGGCTCGGGCTCGACCACCAACGTGGGCCAGACGGCGATGCCAGTCAGCGGGACGGCAACGGTGCCTCCTGTCGGACTCGCGACGGTCAGCCAGCCCGCATCCGACGGAGTGGTCGGCGTGTACGACACCGGCAGCCAGACTTCATCGCCGGCCTCGAGCTCGATGGGCAGGCCGGTCTTGTCCACCGAGAACGGACCCTGAACCTCGGCGGACTCGACGGTGAGTGCGTGGGTGCCGGCGTTGCGCACGCTGGCCAAGGCCCAGGTCTCGGTGTCCAGACGCTGTTCACCGAAGTCCAGCGGGTCGGGCTGCACGTCCAGCAATGGGGACAAGCTGACGCCGGTGAGGGGGACCTCGACGCTGGGTTGTGCTTGGTCGGTGCTGTCGATGATGGCCCAGCCCAGGTCGACCGGGTCGCTGGCTGTCCAACGAATCGCCACATGACGCTCGCCGCCGATCTCGATGTCCCACGGCGGAGCGCCATCGTCGACGACTTCGAAGGCCGTGTTGCCGTCGGTGTGGACCGCCTGTACCCGCAGCAGAGCCGTTCCCTGATTCGACAGCGTCAACAGGCTGGTGGCCTCGGTGCCGACAACCGCCTCGCCAAAGTCGATGGACTCCGGCTCGACGACCAGAACCGCTCGCGCATCGACGTCCTCTCGCTCGGGACTCCACTCGTACTCGATGCAGCCACCAAGCAGCAGCAACCACGTCAGGCTCATCGTCTTCTCCGCAGCAACAGGGCCAATGCGAGACCGGGCAGCAACGAGGTGGGGGCAGACGGGACGGCATTGCATGTGCTGCCGCCGCCCCGGACCGAGCGGTTGCCGTCGCACGCGTCTCCGAGTCCATCGAGGTCGGCATCGAGCTGGTCGGGATTGGCGGTCTGTGGGCAGTTGTCGCAGGAGTCGCCGACGCCGTCCTCATCGGAGTCCGTGGCGTCGGTCGTGGTGAGTCCGCCGCAGTTGTCGCAGGCATCGCCATAGCCGTCGCCATCCTCGTCGCGCTGGTCCGGATTGACGTCGAAGGGGCAGTTGTCGCAGGCATCACCCAGTCCGTCCCAGTCCGCATCGAGCTGGTCAGGGTCCTCATCGACCGGGCACACGTCGCACAGGTCCCCGGCCCCATCCATGTCGCCGTCGGCCTGCTGCGGATTGAGCAAGCTGGGACACACATCGCAGTCGTCGCCGACGCCGTCGTGGTCGCTGTCGAGCTGACTGGGATTGGCAACATCTGGGCAGACATCGCATCCATCCCCCACCCCATCGCCGTCGCTGTCGGAGTTCTCGGGGGTCGGGTCAAAGGGACAAAGGTCGCAGGCGTCGCCGGCGCCATCGCCGTCGAGGTCGAGCTGGCCCGGGTTTGCCATGGTCAGGCAGTTGTCGCAGGCGTCGCCGAAGCCGTCGCCATCGCCGTCGAGTTGGTCGATGTTGTCGACGGCGATGCAGTTGTCGCAGGCGTCGCCGAGCTCGTCGACGTCCGAGTTCACCTGGTCGAGGTTGGGCAGGCCGGGGCAGTTGTCGCACAGGTCGCCGACGTCGTCGCAGTCCGCATCTGCCTGATCTGCGTTGGGCAGCTCGGGGCAGTTGTCGCACTCCAGGGTGACGATGAGATCGACTTCTGTTCCAATCTCAGGCAACACGATGGTCCCCGCCGAGAAGCCGTCCCCATCGAAGTCCAGCAGGGTCATGGGGTACAGGCAGCCGAACGAGTAGTAATCGTAGTACCAATCGGCGTTCGCCTCGGTGCACAGCGGATCGGTGGCCGAGATGGACTGCTCGAGCGACACATCGATCGTGTTGCAGTTGAGGTCCTGGGTCAGGGACTCTGTGCAGGCGCTGGCGTCTGTGAGTGCCAGCACAAGGGCCAGGGCTACCATGTCTCGTCCTCCTCTTCCCACCACGAGGGCCGTTGTTCCGGTTCGGGGCAGACCGTGGGCTCCACCTCTTGGGCGACGATGTGGAAGATGACGCGTCGATTGGGGCTCAAGGCTTCTTCCTCCTCCCCGGTGACCTCGACGGCGTACTCACCAAGTCCGCGGTACGACATGCGCATCGGGTGCACGCCCAGGTTCATCAGCTCGTCGTACACAACCCGGCCTCTTTCCTGGGACAGGCGCCAGTTGTAGGCTTCCGAGGCCTCGGGGCTGGCGTGCCCCTCAACGACGATGTGCAGCAGCTCGGGGTGGTCGGCGAGCCGTGTGGCGACCTGCCGCAGCACTGCATCGCTCTCGGGCTTCAGGCGGTAGCTGCCCTTCTCGAACTGGATGCGATTGGCCAGCTCGACCAGCGCCTCCTGCACGCTCAGAGTGGGGTCGATCGGCTCTGGAGGGAGAGGAGCAGGAGGCTCGGGAGCGCTGGGAACCTGGACCACCACACGGTCGTCCAGCACCGGTGCCTCTTCGGGGGCGGCGGCAGGCGGGGGGGCCCCGGTCATGCGCACGGCCAGGTGCACGCGGGTGTCGGTGGTTCCGTAGCCTCGGGTCAGGCCTCGACCGAAGCCGATGTCCAGCCAAGTCGAGTCCGCGGCCCGCACTTGAAGTCCCGCCATGCCCTCGATCGCAGGCAGCACGCCCGCCGTTTCGGTGGGGCTCAAGCGCCCGGCGGTGTGGGCAAATAGGACGAGTTGCTCGGACAGCTTCACGCGGATGGCGGGGTCGACCATCACCTCGAGGCCGGTGGTGTAGTCCTCGGGGCCCTCCCGCTGTGGCCGGCTGACGATGCCCGCCCGTCCCAGCAGCTCAATTCGCCCGGCGTCCACCACGACCAGAGCCGACAACCCCAGCCGCGGGTCCTGCTCGCCCATCCACGCCTTGCGGGTTCCGACGGGCAGCCCGAGCTCGGCTCGACTGCCCAGGCGCAGCACATCTCCGTCGACCAGAACGCTGTTGAGGGCGAAGATGGCATCCCCGAGTGCGAAGCCGTCGGCGGCGAACTCTGGAATCTCGGAGCCCCACTGCACGGCCATGGGCAAGGTCATGTCCACGCTGTGGCGGTCGGTGATGTCTGCCGAGAACCCGCTGGTCAGGGTCATTCGGTCGGCGACGATGGCGCCTTGTTCGGTCCCCCACTCGTAAAGCACGACCGGGTTGTTGGTGTAGCCGAGCACCGCACCGTAGCGGACCGCGCCCTTCTCGCCCGGAGTCGCGGTCGCCAGAGAGGGCAGAGCGCCTGGCGAGAACACGGGTCGCAGCAGCTCGATGTCTCCCGACCCGCCGTTGGCTAGGCAGACGGCCGGTACAAGACACAGCAATAGGGACCACGCCAGAGGCGCACAACGGGGATGTGGAGTTTGCACGGGCACTCTGTGGAGTGGCTGCGCGGATCCTTCAATCCCGAAGGAAAAAAGAACTGGGCACACTTAGGGGGCAATCCGGAGGTCCACATTGCGTTCGCTCGCGCTGATATTCCTGCTTGTTGGCTGCAAGGCGGACGACGTGCTTGTCGACACTTCAGGGCTAGTCGACACCGACGACCCGGTGGACACCGACCCACCCGATCCCGTCGATGCGTGGTGGGATGACCGCTGGCCCTACCGAGTGCAGCTGGCCATCGCGGGCACCCGCTCGATCGATGGGGTGCCGCTGACGCCAGTGATCGACTTCGCCGCCCTTCTCGATGAAGCCGGCGACCCGTCAGGTTTGGCCCCGGAGAGCCTGCGGGTGGTGTCGCCCGATCACCTGAGCGTGTGGCCGGCACAGTTCCTCGATGACCGCGTGGACTTGATGCAGAAGTCCGCTTCCGAGGCGCCCGTCGGCGATGATGTGGGGGCTGTGGCCTTTGTGGCGGACGGGGCCTGGGACGTTTCGGTGCGGGTGTTCCTGTACTTTGGCTCCCACGCCAACGATCCGGGGGACCCGCTGTCTCCGGCGCTTCCGGCCACGGTTCCAGTGGGCGTCGATGGGCTGCGGACGGGGGCTATGGTGGCGAACTTCGACCGCGACCGCGGAGGCTTGCTGGCCGACCTGACCGCATTCTCGACGGTGTTGACCTCGCAGGCGGACTCGGACTACGGCAATGGGCTGAACGGGCAGTCGCCACCTGGCGGCTGGAACATGAGCCCTCAAGACCTAGCAGCGGGCGGATTCGAGGTGCTGTCGAGCGGACCGGTGGCGGCGGGTGTTCGCGCGACGGGCCTGCGCTCCAATGACCAGGCTGGGTACAGCTATAGCTACGAGTACTGGGCCTTTGCGGGCCAACCCGAGCTGTGGGTTCGCATCCATGCGGTCACCACCCGCGAATCCCTCGAACAGCATCCGTTGGACTTCACCCGCGGCATGCGGCCGTGGCAGTCGCGGCAGGACGCACTCGTCGACTCGGGTCAGACCCTGCGCCGCGAGATTGGCGCGGGTGATCGATGGGCGTCGATTGCAAGCGAGGACGTGGGAGTGGTCATGGCTTGGCACCGTGCTCCGAACTTTGCCGCTCGGGTCATCAACAGCTCCGACGATGGCTTTGGCGAGTCCCACCGCTTTCTGAGCTTCGAGGCCAACGACTACATGCCCCTGGGCCTCGGCACGCCGCACACCATTCCCGATTCGGTCGCCTTCTTTGACCATGATCTGCTGGTGGTCAGCCCGTTCCTGCCCGACGACACGACCGCCACAGACGCGGCCGAGCGACTCATCGATGGCATTGCCGTCACCGTGGGACCACTGGAGTTGCGCTAGCGCATGGCCTTCTTGGCGGCGGCGGCGATGTGCTCTGAGATGGTGCTGGCCGCCAGCTCGTCGACCACCAACCAATATGTGACTGTGCGGGCGCGGGACTCGTCACCGTCGGCAGGGACCAAGCGACCCATCAGTTGTACGCAGCGCAGCAGCAAGAACATGCGGCGCTCGACTTCCCAGGTGATGAGGGTGCGCATGCCGCCATCGCGTTCGGGGTCCAGATCGAGCACCAGTGGCTGAATCACGCAAGCGGACAGCGCGGGGTCGATGTGGCGCGCCTCGAACATCTCGTTGAGCCGCCATTGGCTGCGAAGGCCCGCGAGCCGAAGGGCCACGTCGGCGGTCGCTAGCTCGGCCTTTAGGCGATCGGCGGGGTTCTCGATGTCATCGAGCTCCGAGTGGTGCTGCCACGTGCCTTGGTCGGGGTGCAAGACCTCCATGTCGCCGCCCAGACGCCACTTGTAGTCCATGAATGGCAGGCCCGGAACGACGTATCCGGAGTAGTGGTACTCCAGGTCGAGCTCCATGGCGTACTTCACCTCCAAGACCATGCTGTAGAAGCCCAGTCCGTAGCGGGCATAGTCGGGGTGGTACAGGCCTGACAGGCTCTGCATGGCGATGTCACCGGGATCGAACAACGACATGCCGACCAGCGTGTCGCCGTCCCAGATTCCGATCTCCCAGGTGTCGAACATGCCGATGCCTTGCTCTCCGCCCAGGAACTCCTCGAGGGTCGATGCACGTTCGCCGGGAGCGACGGACAAGTAGGCGGTGTAGAGGTCCTCTCGTTTGTGGTCCAGGACCAGGCGCTGCACAGTCGTACGGAAGCGGCGCTGCCGGCGGCTCAACAGTTTTCGCAGGCCCTTTCGAAACGCATAGTTCTTGAGGGGCAGACGGGTCCAGATGGTCGCGTAGCATCCGCCTTCGGACACATAGTAGCGACAGGTCATCATCGTGTTGCCGATGCGGTACCAGCCCCGTTCCAGGTAGTGGTCTAGCTCGGCGCCAGAGACGGTCGTGGGTTCGATGACGAGCGTGGTCACGTGGGGTTCTTACCTCACGCAAACGCGATGAAACAAGGCCCCAGTGGGATTGGGGTCCGGTTGCGATCAGGAATCGGGTGCTGGGGCCTGCAGGCTCTCGAGGAAGCTGGTGATGGCCAGGCGGTCGCCTTGCAGGGCCGAACGTCACGGGCTGTCTCGATTGGAGGCTGGGAACCAGTCGGCCATTACGATGTCCGAGAGTGGTGAGAAGAGTCTCGCCCGACAGGAGGAACAACATGCTTGCAATGCCCCGGATGTACTGCCGCTAGTCAATCGGTCGCCCGCTGTGGTGACCGCTTCCCCTGTTTCGGACAACTTGAAAAATGAAACGCAGAACTTCTGCGGATCACAAGCTGTTGCAGTTGTGCAGTCGAGTGGAACAAGCCATCGATCTGGCCCTTGGTGCGAGCGCTGACCCGCTCCTGCAGGGATGCTGGGTGGTGGAGGTTCGCCCGGCGCCCACTGCACGTCGCTTGTGCGTCCGCATTCAGACCGCCGATGCGGTCCCGATCGACGAGCTCGAGCGTGGCTTGCTGCGCGCGACACCTTGGCTTCGCTCAGAAGTCGCGGTGTTCGTGAACCGCCGCAAGACCCCGGACTTGCTGGTCATCTGGGCCGGACCGGCAGCATAGGGCCGGCTCCCGTTTGTGGGGGCCGGTCTCTAGGTCGCGAACCATGCGGCGAGCGCCAACACGCTCGCCGCTATGACCGCGCCCGCCGCCCATGCTGAGCTCGGAATCGGAGCGATGGTGGGCTCGGGTGGTGGCGGCAGCTCTGAGATGTCGGCCGGCGCGATGCGGTTGATCTCTTCGATGCCGACTGCCGTGGGCTCTTCCCACAGCTCGAGGTCGGCCTCGAACTTCTCGCCCCCCCGCTTGCGGCGAAACTCGTCCATCCACTGGTCGGCCACCGCAGCATGCCCAAAGTTCTCGGCGACCCCGTCCCTGGCATGGGCCAGCTCAAACGCCATGTCTTCGGCGTCGGCGTAGCGGTCCTCGGTCTTGTACTGAATCGACCGGATGATCACGGGCCAGACCGGCCGTGGCACGGCCGCCAGAATCTTCTCGGGGTCCATCAATGCCGCCGAGAGGTCGGCGGGATTCTTGCGGGACAGCAGTGCGTACAGAGTGGCGCCCGCACCGTACAGATCGGCGGATGGACCCACGCTCTTGGCGTCGGTCTGTTGTTCCGGAGCCATGTAGCCGCGGGTGCCCAAGCGCTCGCCGGTCCCCGTTCGGTGGGCGACCGTCAGGTTTTCGAGGCGAGCCAGACCGAAGTCGGTGAGTGCCACACCGCGCTCGGTGATCAGCAAGTTTGCCGGCTTGACGTCCCGATGCACGATGCCGTTGTCGTGAGCTGCGGCCAGGGCCATCAACAGCTCGAACACGATGCGAAGACCCCACAGTGGCGAGTCGGGGGCGCGTCCGTAGCGGACCATGTCATAGGAGGAGCCATAGGGCGTCAGCTCCATCGCGAAGTACAGCAATCCTTCGTGCTCTCCCACGTGGAAGATCTGCGCGATGTGCGGATGATCGAGCACCGTCATCGCCTTGGCCTCGGCGATGAACCGGCTGCGCCAATCGGGGTACTTCATGGCGGCCGGGGCCAGGATCTTGACCGCCACAACCTCGTCGGTCTGCACGTCACGGGCCTTGTAGACCTTGCCCATGCCGCCCTTGCCCAGTGCCTCTTCGAGCACGTAGCGGCTCTCGAGCATGCGCATTGGCGGTTCGGACACGTCATCCATGCCCGAAACTACCGCACTCTGCTAGACATCCCCTGTGCGCAATCCCTTTGCCATTGTCCTGATCGTCGTTGCCGTACTCACTGCTGCGTGTGGAGCTCCGGGCTCGCCATCCGTCGTCAGTCCCGCCGAGCAGGGCCTCGTCGTCACGGTGCTGTACTTCCAGAACAACACCGGGGACGACACCTACGACGTGGTCGGCAAGGGGCTGGCAGACATGATGGTCACCGACCTAGCCCGCAATGACGAGATCGTGGTCGTCGAGCGGCAGCGCCTGCAAGAGCTGATTGTCGAGCTGCACCTGCAACAGTCGAGCCTGTTCGAGGCCGACACGGCCCAGAAGCTGGGCAAGGCCCTGGGCGCCTCCCATGCGGTCACAGGCTCCATCGCGGCGGTCGACCCCCAGATACGCATCGACGTGCGCCTGATCGATGTGGCCACCGCTGAAGTTCAGCTGGCTGAACAGGTGGTCGGCAACAAGGGCGATTTCTTTGCCCTGCAGCAAGAGCTGTCCGCTAGTGGCAAGGACGAGGACGAAGAAACCATGAGCACGATGGAGGAGTATGGCGAGGCGCTGATGGTGCTGGACCGGCGCATCGAGGCCATCGCGATGTGGCAGCGCGCCTTGGATGAGTACCCGACCGGGCCTTCGTATGACTCGATTGAGCACCAGCTCAAGGAAGCACTCGGCGTCGAGTGAGCTCAAGACCGGATGAGGTGCACGCCCGGGTCCAGCAAATAGCCGTCCTTGCGAGTGATGAGCAGCTCGCCCAGTCCGAGCTTTCGCAGCGTGGCAATGGCGACATAAACCCGGTTCTGTCCCGCCTCGGCGATGATTTTCTCGCCGGGCCAGCCGGACTTGAGCACCCCTGCCGTGTCGAGTGCACTGCCCGGATGGTGCTGCCGATGGTGGACCAGTCCTTCCAGAATCCTGCGAAGCACCCGCCGCCGGGAGACGTCGACGGATTCGTGGCCGGGGGCTTGGAACCAGCGGCTTCCCGGGCCGACCTGGAGTGAGTCGGGGTGGGCGTCCGCGGGGTCGGGAGCGCCACTGACCACCCCAGTGCGGGCCAATGCGGCTTGCAGAAGGCGCATGCCGGTGCGGACTTCGAGGGACACCGCCTGTACTGGACGAGCCGCGGCAAGGCGGGCTTGTGCGGCCCCACGTCCCGATTCATCGCCGGTCTTGGCTCGGGCGAGGTCGATGTGGCCTCGAGCCAGCTCGAGCAGCACCGGTGCATAGGCGTCTTCGAGTGCCGCGAGGGTCTGCGCAGCTTGGTCGACGGCGGCGACTGCCTCGTCGAGTCGCCCTTGGTCTGCGTGCACGACGCCGAGCAGCGCCTGTGAGCGGCCGTCCTGCAAGGCCAGGCCTCCCTCTCCGCTCTGTTCGATGGCCTGGACAAAGCAGCTGCGGGCGTCGTCCGGCTTGCTGGCCAACAGGGCAATCAGCCCCTTCTTTTGCAGCTCTTCGCAGATCCATCGCACGGTGCCCATGTCGCGGTGGATGCTGATGGCCCGGTCGCACAGCGCCGCCGCCGGCTCCAGCTCCCCCCGTTCGCGTGCGCAGAGGGATTTGTAGCCCACAGCGATGCCCTCAAAGCGCCGATTGCCCACGCCTCGGGACAGCTCGATGGCCTGTTCGATGACTGCACTGGCCTCGTCGATGCGCCCCTGTTCCAGGTACACGATGCCCAGATTCGCCTGGGCAATGCCCTCGGTGCGTCGGTTCTCCGTCGACCGCGCCAGGGTCATGGCCTCGCCATAGGCCTGCTTGCTCTGTTCGAGGCGACCGTCGTCCGCCATCATGTTGGCCAGCTGAATCAGGGCCAGGCTCTCGACGTTGGTGTCTCCGATCTCGCGGCTGATCACGAGCGCACGTCGGGTGGCCTCTTCGGCTTGTTCGTGCCGGTCTTGCTCCATGCGCAAGAAGCTGGTCGACACCAGCGCGACGGCCTCGGTCCGCAGATCGGCACACCCGCGCGCGGTCGTCAGCGCTTGGTCGAGCCAGGTGTCCGCCTCGGACTTTTCGCCGACCGCCCGGGCCACGATGCCCAGCAGAGCGAGTGCATAGCCCTCGGCATGGGGCGAATTGCCGTCTCGGGCCAGCTTCAAGGCGGCGGTGAAGTCGGCGCGGGCCTCGTCCATGCGCCCCTGCTGCCTGACTGCATTGCCGCGTGCGCACAGCGCCTTTGCAGCCATGGCGGGGCTGCCGCCGGCACTCGATTGCACGGCGACGTCGGTCAGTCGATGCAGGGACTCCCAGGGGCCGCGGGTGGACAACAGCGGCTCGAGCGCCAGTGCAGCCCTGGCGGCACTGTCTGCGTCGATTCCCAATGCTGCCTGGTGCACGGCGATCAGGTTGCCTTCCTCTCGCGCCAGTTCTCGCAGTCGAGCCGGTCCTTGTGGCCCGACCGCCTCGGTCGCCAAGCGCTCGCCGAGCTTCAGGTACCAGTGCTGGTGCCGCTGTCTGGCGGGCCCGCCGTCGACCTCCTCGAGCTTCTCGGCGGCGTAGTCTCGGATGGTGTCGTACATGGCGAAGCGCACGCCCCCGTCGACCTCTCTGCTGCGCAGCAGGCTCTTGTCGCGCAGTGCCTGAACAGCGTCCATTTCCGGTGGCGCATCGAGGTGCTGGTCCAGCAGCAGCACGCTCTCGGCGGCTTCGAGATCGAACCCTCCACGGAACACGCTGCACTGGGCCAAAGCGTCGCGCTCCCACCCATTGAGAAGGTCCCAGCTCCAGTCGATGGCCCCACGCAGGGTCGCCTGGCGCGGTGACCGGTCCCGGGAGCTGCTCTTGAGAAGGTCGAAGCGCCGCCCAAGTCGCTCCAGCATCTTGTTCGGGGTCATCACCCGGACCCGGGCCGCGGCCAGCTCGATCGCCAAGGGCATGCAGTCGAGCTTGGTGGCGATCTGCTTGATGGCGACGTCATCGTCGGCGGTCGGTGACCAGCCGGACTTCAGCGCACGGGCGCGCTCGACAAACAGCTGCGAGGCCTCGTTGAGCTGCAGGGGGGCAAGCTCGATGACCGCCTCGCCGGTCACCGCGAGCCGCTCGCGGGACGTCAGCAGCAGCCGTGCGTCCGGGGCTGCCGCCAACCAGGCTGTGATCAACGGCGCGGCCTCGTCGGCCACCTGCTCGAGGTTGTCCAAAACCAGCAAGCCGCCCCGCTCTGCGAGTGCTCGCGAGATGGCGTCGGTGGATTGTTGCAGGGACTGCTGGCCCCCGGGACTCAGCTGCAGCGCCGCGCCGACCGCCGCCACCACGCCTCCGGCCGTGTGCACATCAGACAGATCGGCGATGGCCGCCACGCTGACCTTTGCCGTGTGCTCTTGAGCCAATCGCGTCTTGCCCATGCCGGCGGGGCCCAGCACCGTGACCAGACGAGCGTGCTTCAGCGCCTCTTCGAGGGCCAGAAGGTCAGCTTCGCGGCCTATGAACCGGTTGGCGGGGGCAGTGGTCATTTCGACGAGAGTCTAGCAATGGCGGCGCTTCGTCAGGGTGCCCGGGTCCAAGCAATTGCGCTCTGTCACGTCGAAGCTGTAGACCGGGTG
>Ga0114932_10004914_pt1 | contig 12136 bp, 10 predicted proteins | sample 2SBtaG_2_FD_87286 | JGI IMG/M metagenome (GOLD analysis project Ga0114932, IMG submission 87286) | Deep subsurface microbial communities from Kolumbo volcano to uncover new lineages of life (NeLLi) - 2SBTROV12_ACTIVE470 metaG | ecosystem: Environmental > Aquatic > Marine > Volcanic ... | reverse complement strand
GTCCTGTCCATCGGCGACGATGCGCACGATTGAGCTGGGCAGCGGCTTGCCGCAGCTGACCAGGGTGACTGCATCGTTGGGACTGCTGGCGGACTGCACCTTCAGCTGCTTGAGGGCGTGCCGGTCGAAGCTGCGCATGCGCCGGCCGTAGTTGCTGACAGCCAGGGTGTACTCGGCGAGTCCATAGGCCGTAAAGAAGCTGCTGGGGCTCAATCCGTACGGCTCAAACGTCGCCAGGAACTCGCGAAAGACGTTGGGACGCACGGGCTCGGCGGCGTTCATGAGGAAGCGCAGCGAGGTCAGGTCCAGGTTCTCGAAGGTCTCGGGAGGTAGTTTCCCGGGGCGCAGGCAGTATTCGTAAGCGAAGTTCGGCGCCGACGATGCGGTCCCTCGGTACTTGCTGATGGTCTCGAGCCACAGGGCCGGCCTGCGGATGAAGTCGATGGGCGAAAACCCGTAGGTGGTGCCGCCCTTGAGGGCAAAGAACAGGTAGTACCCGATGAGCCCCATGTCGTGGTACTGCGGCAGCCAGGAGACGCCCACTGGCAGGTGATCGACGACGGAGTCGCCGTTGTGCAGCAGGTTGTCATGGGTGACCATGACGCCCTTGGGTTCGCTGGTCGAGCCCGAGGTGTACTGCAGGAACAGGATGTCGGAGTGGCCCTCGACCCAGTCGGTGTCGGCGGCGGGGGCGGCGTCGGTGGTGACAATCCATGGGATGGCCGAGACCGGATCGGTGGCCCAGGTGAAGGTGGTGATGCGGTGGCGGGTCTGGTTGAGCTTCATGGACCAGTAGAAGGACCGGTCGGTGAGCACCGCGCTGGCGCCGCAGTTGTCGGCGATGAAGTTCATCTTGTAGAGCGCCGAGGCGAAGCCATGGCTGGTCGGCGGATAGACCGGCACAGGAATCACACCCAGGCGCACGCAGGCGAAGAAGGCGCAGATCACCTCGAGGCCCGGGGGATAGGCCAGCAGGACGCGGTCGCCCTTGCGCAGCTTGGAGCGTGACAGCTGGGCTGCGATGTCCCCGGTGCGGGCCAGAACTGCGCGTAGCTGTACTGCTCGGTGATGTTGCCGTCGATGTCGAGGAAGGCGTAGAGCAGCTTGTCGGGGCAGCGCCGCACCCACTCCTCAAACGGTCCGAGGACGGAGGATGGCGCTGGTGTTACGCGCTGCTGACCCATGATCAGGCCCGTTCTTGCTCCCATCCCGCTCGCTTCCCCGGCCTTGTTTCTGGCTCTAACCTGGCGCAATGGGGGCGTCGATTGGCGTCGGCTGCCGGTCTTTGGCGGCTTGCTGCTGCGCTACACAGCGGCGGACCCGGTGCGGCTGCTGCAGCACGTGGTCTACAACCGGGCCATCGAACAGCATGCGCTGTCCGAGGACCCCATCTTTGTGATCGGACACTGGCGCAGTGGCACCAGCTGGCTGCAGGCGCTGTTGGCGCTCGATCCGCGCTTCACGACCACCACGCTCTACAACACGCTCTTCGCCGACATCAGCGAGCTGACCGAAGGCTGGCTCAAGCCGGCCATGAACGCGACTGCCCGCATGCTGGGCATGCCGCACAACCTGCAGCGGGCCCCGCTTCATCTCGACCTGCCGGGCGAGGGAGATGTCGGGCTGTACTGCCAGCTGTCCCCCTATGCCTACACCTGGGGCCACATCTTTCCCCGGCACTTCGAGCAGTGGCTGGACCGCTGCGTGCTCTCTCCCTCCCCACAGACCACGACCGCTTGGCTGGCCCACCTCGATCGATACCTGCGCAAGTTGTCTCTGGCTTCTGGCGGCAAGCGTGTGGTCATGAAGTCGCCAGGGGACACCGGCCGCATCGCGCTGCTGGCTCGCGCATACCCGAACGCCAAGTTCGTCTTCATCCACCGGGACCCCATCGCGGTCTTCCACAGCAACCGCTACCTGTGGGGGGTGATTCGCAGTGAGTTCAGCGTGCAGACCCTCGATGACGCTCATGTGGACGGCATCATCGAGCGGACCTACGCCGCCCTGATGCGCAACTACATCGACCAGCGCGATGCCGTCGGCCCGGGCCAGCTGGTCGAGGTCTCTTTCGAGGATCTGCGCACCCATCCGGAACAGGGCCTGGCGGGAATCTACGAGGCGCTTGACCTGGGGCCGCTGCCTGACTCCCTGGCTTCTGCCCTGGCCGAGCAGCCGGCCTACAGCTCGCCGAGCTACGAGACCCCTGTCGAGCTTCAGCAGCACCTGCGCGAGGTGTGGGGCTTTGCCTTTGACGAGTGGAGGTCAGACCCATGAGCCACGGAATCCCCAAGCTCGAGGGCCGCACCGCCATCATCACTGGGGCCGCCAGTGGCATCGGCCGTCAGCTGGCCATCCAGTTGGCGGGTCATGGCGCGCATCTCGCCCTGGTCGACATCGACGAGGCTGGCTTGGCGGCGCTGCGGGACCAGCTGGGCAGTGCTGGACGGGTGTCGCTGCACACCGCCGATGTGTCGAATCGAGAGGCCATGGCGGCGCTGGCTCCCGAGGTTGCCGCGGCCCACGACCAGCTGCACATCCTGATCAACAACGCGGGCATTGGCTACGAGGCGGCGTTTCCGCAGACGGACCTCGACGCGTTTGACCGGGTGCTGGGCATCAACCTGTGGGGGGTCATTCACGGCTGCCACTTCTTTATGCCCTACCTCGCAAAGGCCGACGCCGCGCACATCGTCAACATGTCCAGCCTGTTCGGCTTTGTCGGCATGCCAGGCCAGACGGCCTACTGCGCCAGCAAGTACGCGGTGCGCGGCCTGTCCGAGGCGCTGTGGGAAGAACTGCGCACGACGACAGTCGGTCTGACGGTCGTGCATCCGGGCGGCGTGGCGACCAACATCATGAAGACCTCGGGCGGCGATGACCCCGAGCTGATGGCCTATTTGGCGTCGTGGTACGAGGACAATGCCTACCCGCCGGACCGTGCTGCCGGGCACATCATCACGGCGATTCGGCGAGGCAAGCGCCGGCTGCTGATCACGCCTGAAGCGACCTTTGCGGACCTCGCTCGACGCCTGATGCCGGTGTGGGGCAACAAGATCGTAGCGGACCTGTTCATTCGCGTGCTCAAGCTCGAGCACATGCGCAAGATCCGCTCCGACCAGTGGCAGCGCACGATGGTTGACGCGGCCCCCGATCAAGGAGCGGCGAGCTTCGCCTCGCCGTCGACCGCCGACGAATTCGCCTCGCCGTCGGCCCCCGATCAAGGAGCGGCGAGCTTCGCCTCGCCGTCGACCGCCGACGAATGACATCGCCCTCCGACACTGACTTCGAGGTCCTGGTCGTCGGCGCGGGCATCAGTGGCATCGGCATCGGCATCGACCTGCTCAGGCGCGGCCACACCTCGTTCGCGCTGCTGGAGCGGAACGCCCAGCTGGGGGGCACCTGGCGCGACAACACCTACCCGGGCGTGGCGGTCGACATCCCGTCGAGCTCGTACTGCTTTTCGTTCGAGACCGACTACCCGTGGTCCCGGGCCTATGCCGAGGGGCACGAGATTCTCGCCTATGTGCAGCACTGCGCCCGCAAGTACGGCATCGACGCGCACATCCGAACCGATTCGAATGTGGTGGCAGCCCGCTTTGACGCCGTGGGTGAGCGATGGACGGTCGAGCTGGGCGACGGCTCCACCTTGAGCTGCCGGACGCTCATCTCGGCGACCGGCCTGTTCACCACCCCGACGCTGCCGGACATCGAGGGGCTGACTGACTTTGCGGGCGCGGCCTTTCACACCGCCCGGTGGGACCACGACTGCGACTTGGCTGGCAAGCGGGTGGCGGTCATCGGCACGGGCGCCTCGGCGGTTCAGATCGTGCCCAGCATTGCCGACCGCGTCTCGCAGCTGACTGTGTTTCAGCGCACGCCGGTGTGGGTGTCTCCGCGGCCGGACTACGCACTGCCGTCGGCGGACTCCTGGCTCGCACCTCGTCGTCTGGGGCTGGTTCGCACCCTGGCCCGCTGGAGTTCCGAGGCGAACCTCGAGCTGCTGACGCTGGCGACGGCGGTCTACAGCCGCATCCCCTTCTTGATCCGCGGGGTCGCTGCTCCGGTCCGCCGCTGGATGAGCTGGCAGGTGACCGACCCCAAGACCCGGGCTGCACTGCTGCCGGACTACAACCTGGGCTGCAAGCGCCCAGCACCTTCGAATACCTACCTCCCGGCGTTCAACCTGGACCACGTCGAGCTGGTCACCGACCCCATCGAGCGCATTGTTGCCGAGGGAGTCAAGACCCAGACAGGAGCCCTGCATACCGCCGACGTGCTGGTGTTGGCCACAGGCTTCCTCACCACCCAAAAGGGCAACGCACCGGCATTCGAGGTCTACGGTTCAGACGGCGTGGAGCTGGGCCAGTTCTGGCAGGACAACCGCCTGCAGGCCTATGAAGGCGTGGCTGTTCCGGGCTTCCCCAACTTCTTTCTGACCGCCGGTCCCTACTCGGGCGGATTCAACTGGTTTGCGATGCTCGAGGCGCACATGGCGGTCATCTTGGGCTGTTTGGACGAGGCGAGAACCAGGGGAGTCCACCGCATCGAGGTAGGTGCCGATGCCCATGCGGAGTACATGCGCGAGATGTGGGGCTATGCCGAGGGCACCATCTTCAAGGACGCTTCCTGTGATGGCTCCAATAGCTACTACCTAGACGCCCGCGGAGACGCTGCCCTGCCCCTTCCGCGAACACCTTGGTGGAGGGTCATGCGCTTCCGCAAGACGGGGGTCAGTGGGTTTGTGTTTGGCACTACGGGGGTTGCCAAGACAGGCTAAGAGTGGCCTATGAAACAGACGCACTCCCTCACGCACCCGCGACACAAGCCCCCGCAGGCGGTCGCAGCGGTCAAGAACACCATTCGCAAGTACATCAAGCGCGAGCGTCGCAAGGAGCTTGCCGAGGGCGTGGATTACTGGGACTTCGACTGCCGAGTCGGGCTGACCGAAGACACCGCGACCGAGGCGCACATCTCCGAGATCAACAAGCGCATCGATGCAGCGGTCCAAGAAGGCTCGCCGACCGTCTACGTCGAGATCTTGGCCAAGCCGGGCGTTCGCCAAGCGCGTCCCAAGGACACCGAGGAGTAGGCACGCCATGCATGCACTGTTGCTCTTGTCTGCCCTGGCCATGGCACAGCCGGCGTGCAGTGTGACGGTGGAGTTCGCTGTGGCCGCGCACCACGACGAGAACGGGAACAACAAGCTCGACACACGCTGGTTGGTGATCCCGAACGAGCCCCTGGGCATGTCCAACAACGCCAAGGGAGGCATGGGGCCGCCGTCCTACAGCGATGCCGCATTCATCTTGAGCACTGACACCACGCTGAACATCAACATGCTGCGGATCTAAGGACGACAGCGCTGGCTTTCTCGGTGGCTGAGTTCCTCGCCGTCGAGCCTAGCCCACGGCTCTCGGAGCCGGGTCCGGTCGAAGCACCATGGCCGCGACGCCGATGGCGCCCAGCACAAAGAACTCGACCAGGGGTGCCGCCCCCACCAGCGCGCGCACTTCGGGATTGGCAAAGCCCGCGAGTCGCACCAGCGCCATGAGTCCAAGTGCCATACCGGCGATGGGCAAACGGGCCTGGGTAGCGGGTCCGCCCCACAGAAGCAGGCCCCCAATCGGCAACGCGAATGAGCCGATCGACGCGGCAAACATCAGACCGATCACGTCCACCTGGGGCAGGTCCGCAGCCAGCGCGTTGAAGCCTGTGGCCAGGTAGGTGCCGTACATGCCCATCAGCGACAGGCCCATGAAGGTCAGCACCGCGCCGACTGTCCGAGCCAGCCGACTGTAGTTGCGGCCCGAGATGATCAGGGTGCTCATTGCGGCGGGCTGGGGGACGGCCTGACCGGTCTCGGCATAGGTCTTGAGCTCGTGCACGACCGCTTGCAGATTGGACACCACCTGCCAGCGCATGAACGGCCCCAGCAGCATGCCCGCCCAGGGGTCGAGGCGAAGGGTGCAGGTCATCTCGGCGACCGACGTGTTCGGGCCCAGCTCGCGGATCTCCCAGTGGTTCTGTGCCAGCTGGACAAAGGGCGGGCACCCTTCGATGACCCGGTAGGTCAGCTGCCGACCGGACGCGTCGTAGGCCGTCAGGCGCTCGGACATCTGGCTGTAGCCCGAGATGTTCACGTGGCAGACACGCTCGTTGCAGGGGGCACCGTCGAGCTGGGCTTCTCCCCTTGCCAGCGACTTGTCGACGCTCGTCGTCCAGGCGCCGACGTTGGCAAACCCCGGCCCGACGATGCTCCACAGCTTGTCGGCCGAGACGTGGATGGGCTCGCTGGCCACGCGGATGGTCATTTCTGTCGGTTTCATGCCTTCTCCTCTTGGAACGCCCGGAAGCGAACGTCCTATTTATTGAAGCGTTTGTTTACTTGGTGGATCAAAAAAGGGGGGACGCAGTTCATGCCCTGCGAACGGTGCCGTGCAGCAGGATGTCGATGGTCTGTCGAACCCAGTGCAGCCTGTACTCGGCGTCTTTGATCGAGGCGCCGTAGTTGGCCTCGATGACCTTGGAGTAGACCACTTGGTTGCCCAGACGCTCGATCAAGGTGCCGGCGACGATGTCGACGTCGACGTCGGGCCGCAGCAGCTTGGACTGCTGTGCGGCCCGCAGAAAGGCGACCAGCACCGCTCGCTGTTGGCCCAGGCTCGCGATGGCTTCTTCACCGCAGTTGCGGAAGCCCTGTTGCAGCTCGGCGAACAGGATCATCAGTAGTTCGGGCTCGGCCAGCCAGGCCGCGAGTGTTTCTTCGGTGAACAGCACCAGGCGCGTGTCGACCTCTTCGACGGTGCTGGCGGGGGTGCCGAGGATGCGCTGTGCGCTGGCCAAGCGTTGGTCGCCCAGGCCTTGAATGAGGGCGACGTACAGTCCCTTCTTGCCGCCGAAGTGGTAGCTGACGGCGTTGACGTTCGCGCCGGCGGCAGAGCAGATCGCACGCACGGACGTGTCCCCGTAGCCGCGCTCTGCAAAGAGGCGGGCAGCGACAGCGCGAATGCGTGCGGGGGTCGTGCTCATGGACCAAGCCTATGCGCGAGCTTCGGCGGCGGCAAGAGAATTTGAAACGTTTGTTTCAATCCAGCGCTTTTCATCAATCGATGGGAGGCTGGCCGGCGCTGCGATATGGCCACCAGCCATCGCGGAAGGGGCTCATGAACGACGCACGCAACGCTCATCTCACCGCCTGGCAGAGCCAGGAAGCCCTTGCCGAAACGCTCGTGCCGTTGGTCGGAAGCCTGTACCGCGACCGCGCGCTAGTGGTTGCGGTCTTTGGGATCTCGCTGGTCGGACGGACCCCGGTGCAGATGCTCTCGGTGTTCGCCGATGCCGCCCGCTATGCCGAGCAAGATCTGTCGCTCGAGCTCGCGGTCGAGCTGATGCAGCTGATGCAGGGGCTTGAGCTTGGGCGGGCCCGGGTCGACGTGGGCAAGCTGCTGGTGCGCTTTGCGGCGTCCTCGCACACCTCGATCACCGAGTACGCGACCCAGGCTTTTGCACCGCTATTGGCGTCTCCCAAGGGCATGCCGGAACGCGCGCAAGATGTGGTTCTGTACGGCTTTGGTCGCATTGGTCGCCTGATTGCGCGCATCTTGATTGGCAAGACCGGCGGCGGCGACAAGTACCGGCTGCGAGCCATCGTGTTGCGCCCTGGCTCGCTGACTGACCTGCACCGACGGGCCAGCCTGTTGGCGACGGACTCAGTGCACGGGCCGTTCAACGGCACCATCGAGGTCGACGAAGAACAGAACGCCATCATCGCCAACGGCAACATGGTGCAGGTGATCTACGCCTCGGCCCCGGACGAGGTGGACTACGCGGTCCACGACATCTCCAACGCTGTGGTCATCGACAACACCGGCAAGTGGCGGGACCGAGCCGGGCTCAGCCGCCACCTGAAGTCCAGCGGTGTCAGCAAGGTGATTCTGACCGCACCGGGCAAGGGCGTGCCAAACATCGTCTACGGCGTCAATCAGAGTGAGATCGAAGAGGGCGAGTCGGTGTTCTCGGCGGCCAGCTGCACCACCAATGCCATCGCCCCTGTGCTCAAGGTCGTGCACAACGCCTATGGCATCAAGCGCGGTCACCTCGAGACCATCCACGCCTACACCAACGACCAGAATCTGATCGACAACTTCCACAAGAAGGACCGTCGCGGAAGGGCCGCAGCTCTGAACATGGTCATCACCAGCACCGGTGCCGCCAATGCCGTCTCCAAGGCCCTGCCCGAGCTCGAGGGCAAGCTGACCGGCTCGGCCATCCGCGTGCCCACGCCCAACGTGTCCCTGGCGATTTTAAACCTCGAGCTCGACACCGATGTCGACCGCGACCGGCTCAACGACTTCCTGCGCAAGGTGGCGGCCGACTCGCCCCTGTCCGGACAGATTGGCTACTCGGTGTCCCCCGAGGCCGTGTCCAGCGACTTGGTCGGCAACTACCACGCGGGGGTCGTCGACTCGATTGCCACCATCGCCCGCGACGGCAACGCCATCCTCTATGTCTGGTACGACAACGAATACGGCTACTCCTGCCAGGTCATGCGACTGCTGCAAGAAGTGGCCGATGTCAGTCCGGTACTGTTTCCGCGGGCGAGTTCCTTCCCACAGGCCTAGCCACGCTAGTCCAGCATCTGCATTTCTTCTTCGCTCGGCTCCTCTTCCGAGTCGAGCAGCGCGAGGTGCGTCGCGTCGAAGAAGCGCTCAAGCAACATGCGAACCGGTACGAGCAGGGCGATGAACAACGGAAAGAGGATGCCGACCGAACTTGTCTTTACCGTCCAGAGTATCGCCAGGCACACCGCCTGGATGACCGTGAAGGCATGCACCGTTCGCAGGGGCACCGCCCGCAGATAGTGCGTGGGCGGGTAGTGCTCAGGGTCCATCAGCCACAGCCGTGCGCGCTCGAAGAACTGGTTGCCGCCCATAGACGCGACGCCCATGTACAGGAACAAGCCAAAGAGCACCGACATGGGGACGGCTTGCAGCAGCGGCAGCAGCAGCAATGAGCAACCCACCGCGATGTGCACGAACAGCGCCGTGGAGCGATTTTCGAGAACCTCGGTCACGTGGTCCTGGCCGTCTTCATCGACGTCAATGGTGGCAAGGCTGCGCACGTGATTGAGTGAGCGCACCGTGGCGGCCACCATCCATGGCAGGCCGAATAGCGAGCACACGAGCACGAGCACGGCCACCAAGGCCAAGTCGAGGTTGTAGCCCGCACCCTTCTTGAGCTTGTTGTCGGGGCTGTTGACCAAGCGCACGGTGATGTTCTGATCGAGGTAGAGCAGGATCGACACCAGCACGGCCGGGATGGTCGAGGCGCCGATGATCCAGGTGGGGGCTTCCATGGGGTTGACCAACCAAGCGCGGTCGGCGGTGGGCGCGAAGGTGTCAGGCACAGCGATCGTCTCGATCTGGACCTCGTGCAGAGCGACCGCCACCAGCGTCATGGCAGTGATGGCGATGGCCGGCCCGAAGTCTGCGAGGAACTCCCGCACCCAGCTGCGCAGATATGGACTGCGCCGGAACAGGGACAGCTGCGTGGCCACCAGATAGGTGCCCAGCGCCAAGATGAGCGAGAGCAAGGCGATGTCGTGGGTGGCGTGCTCGTCGGTAAAGACGTGGACCAGGTCTTTGATCGCCTCGTAGATGAAGATCAGCGAGATGAGCGCGGCGAAAGTGTCGTCCGTAAACCGGGTAAAATAGCGGATCCACGAGCAGGCGTCGACGGCTGCCAAGATGAGCAGGAATACCGACGTCCAGATGCCGACCCAGGCGAGAGTGGGAAAATAGGGCGCGCCGTAGCTTTCGCACAGCCGATACAGAATGCCCATGAAGATGATGACCGGGCCTGTGCTGCCCAGGATGGTCAATGGCTGGCCAGAGAACAGCGCGTAGGTGACGCCACACAGTGCGGTGGCGACGATCATCTCGACGGCGCCGATGCTGTTGTTCGTCATCGCCGAGAGCAGGCCTCCAAACGCCACCGCGGGTGCCAAGCAGGCAAAGAACATGAAGAAGACAGACGCAATGCCCTTGGTTGTCAGGCCATCGGTGAAGTCGCTCACGTAGTGCGGAGCCTTGCGTTGGATGTCATCGATGATTCCGCCGAACAAGCGGCCGGTGCGTCGCAGCTCGGGGGGAATGTGCGCTTCGAAGTGCAGCTGCTCATTGAGTCCCTTGGCATATAGCTCGCCCAACAACGCGGGCTCGACTGCGCTGATCGCTCTGTTCCTGAAGTCTTCGTCGCGCAGCAAGTGTGTGAATTCGGACGCATGGGCGACGTGGGGGTGGGTCTTGTGGTGCGAGGACAGCAGCCAGACGAACTGCGTGTGGTGACCCTCGCCGTCGTCCAGCTCAAGGGGTTCTTTGAGGCGAGCGAGCACGGAAACGACCGGCCCATCGATGGGCACGTGGCAGTGAAGAACTGCGATTCCGTCAGCTACCCGCCCCGGTCCGCGGTCCGCCGCCGCGTGCATCGCATGGCGTGTGGCGTCGGCGTACTCGTCCGACAGGTCGCCCGAGGCCAGCTCGTGGAGCGACCCGTCGACGACGGCGCTCAGGTCGGGCGCATCCAGGTCCAGCAAGACGAGCGTTCCGGCTGGAAAGCCGCTCCCTGGTTGTGTCGTGCGCTTTTGCGGAGGGACTGTCGCCTTGGGGTCGTATGCCATGCGTACTGATACGCCGTCCTCAGATGCCGGTCCATCAGAAACGAAGGGGATATGTCTTCGGTTTTTCTAATGAAGCGAAAATCGTGTTCGTCGTGTTGCCATGAGTCTGTCGCATCGCCAAGACATGGGTACTCGGTAGCGGCCGAGGAGGGGGAGCGTCGGAACCATGCCACGTTCACTCTCAACGAAAATGCGCCTGGCAAGCCTGCGGTGAGCCTTCACGCGGAGCCAGAGCTCAAGGCCCATGGGTACGCCATCTACCCGCTTCTCAAGATCGGCCTGACCAAGAATTTCACCGGCGTGCTCGAGCAGATGCTCACAGGAGCCATTTTGGACCGAGTCCTCAATCAGGTCTCGTACGCGCCTTGGATCACCCGCGTCCACGACGTCGACATCCTGACCGACGAGGCGTATCGAAAGAGCTGGTGCAAGCGAAACCTCGACCTGTTCCTGCACGGGGCTGTTCCGCCCAGACCCTAAAACGCGATGAAGGCCACCGGGCTGGGCACGCCGACGTCGGTCCACACGATGCCATCGGGCGAGGTCCACAGGCCGTTGGTGTGGCTGAACCAAAGCTGCGCACTCTCGGACCACTGCATGGGTCCGCCGGGCCAGTTGGTGGTCTCGACCAGCGTGAAGGTCTTGCCGTCGGTCGAGGTGTAGAGCGCGTTGGGGTAGCCCGCGTAGATTCCCCCGGCGTGCGCGACGATGGTGTTGGGGTCACCAGGCGGCAGGCCCGTCGGCACCTGCCATGTGACGCCATCGTCTTCGGTGTACACCGCCTCGGCGAACCAGAAGTCCGCGGCCACCAAGGTGTCGCCGACGTCGTCGAACAGGCGCAGATTGCGGGTTGCGGCCACCGACGTCCAGTCGGTGGAGCAGTCAGCCGAGCGGTGCAGCTCGTAGGTCCCGCCTTCGCCGGTGGACATGAGGCAGCCGTGGTTGGTTGTCTGTGAGATCAACCACGTGGGGTCGGTGAGTGCGATGGCCTGCACGGGCGTCGATGTGCTGTCTTCGACGTAGACCCCGGTCGTGGTCAGGTAGACCCGGCTGCCGTCGTCGGCGCGAATGACGTCGCGGAAGTCGCCCAGTCCGTCGACGCCCGAGAGGGGGGCCCAGGTCTGGCCGCCATCGTCGGACTCTTCACACCCCGGCGTCAGTTCGGACACCGAGGAGTAGCCGCACAAGGTGACCGTCTGGTTCAACACGGCGGCGGCGTCGTAGTAGCCAGCGAGATCGACCTCGGTGATGTCTCCGTCGGCGGCGTACAGCTCGACGGTGTCGAAGTAGGTGGTTCCGACTGCGGCGGTGGGTCCCCCCGCGACGGGGGCTGCGCACTTGATCGTGCCGTTCTTGACGTTGGCGTTGTCCAGGTCTTCGGTCGGGTCAGTCCGGGTCACGGTGAAGTCGGTGTCTCCCTCTGTGCTGCAGACACACAAGAACCCGAGCTCCAGGGTT
>Ga0114932_10004913_pt1 | contig 12136 bp, 12 predicted proteins | sample 2SBtaG_2_FD_87286 | JGI IMG/M metagenome (GOLD analysis project Ga0114932, IMG submission 87286) | Deep subsurface microbial communities from Kolumbo volcano to uncover new lineages of life (NeLLi) - 2SBTROV12_ACTIVE470 metaG | ecosystem: Environmental > Aquatic > Marine > Volcanic ... | reverse complement strand
CGCCAATGACCTGACGCCAATGACCTGACGCGATTGACCCGACGCCCCTGACCTGGCGTTCGTCGGTCAGCCGCCGGCGTTCACGGTCGCGATCACCTTCTCAGCATACATCTTGAGCGCGCCGATCTTGCGCTCGATGGGTTCGTCGTCCTGCGCCATCTGGTAGCTGTTTCGGAAGCCGACGATGACGTCTGTAACGCCAAGGTCCGCGAGACGCTTCACACCATCAGGACGGTAGGCGTCCATCGAGATAACGCCGATGCGAAATGGGCGGTCAGCTGTCCCGTATTCGTCTCGCAGCTCGTTGAGTCGCGCGATCAGCCTGGCCAGCTCTTCCGCTGAGCCTCCAGCGTGTAGCCAACCATCTCCCGACCGTGCCGCACGCTTGAGCGCGGCTTCGGAGTGGCCGCCGATGAGAATGGGCGTGGGCTGCACGGATACCGGACAAATCTGCAGCGACTCGAAGCTGTAGACCTCGCCATCGAACTTGAAGAAGGCGCCTTTTTCGAGCCCGCGGATGATCGCGATCGACTCGTCCATGCGCTTGCCGCGGCGTTTCCACGGTACGTCCAGGATGCGGTAGTCATCGGGCCACGGACTCGAGCCGACCCCAAAGAGCAGCCTGCCGCCTGACATCACCGACACGGTCGACACCGCCTTGGCGACATGGACAGGGTGGCGAAGTGGCAGCTTGTAGACGAACGTCGTGAACGTCAGCGATTCGGTGACAGCTGCGAGCGCACTGACCAGGTGCAGCGGCTCGAGGAAGGGCTTGTCCTTGAGGAATTCGCGGTTGCCGTCGGGCGTGTACGGGTACTTGCTGTCGCTCTCTTCGGGGTAGCAGATGCTGTCGGGGATGGTCATGCCGTGCCATCCCGACGCCTCGAGCGCGCGGGCAATCGGGGCGTAGAACGCGGGGTTGATCATCGCGTCGGCATAGTGAAAGCGCATGGTCGGATTCCGGTTTGGCGGGGCGGGGGGGGGGACGGGGTCTTTGACCTCAGGGCTTCACGGGGGCGATGTCGCTCATCTCCCAGTAGCCGCGCAGGTTCGTGATGAAGCCGTCCGCGTCGACGGCGTAGGTGAAGACCGCCTCGACAGCGACCTTGTGATCGCCCGGCAGCGTCGTCGTGAGCGTGAGCAGGTGCGCGACTTCGGCGGCCGCGGTCCAGGAGCGGTGGCAGGTGACTTCGATGCGATTGGGCGCGATGTTCTGGTCCCAGAAGCGCTCGATGGCCGCCTTGCCGCGGTGGCCTTCCCCAACAGGGTCGAGCATCGACTTGCCGATCGGATCCTCGATGCAGGCGTTGTCGGCGAAGAGGGCGAGCCAGTCTTCCTTGCGGTGATTTTGCACACAGTCCCACGACTTGCGGGAGGCCTTGTACGCGGGGTTGTCGCGGTTCATCGGGGCTCCTGGACGATTGCTTCAGCCCGCCTCAAATCAGCGTGCGGACAGGCGCAACGCGGTCGGCAGGGACATATCCCACGCCGCGTTGATTTCGTCGACAAGGTCCGCGGCTGGCCGAGTCAGCGTGTCGAGGTTCCAGGTGCGCACCGAGCCGTCCCAGCTCGCCGTCACCAGCTGACCGTGCACGTCGTCGAACGCCACATCGGCCACCAGCTTTTCGTGGCCGCGCAGCACGCCGAGTAGCCGCGACTTCTTCACGTCCCAGACCCGCGCGCTGCCGTCGCGCAGACCCGCCGCCAGACGTGTTCCGTCCCCGTTGAGCGCGATCCCATAGGTTCGGCCCAGGAGTGCTTCGACCGCGCCGATTTGGCGCCTTGAGGCGAGGTCTTCAATCACGATCGTGCCGCCTTGGAGCAGCGCCAGGACTTGGCCGTCGCCGGAGAGGGCGAGCCGCGCGACGGGCCGTTTGGCCGGCATGGTTGTCGGTTTGGGAGGGACGCCGTCGTCGATGCGGTGCAGCTGTCCTTTTTCGGTCGTGCCGATCGCGAACCTGAGGTCGTTGGGCACCGCGAGGTCTTGGAAGAAACCGCGGGCCATAAGGTGAACCTGTCGCTCCCCGCCGACAAAGCCGACCGCCGACAAGTGGTTGGAATAGGGCGCGACGAGCAGCCAGCCACTCTTGAGCCAGGCGGCGCGCTTCATTCCGGCGCCGGGCACGGTTCGAATCGGCCGCCAGGGGTCGGTTTGGTACAGGCGCAGCGCGGGACTGCCGGCGGCCCAGGCGGCGAATTGGCGTCCGCCGTTTCGGAACTGTCCGCCCTTGAGCACGCGCCTTTGGAAGCGGTCGGAGTAGACCAGCTTGCCGGACGTGTGCTCGTGAATGCGCAGCTGGCCGGTGCCCGACAAGATGGCGAGGGTGTCCCCGTCTGGCGACACGGTTACGGAGCTCAAACCTGCGCGGATCGGGCCGCTCCAAACACGGATGGCCACCGCTTTTTCGGGGAGCCGCCAGCGCTTCAGATCTTCGCCGAATGTCCACAGCTCGTCGTCGCGCCATCGCGCCGCGAACACCGCTGCGCCTGGGATTCGCGTCGTGACAAGTCCCTCGCCGATGTCCCAGGTGGTCACGTGGCCGCGGTCACTGACGACAGCGGCGATGGGGCGTGTCGGGTGTGGTTGGATGGCGGAGACCTGGTCGCCTTGGAGGCGCCCGATGAGCTGTTTGCGGCCCTCGCTGATGTGGACAAGCGCCAGCGAGCCGTCCCGTGTGCCGACGATGAGGGTCGCGCCACCGGGCAACCAAGCGGCTGCGGTTGCGCCCTGCTGGGGGGCGAAATCGGCCTGGATCCGCAGGCGTGGACGCGTTGGTTCGAGCGGCCGCACCACAACCACGGCGCCGTCGTCGCAGACCATAGCCACTTGCTCGCCATCTTCATGCAGCGTCGCCACGCTGAGCGGCGGGATTCCAGCGCATTGCATGGGGACGGTCGACGTGGCGGCGTCGGGCAGCACGAAGACGATGCCGGGCGGTCCATACAGCAGGACCTGCTCGCCGGCGGTGGCGGGTTCGAGCAAGCGCCCGGGGCGAAACGCGAGAAGGCGGCCTGTCTCTTTGCCGGTCGCCGTGTCGGCCACGAACTGTTGCTGCCGATGAAAGATGACGGTCTTGCCCGCCTTGTCGGAAACCACGACGTCACCGACCGGGCCCTCTCGATTCCAGGCCCTCTGGTAGCCGCCGTCGCGCCACCGCCACACCGACCCGCCGTCGGGACCCGCGCAGCCGATGCTGTCGCCGCTCTTGGACGGGTGAATGCGAGCGCATGGTGGCAGAGAGACCCGCGCGACGAGCTTGGGCCGCGGTGCCGCGCTGAAGCCGGCAAGGATCCCACGTGCTTCGGCGTTGTCGCGCCGTTTCAGAGCGGCGGCGGCGAAGATCTCGGCCAGGGCACGGTGGCCGCGTGTCATCGCAGTCTTCGCGTGTTGGAGCAGCGAGTCTGCGAGGTTGGCATCGGCGTCGCGTCGCGCGTTGACGGCCTTGGCCTCGGCGTCAATAGCGCGGTCTCGTTCCTGGGCGGTTCGTTGAAAAGACCCCACCGCGACGGCTGAGACGACCACGAGTGCGATCGCGGCAACCGCGAGGGGAGCCCGCCACGCGGAGACGAGCCGTTCGAGCAATTCCAGCTGCGTGTAGTCGTGCGCGTGGACCCGGCGACCATCGAGGTAGCGCTCCACATCGTCGGCGAGGTCCTTCGCGTTTTCGTAGCGGTCTGCGGCCCGTCGTGCGGTCGCGCGCAGCACGATGGCCGCGAGCTCAGGCGGCGCTTCAGGCATCCGGCTGCGCAGGTCGGGGACGTCCTCGTTGCGCATCGAAGCGACCATTTCGTCGCCGCTCTTGCCGATCAATGGATGCTCGCCCGCCACGAGCTGCCACAACACGACGCCGAGGCTGAAGACATCGCTCGCGGACGTCGCAGGTTCGCCGCGTGCCTGCTCGGGGCTCATGTAGGCGGGGGTTCCGACGACAGCGCCGATGCGGGTCAGCTCGGGAGCATCCGCAAGGAGGTTATCGCCGCCGGCCCCCGCGTCGTCGCCAAGTTCCCAGCGGGCCAAGCCCCAATCGGCCACCTGGGTCTCGCCGAACTCGCCGACGAGGATGTTGTCGGGTTTGACGTCGCGGTGAATGACGCCGGCTCGGTGCGCGAAGCCGACCGCCTCGCACGCGTTGAGGAAATGGCGCAGCAAGCGCAGGCGTTCGGACAGGCCGAAAGCTTCTTCGGCGGCAGCGGCCAGGGTCTTGCCGCGCACGAGGCGCATCACGTAAAACGGCGCGCCTGTCTCATCCCGGCCGGCATCGAGCACGGGAACGATGGCCGGGTGCTCGAGCAGACCGGTGATGCGGGCCTCTTGCGCCAGGCGTTTGCCGACGTCTTCGCGGCGCGCCAAGCCGGGCGCCAAACGCTTGAGGGCGACGTCGCGACCCAGCAGCCGATCGTGGGCGACCAGCACCTGTCCCATGCCGCCACGGCCGAGCTCTCCGCGCAGCTCGTAGCGCCCGAGGACGACGCTGTCAGCGGTCTCATGGGCGGGTTTGTCAGCCTCGGATTCGTGCAGCCACGGGGCGCCGCTTACCGCCTGACCGGGGCTTGAACCTCCCCATTCCGCGGCGCCCCAGTCGACGTCGGGTTGGGGATCGTCAGGTGTGGTCATCGACCCGATCGGCCTCGTACAGCAGCAGCTCGACCATCCCGGTGCCCCCGGCGCGGACGAGATCGCTGCGAATCCTGGCGCCACGCAGCTTGCGCCGTAGTCGGGCGAGCGAGATGTCCCACTTGCGACGCAATGAGCTCCTGTCGTCGGTGGATGACCAGATCTCGCCGGCGAGGATATGCCACTTCACGGGGCCGCCGAACGCGACGAGCTCCGAGATGATGCGCGCCGAGATGCCGTCGAGCGCGAGCACCAGGCTGCCTTCGCGATGCAGATGAACGGTGTCGAAGTGGGCGACGATGTGCAGCGGTCGTTGTACGCCGCCTTCAAGCCGCGTCGCCGGACTCGCCGAAAGCTCGAGTGGAACCGCAACGGCTGTGAATTTGATGCCGTCGATGGCGAAGGTGTCGCCCACGTGAATGGGCCGGGCGTCGCTGTCCCCGATCTTGAGCCGCCAGCCATCGCCTGTGCTGTAAAGGTGCGCCGCCGCTTCGGCCTTGTAGCGGGCCTCCAACGCCGGTCGCGGTCGCATGAAGAGGCTGTTGGCGCCGCTGAGCACTTGCCGCGCGAGGCCGTCGCCTTCAAGGGCCATGACGGCGTCGGGCAACGCGACATCTTCGACCGTGATGGTCAGGTCCCGAGCCGGCTGAATCGCCACTCCGGGTTGGAGCACCACTTCCGAGACCGGCTTGTTGTCGACAGCAAAGACCCCGCGCAAAGCGAGCAGCTTCAGCTCCCGTCCACGCAAGCTGACCAGACCGTGGGCCTCCGAGATGCGCGCGTCGTCGATGTGCAGCGCGGCATATTCGAGCCGGCCGATGAGATCCCCCGGACCCAGGACGTGCAGTGTCCCGTCGGGAAGTCGAAAACGGACGTATGCGTGCATGAGGCCTGGTTCGCCAAGGGGGCAGGACGGGCAAAATCCCTACGGGCCCTGACCGTAGCATCTGCGGCACATTTTGCCATCGGCTGCGCCCGTCCGCGCACAAAAACGAACGCTGGAAAGCGCCGCGCCGTGCCGCTACGCTGCCGTTCTCATCCAGCCCTCGGAGCGTCCCATGCCCGCCAAGCTCGCCGATCTCATCGCCGGTTCCAGCGAAGAAGAAGAGGCCGAAGCGCCACCGGTTATCGGTCCCGATGCGAGCGATGAGGCCAAGGCGGTGCGCGCCGCGATCGTGCAGGCCGTGCAGACGATGACCGCCGCAGAAGACATCGAGGTCGAGCCCGAAAACCTCGACCCGCTCGCCGACGAGCTGACGATCGCGGCGATGGACGCGCACAACCCCAAGCACGTGCTCAAGATCCTGCGCAAGACGCTGCTCGACTCCGAGTGCGTCGAAGAGATCTACTGCGACGACCGCAAGATCCGCACCGCGTTCCGGCGCGCGCTGGGCGGCTAACCCCGGCTGACCCGGTACCAGAGCCAGCCTCAGCCAAGCTCGACGCGGACCGTCTGGATCAACACGCAGCAGGGCCCCAGGGGCGGGGCGCCGAGCGTGTACCCGCGCTCTACCCGCCTGACCACCGGCCGCGGCAGACTCGTTGGTTCACCTGTCTTTTCGCTTCGATGTTGGGCGCGAATCAGCTGGTGTGCATCCGCGCGATGACGCGGTTGAAGGCACCGTAGGCGGCCGCCATGCGGGTGTCATAGGCGTTGGCCGCGTATCCGGGACCGTTGTAGAGGTAGGCGAAATTGGCCCAGTTCTTCGACGTCGCCGCCCGCATCAAGCCCAGGCTGGTGCGGATGAACTCGAACAGGCCGGCCAGCTGGGCTTTTTCGCTCGCCTTCATGTCCTCGTACATGTCCTTGGCGTCCGCATAGCCGACGCGCTGGGCGTTGAAGCCCATGATCTGCGCGGCGCCCATGCTGATCGACTCGTAGGCGGCGCTTTCGTTGATCTCCCGGGCGCGGCTGAGCGCGTCGTGTTCGTCCGACTGGCGACCGGTATGGCGCACCCACACGTTTTGACCGGTCAGGTCGCGGAAGATGTGTTTCTCAAAGCGGATGACCATCGTGCCGTCGGACGTGAACCCGCCGCCGTTGCTCTCGACCTCCAGCACCGCGGCCGCCACGGCTGTTTCGATTCCGAGCTTGCCGGCTTGCTCCTTGATGAACTTGCCCTTGGTGTTCCAGAGCCGCGCCATGTTGCGTTCGAGCGGCGTGTTGCCGACCGCCATCGGGCCATCGGGCGACATGCCTTCGTTGTTTTCGGCGGCGTTGTTGGGGCTGTTGCTGCGGCTCGTGTCGTTGGCGTTGTTGGCGTCTTCCTCGGCCGCCGGGTCAGCCTGGCTCGGATCGACGACGGGCGCGGGTGACGGCTCGCTCTCGCTGACGGGGGCGGCGGGGCCTGCGGGTTCTCCGTTGGGCGGTCCGAGCCGAAGTTTCATGCCAGCGACCAGCAGGTTGGGGTTGTGGAGCTTGTCGCGGTTCCATTTCCACAAGTCGGCCCATTTCCCGGCGTCGCCGAGCTCCTTCTTCGCGATGATGTGCAGGTTGTCGCCCCGGTGCACGGTGTAGGTACGTTCGGGCGTGGCCTCGCTGGCGGGCTGGTCTTCGGCGGGTGTGGTGGCCGATGCCGGCCGCAGGTGCTCGGGGATCTGCAGCACGGTGCCGATCGCGATGCTGTGACGGTTTGGCAGGACGTCACGGTTGGCGGCGTACAGCCCGACCCACTTGGTGCCGTCGCCGAGCAGCGTGGCCGCGACATCCCACAGCGAGTCGCCGGGTTTGACGGTGTACGTGGGTGCGATGGCGGGTCGGACGGACTCGCGGCCCTCGGAGTAGGTGCCGCCTGCCGCTGGATGCGCTGGCGAGGAGGCGCGATTGGCTGCGGTGCGGTCGTGCCCGCCGGAAGCGGCGGCGTTGCGCGGTCGTCTGTCGTGTTGTGGCATCGGCTGCTTCCAGGCGCCGATCGTCTCGGCGGTGCGGAGGCCATTGTGGGGTCGAAGCGGTCCGCCCGCCATGGTTCAGGAACGCATCTACCGATCGCCCGGGGTCTCGATGCCCCATGGCGATGACAGTTTGGCGCTGGTTTTGTCATGGCCTGTGTGGGCGATCGAACAGGGCAGCGTCTCTTTGCGCACGGTGGGCCGGTATCGCTTCAGCTCGGTGTTGCCAACCGACGCGGGCGCGGCCGTGATGGTCAGTCGCTTACCTGCCACGCCGTCGCTGGATCGACAGGACTCGCTGGTTCCAAATTCCGAATACAGGCACATGCGCAGGTGCTTGCCACCGCCGGCGGCGACGAGCGCCTTGACGAAAGCCGGGCCGACAGAGGCGGACACGTGCTTGCCGAGCTTGGGCGCCACGATGGCGGTCCCGGTGCGCCATCGCGACGGTTTGCTGGGGTCGTCGACATACCACCCAGCGGCCAACGAGGCGGTGCTCTTGGGCATGTCGTCAAGTTCGGTGTCGTAGAAGTTGAACAGCAGGGTCCTGCCCCCGTTTTTCATATCGCAGTGGAGCTTCGCTGGACCCGCCGGTCCGCTTGCGTCTGGATCGAGCAGAAACAGGCCGTCCGAGGCGCTCTTGTTCTTGGCCAGCACGTCTTTGCATGTCTTGCCTGCCGTCGCGACGCATTTTCCAGCGATACACGCGTTGCCGCTGCCGCACGCTGCGAGCGCAGTCGCCGCATAGTTGGTCACTGGCGGTGCGGTCCGTACCCGCGATGACGGCGAACGTGCCGGCCTTGCCCTTGGGGACACGATGACCGGCCCAAATCGCGCGGCGGGCCGGCAACGTGACGACCGCCTCCCAACTCTCCGGTGCTGACGTCTGAGCCGGAACAAGCGACTCGTGATACGTCGTGGTGGCCGAACAGCTGCCCGCGGTGCAGGAATCGTCGGTGGTGCGGTCGTCGCCATCGCTACACACCGCATTGTCGTCGTTGATGTGCGTGCAGCCCTTGCCGGGTTTGGACTTGGTGCCTGGCTCGCAGCTGTCCGTGGTGCACACGTTGCCGTCATCGCACTTGATCGCAGCCCGAATCGAGCGGACCCGAATCCACAGCGCCAGCATCGAGCGGACCCGAATCGAGCGGACCCGAATCCACAGCGCCAGCATCGAGCGGACCCGAATCGAGCGGACCCGAATCTACGGCGACAGAAGCAGCTGCCGATAGTGACGTCAGCTTGAATGGCGGGTCCAATGTCGTTGTCATAACGACCCTATGGACGAAGTCGCTGCGCGGACACGGTGCTCGCGCCAACCAATCGTCCGGGGGTGTAGCCGGTACACCCTGTCGTAATCAGGTCGTCGAGCGGGTCTCTTGGAACGCCGCCCACGGCGCGGTAGGTTGCCGGGTCGAGCGATGCGGCACAGGTGCAGATGTCCGGCGGCGGCACCCCGGGCAACAACCAGGCCCAGAACAAGCAATTCAAGGACGCATGTCGCGAGATCGGCCGGCAGTTGGGCACGCCATTGACCAAGGATCAGAAGACGCAGCTGCACCGCGCCATCTCCGGCGAGAACCTCGGCTACCACGAGATCGTCGAGGAAGGCCTCGCCATGTTCGGGGGTTGATCGACGGACATGAGCGAGATGACCCAAGAACAAATCGATGCGGTCCTGGTGGCCGCGGCCGGACAGCGCGCCTGGGGTGGACGCCCGGGGCACGGGTCGATGTGGACCATCGAGCTCGGCGATCCACGGCCCGCTGATGAATTCGGCGTGGTGTACGGCGCATTTCACCTCTGGATCCAGGACTGCGCGTGGCGCATCGACGGGCCCGATGGCGTCGTGTTGGGCTCACAGGACGACCTGGGCAAGCTTGGGGCCGTGCTGAATCGCCTCGAAGACACCGCCGTCAGCGCCATCTCCGCCGCGGTTGACGGAGCGCTCGCCGTATCGTTCGACAACGGCCTCGTCGCGCGCACCTTCATGAACACGAGCGACGAGGAAAACTGGACGCTGAAGTTGCCCGACAATCGCTACATCACCGGCAGGGCCGGCGGCGGCGTCGAGATCGAGTCGTCATCGGCCTGATGTGCTTGGAGACCCTGCATCCGGCCCAAGATCACACCGGACCGGGTCATACCCGCGGGCGTTGTTACGGGTTCATTGCGAGCGAACCGTCGAACTCAACACCGCCCGGAATCGACGTGCAAACCGCAGCTCGGACAGAACCGTTGTTCGCTGGACGATGTCTGCGCCACGTGTCCCCCCCAAACCGCGCGGACGACAGCAACGTTGCCGGACCGCCGCGCCCCTTCAAGCACCGATAGCGGCAGGATGCCACGCATCGACGGCTTGGCGAAACGGCGCTTTCTCGATGGACGTCCGGCTGGTCGAGGCCCATATTGTGGGCATGCCAACGTCATTCTTTGCCGCAAACCTGGTGGCCCAGAGCGCGGTCGTCGGCCTGCTACTCGCCGCTTTTTGCGCAGCGCTGACGACACCGGCGTTGGCGTCATCGCGGCGCCGCGAGCCGCTGCATCAATTGATCGCCGAAGCGGATCTCGTCGCGCTCGTCACCTCCGAGCACATGGCCAACGTCGTCAATTCCAAGGGCGACTCCGGTGTGCCGTCCGGCACGCAGGGATTGACCAACTTTCGCGGCTCACGCACAGCCGCTTTCGATGTCACCGTGCGTGTGCAAAGGGTCGTGATGGCGCGCCCAGGCACGCCCAAGAAGGGGGCCGCGCTCAAAGTCCGGTACACCCGGCGGCTGCGGTCCAGCGCGGATTGGGGCGACGTGTTCCCGGTTGGCGCCACGTACCTCGCGCTCCTCAAGCGCAGCGGTGGACAATGGCGGTCGCTGACGGTCAAGGCGTTCACCGCGTCATCGTTCGGCGGTCCGCTGTGGCGCCATCCGCAATCACGCGGCACCTACTGGCTCCACATCACCGATTGGTATTTCGGGGGGTTGGCGTTTCCGCGCCAGTTGTCCCTCTCGTACGGGTGGCTGCATACGGGCCTGCCCGATGATCGACACGACGGCTCGCTGTCTCGGTTCACTGCGTGGTTCACGCTGCGAGACTTCCAGTCCGTGAAGTGGTCCGAGGTGGCGAAGAAGGACTATCCCGATCTCCGCGAAAACCGCGACGTCGTGCCGCCACGAAACATCCCGACGTACGCCGAGGCGCTCCAATCCGGCACGGCAGCCACAGTCGCCCGGTGCCGCGCGGGTGACGTCGGCAGCTGTGTGATGATCGGGCTGCTCTACCGCGAAAAGCTGCGCCCCGGCGTGCCGTCCGCAGCCATCTTGCTGCTCGCCCCCGGCTGCGTCTGCGGCGACGTTCGGGCGTGCAGTCCTTCCCCCAAAGCCCGCTAGCCACCGCTAGCGACAATGCCGGTCACTTAGGGTGTAAGCCACTGATTCTCAGTGCTTTCCGGGGCGCCTATCGCCTTGGGTGCAACGGTCGTTCACATCCGATTCACGCCACTTTCTGACGCGATTGCCAGGCCATCAAGTGTGCGCCCGGCTACGTGTGTGGCCAGGAGCTGATCTGCAAGCTGCCCGGCGCGCTGGGCGGACCGTGTGTCGCCAACTCTGAAGGCAGCGGCGAATGCGCCGGAAAAGGCGTCAACTGCAACACGGACAACGTGTGCGAGCGCAGCTGCGGAATGCAGGTGTCGCGCCGCATTGGGCGCGCTGATGGCCGCTACGACGGCTCTTGAGTTTCAGTCTTGGCCGCTGCCGCTGCAGCCTCCTGGGCCTCGCGCTTCTTGGCAGCCTTGGCAGCCGCACGGGCCTCGCGCTTGGCCATCTTCCGCTGCTCACGCTCGCGCCGCTTGTAATCCTTGCTCGGTGTGACTGCCATCTTCAGCTCCTTTCGTGGGCGGACCTGTCACGCTCACAGAGCGGCGATCCGGGTGGGCCGTGTAACACGAAGGCGCCATATCACAAACCGATTCGTTGTGACCGCGGTAGTGCGCGCCGATTCACGGCAGCGCGAAAAAGCGGTGCCGAGGCGGAGGTTGACGCCGATGTGGCGCACCTTGCCGGCGTCCTGCAGCTCCTTGAGCGCGCCGATGCTGTCCTCGATCGGCACGCCATCGCCCACGACATGCAGCTGGTAGAGGTCGATGCGTTCGGTCTTGAGCCGCCGCATCGAGTCGTGGCACGCTCGCTTGAGGTGGTCCGGCCGCGTGTTGCTCCGCCATTGCCCGGGTCCTGGGCGCGTCAAGCCGCCTCCCAGACCGGTCGGTCGAAACGAAACGGTTGAAATGAACCGATTGAGCCGCGGTGGGAGCTTCTGGGTCGCACGATGCCGGCGCGCTTTCACGCATGGCGCGTGATCAAGGCCGCGACGCCGCGCAGAGGCAGCTCATCTCTCGCTCAACAGCCAGCGCCAAGCGGGCACGACTTCGATTTGTTGTGTCAGGCCCACCGCTCAGGCTCCCGTTCAGGGCCCATGCAGAGTAGATGTGCGCGGCGAGAATGGCGATCCGCTCTTCCGCTCCCGCTCCCGCTCCCGGCTCAGCGCTTCTGATGCCGCTTGGCCAGGCCAACCAGCATCGCTGCCATCCGGTCGAGGAGCTCCTTGGCGGTCTTGTGCTGGTCCTCGGCGACAAGCCGT
>Ga0114932_10004912_pt1 | contig 12137 bp, 10 predicted proteins | sample 2SBtaG_2_FD_87286 | JGI IMG/M metagenome (GOLD analysis project Ga0114932, IMG submission 87286) | Deep subsurface microbial communities from Kolumbo volcano to uncover new lineages of life (NeLLi) - 2SBTROV12_ACTIVE470 metaG | ecosystem: Environmental > Aquatic > Marine > Volcanic ... | reverse complement strand
GCTGCGCCGCCCACCGGAGGTCCGAACCTCTCACCCCAACCAAAAAGACCCCGTCACTGACGTGACGAGGTCGATTTATGGTCGGGGTGAGAGGATTCGAACCTCCGGCCCCCTGCTCCCGAAGGCGGCGGAGGGGGTGCTCGAGCATGTCAGAGGGTGCTTGGAATGCGCATCCGCGGTCGCGAGGTGCATTGAGATGCACGGGGAGGGCGGGGATTGAGGGCATAGGGGGTGGGCATAGCGTGGCGTCGATTGCGTACCCATTCTCGATCCGGTGCTCGAGCGGGCTTGACAAGGGCCTCGGCAGACTCTACGTTTTCGTAGAAGCTAGGAGGCCGCATGGCCCACTCTCAGATCTCAGCCTACATCTCCCCTGATACTCGCAGAGCGCTGGACCAGTATGTCGAGGCGTATGGGGTCAAGAAGGGTCATCTCGTGGAGATGGCGCTGCTCCATCACCTGCAGGCGCTCCGAGAACTACCTCACGACGTGATCATCCCCCCTCGCCTCGTGGTGACCGCCGAGACCGGCGAGTGGCTGCTCGACCTCATCGACAATCCGCCCGAGCCGACGGACGCAATGCACGAGTTGTTCGCGGGGGACGCTGGAGATGGCGGCTGAGGTTCGTCTGCTCCGACCGAGTGACGATCGGTCCGGCTTCCGGTCGGGAAACGTCGATCTCGACCGCTTCTTCTTGCGCTACGCCGGACAGAACCAGTTCCGACACCATGTTGGTGTCACCTATGTGGCCGTCGTAGATGATGAGATCCTCGGGTTCGCGACCGTCGCGGCCTCCCAGGTGGAGATCGTGGACCTTCCCGAGGGGGCTCGTCGTCGGCTCCCTCACTACCCACTGCCGGTGCTGCGCCTCGCCCGTATGGCAGTGGACCAGGGCTCACAGGGACGAGGCGTCGGCAAGGTGCTCCTACGCACCGTCTTCGCCTTGGCCCGGGAGATGGCACGGACGGTGGGGTGCGTCGGATTGGTCGTCGATGCAAAGCCTGACGCGGTAGGTTTCTACGAGCGACTCGGATTCCGAGAGATGGCCACTCGGAGTGGCGCGCTTGGAGACCGACCTGAGCCTCTCCCCATGTACCTGCACTTGAGCGCTGTCCCGGAACCGCCCTGACGGCCTCGCAGGCGCGCGTGGGGCGCTCGGGGTGTGCTCAGCTCTGCTGGAGCAGCGCCAGGAGTTGCTCGGGCGAGAGCTTGGCCGCGCTCTCGGCTCCGGCCAACAGCTGATCCGATAGGTCGCGCTTGGTGTGATGCAGCGAGACGATCTTCTCCTCGATCGTGCCCTTGGCGACGAGGCGGTAGACGGTGACTGGTCGCGTCTGTCCGATGCGATGCGCGCGATCGGACGCCTGGTCCTCGACCGCCGGGTTCCACCAGGGATCCATGTGCACGACGTAGTCCGCTGCAGTCAGGTTCAGTCCGGAGCCTCCGGCCCGCAGGCTGATGAGAAACAGGTCGCCCTCGCCCTGTTGGAAGGCAGCTACGAGGCGGTCGCGCTCCTTGGCCGGTGTGCTTCCGTCCAGGTACAGGTAGGGCACCTGCTGTTCGTCGAGCCACGCCCGCAGGATGCCGAGGTGCCGCACGAACTGGGAGAACACCAGGGCCCGGTGGCGGTTGGAACGCAGCTGCTCCACGATAGCGCCGAACACGCGCAGCTTGGAGCCCTGCGGCGCATCGGGTCCGCCCACCAGCCGCGGGCTGCAGCAAGCCTGGCGCAGCCCGGTGAGCTTGCTCAAGATGTGCATGGTCTTGGGGCCATCGACCGCGTCGAGGTCCGCGACTGCGCGCTGCCGCAGCGCCTCGTAGAAGGCCGCCTCGTTCGGTGTTAGATCCACCTCCACCGTGATCTCGGTCTTGGCGGGCAGGTCCTGGAGCACCGCACTCTTGGTGCGACGCAGGATGAACGGCAGCACCAGTCTACGGAGCTGGGCGGCCACGTCGCGGTCACCCGCTTCGATTGGCGTGGCGAAGCGCTCTCGAAAGCGCGCCTCGCTGCCGAGCAGACCCGGGTTGAGGAAGGAGAACAGCGACCACAGCTCGCCCAGGTGGTTTTCGATCGGTGTGCCGGTGGTGGCCAGTCGAACCTGGGCGCTGAGGGCGGTCGCCGCCTTGTGCCGCTGGGTGTCAGCGTTCTTGATCGCCTGGGCCTCGTCGAGCACGAGTGTCGCCCACGACCGGCTGGCGAACAGCTCGGACTCCGACTGCAGCAGCCCATAGCTCGTGACGATGACGTCTCCAGGTCCGGCCTGTGCCACCTGTGCCGCGCGGTCACCGCTTCCGAACCGCGTCACCGCGAGTGTCGGTGCAAAGCGCCACGCCTGCTCCAGCCAGGTTCCGCACACCGACGTGGGCGCCACGACCACCGCGGGTCCGGCCGCCATCCGGTGCAGCAGTAGGCCGAGCGCCTGCACCGTCTTTCCCAGGCCCATGTCGTCCGCCAGGCAGCCCCCGGCGCCGATCGCGGCCAGTCGGGCCAGCCAGGCGAAGCCCTCGTGCTGGTAGGGCCGCAGCTCGGCCTGGAGCGTGGCGGGCGGATCGACGGTCGCCAGGTCGGCCAGCGCCTCGCTGTGCCGCTTGTAGGCCTTGTTCCGACGCGTCGTACCCGCCTCCTCCAGCAGCGCGTCCAGGACCGGACTGGCCAGGCGATGGACTGCCACTCCGTCTCTCTTCGCGGAGCCGACGCGCGCGAGGGCGTTGAGCCGTCGCTGGAGCTGGGCGGTCAGGGCCAGGAACTGGCCGTCCTCGAGCTGGATGAAGCGCCCCCGGCGATGGCGGGCCATCTCGATCAGATCCCCGAGCTGCAGCACCAGGCCATCGTCGACCTCGAGCTTACCGCTGGCCTCGAACCACTGGTCGGAGCCCTTCACCGACAGCGACAGGAACTTGCCCGACACCTCGCGCCGGAGCCGCAAGGTCTCGCCCTCTGGCCACTCGATGGCCACGGCATCCCCCAGCGCCTGCAGCTCGACCAGCAGCTCCAGGGCCGCCTCGGTGTCCGGCAGCAGGTAGGAAGAGCTGTCCGAGTCGGCGCGTCGCAGCGAGGGCAGTGCGCCCAACAACTCGTTGGCCAGGCGGTTCTCCTCGACCAGGTCGCGCACGGTCCGGCGGAGGGCGGTGCCGTGGCGGCCGAGCAGGGTAGTCGTCCCTTCGCCTGGGGCCGCGATCGGGCCGTCCGGACCGCTGGGTCGCACAGCGATGGACAAGCAGACGCCGTGTCCGTGTGGGGCCAGACGGGCGATTGGTCGCGGATCGGCCTCCACATCGATGGCCTGGGTGGCCATGGCCTCATCTTCGACCTCGTAGTCGGAGGCCAGTCGCGCCAGCAGAGCCCCGACACGCTCCTTGCCTGCGTCGGGGACCAGCAGCCCTGCGTCGAGGGACCGCGCGAGGTGGACCGCCGCGTCGTCGAAGACCGTGACGTCGTAGTTCGCGTGCCGGGTGAGTTCGACGATGACGCGCTGGCCTTCGAACGGCGGCGACATCGTCAGCCGGAGACCTACCGCTTCGCTCCGGACCTGGACTTGCGGCTTGCGCGCCACGACCTCGACCCGGGTTGTCGGGTCGTCGAGCAGGAACAGGTGCGGGTGGCCGGCCATCGCGGCCCAAGTGCGCGGCGTGTCCCACTCGTAGTACACCTCGCGGTACCGCCTCCAGCCCCCGTACTCCTCGCTTCTGAGCGTCGCCGCGATGCGCAGATCGGCGGGGGTCATCGCCTCGATCTTCGCCGCTTGTTGCAGGCGCTTGTTGCCGATCTTTCGCCCGACCGACCATCCCTTACGGGTGCGTTTTTGGTCCCGCGCCTCGAGGTGGATGTCGTCGCCGTACACGTTCAGCAACCACGCGATGCGCTGCTTGGGTTCAGAGGGGGCGGTGCCCGTCCCAGGTTTGGGGGCGAGCTGCTCGAGCCGATCGAGACGGCGCTCCCACTGGGGCACCACCTGCCGGTGCGTCCACAGCGCCACCCCGGTGGACAGACTGGGGTCTGCCTGCTGGAGCGAACGAAGCTCACCGGCGACCCAGGTCCAGCCGAGCTGATCGGCCTGAGCGATGGCTGCGGGCATGGACGCCGGGAGGGACTTGTCGGCCCATCGCGCTTGCAGGGCGGTGATGAGCACGCTGACTGGGTGGAGGGGGTCGGCATCAATGGCGATCGGTTGCCCGATGAAAAAGGCGTGGAGTGCCTGCAGGGCACGCTCTGGCGGGAGTCCCTCGTAGTCGAGATCGGCGTTGTAGTGGATCTTGTCGAGCAGGGAGCGCGCCTGCTTCATGCGGGTCTTCGTGCCATCGAGCAGGTAGGCCAGGGGCAGGAACAGCCCCTCGGGGCCTCCTGGGTGGACATCGCGGGTGCGGGTCTGCTTGCGCAGCGTGGCGAGGCCCTTGGCATAGGCCTTGACGGAGGCTTTGAGCTCGCCCCGCTGGAGGTGCAGCCAGCCACGAAGAAAATCGGGCATCCACAGCGACCGTCCCTCGAGCAATCTGGCGGCCTCGGTCGTGCGGCCCCGGAGGAGCTGCTCGCGGGCGGCGACGGATAGCGAGAGGGGGGTTGGGGTCTCGGCCGCGAACGCAATGGCGAGCTCGGCGATGGGGTCGGCGACCTCGCCGAAGAAGCGAAGGTCCGAGATCTGGAGCAGCACTTGGGAGCGGAACTCGCCGGGGAGTTGGGAGATCCCATCGAGGTCGACCGGGCGCGTGAACCAATCGGTGAGGTCGGGGGCGCCCCAGTACTTCGCGTGGAGCTGGAGGTTGTCGCGGATGGCGTCCGCATCGGCAGCCACGAGAGCCCGCCGCAGCTCGCGAAGCACTGACCCCTGTCGCGGATACTCCCAGTGGTATTTGGGCACCTGGACTGGCTGGACCCGATCGACGGTGGCAGCCAACCGCTCGAAGCGCCCCTCTCGGATCAGCCGCCGGCAGATCGCCTCGGCGTAGTTCGGGTCGAGTTGGAAGTTGCGGAAGAACACCAGCAGTTCCTGCGCTTCGAGGGGCGGCCCGAGCGCTTCGATGCGCGCCTTGCTGGGCGGCTTGCCATCGATGGTCACCTTCAGCTGCTTCAGCGCCCGGGCGAGGGTGCCGGCACTCAGGTTGTCCTGCGCAGCGGCGAGCAGCTCGACGAGCGAGCGTTGGGCTTGGGGCAGCTGGGCGAGGTCAGGTCCATGCATTCGACGAGCCCTATGGCCACTGGGGCGCATGCACAACTTTCCCAAAGAAAGTCGGCGGACTTCAGGCGATGCCGTCGCATCGGTCAAGGCACCGAAGATCTTCGCTGCCCGCATCGGCTTCCTGTGCGCGCTGGTCATCGCGCTGCTGGTCCTCATCGCTTCGATGGCCGCCGTTGCCGTCGCCGTGACACTCGGCTTCTTCAATGTGCTCGACGCCGTGCTCGACTTCTGCGTCGGCTGCTTCGGTGGCGACGGAATGGTTCCTGAGTCGGGACACCGGCCTCCTCCGCATCACGCAGGCGGCCGGAGCAGCTTCGAACCGCTTTGGAGGGGTGTCGAGGCACTCATTACTGGCACCTATGTCCAGGCAGACTATGCCCACCAGGACGGCACTTCCCGCCATCTCGGTGCCTCGTCGTGCATCTCGATGCATTTCGGCTCTGCCTGAGAAAGCACCGCCCGCCTCGCGGATTTGCGAGGCGGGCGGCGGACTATCGTTGTGGTCGGGGTGAGAGGATTCGAACCTCCGGCCCCCTGCTCCCGAAGCCGATCGAGGAGGTGCTGGAGCATGTTCGATGGTGTCAGGGTTGCGCTTTGGCGGTCGCGAGGTGCATGGAGATGCAGGAGGATGGCGGGTGATGTGGGCATAGGGGGGGGCATAGACATGAGGCTGTCCGGACTGGTCTGGTTGTCTGGGATTCCAGGCCGTTGTTCTGGCCGAGCCGGTCATTCGTCGCTATGTTCTTGGCATGAGCAAGACATTCCACGAGCTCGCGCAGCAGGCGTTGGCCCTCGACCCGAGGGAGCGTCTCCAGCTTGCTTCCGAGCTGATCGACAGTGTCGATGGGACGGTTGACCGCGAATGGGCAGATGCATGGTCCGCGGAGCTCGACCGGAGGGTGTCTGAAGCCAATCGCACCGGTGACCGGGGACGCCCCTGGAGTGAAGTCCGTGCGGATATCCTGGCGGAACTCGCCGGCAGATGATGTTGGTGCGACTGCTTCCCGCCGCGGAAGCCGAGGCCCGAGATGCGGTTAGCTGGTACGAACAGCAGCGACCGGGGCTCGGAATGGAGTTCTTCGCTGAACTCGACTCGACCCTGTTCGACCTCGGCCAGAGACCGGAGAGCTTTGAGCGGTGGCCCGAGAATGAGCGGTACCGCAAGACGCGGCTTGCCAGGTTTCCCTACACCCTGTTCTTCACGGTGGGTGACGAGGTCGAGGTCGTTGCGGTCGCCCACTCTAAGCGGCGTCCCGGCTATTGGCTTTCGCGGCCGTAGCCGCCCTTTCTGGTGGCATCGGAAGCCGGTTCTACTCGATCTTCGTTCCGAATCGTGGAATGCCGCGCCTGTAGCGCTGCTGATAGACCGTGTTGCGGGACACCCCGAGCGCTTCGGCGATCTCCTGATCAGGACGCTGCCCCAGGGAACGGATGCGCGGAGTCAGCCAGGTAGGGGAGGTTTCGTCGGACACTGGTGCGTACTCCGGTTCCCGCGTAACCAACATTTCGCCCTGCATGCGCGCGGACCTTCTACGAGTCGGGAGGCACTTAGTCTTATGCCAACCGCCAGCTCACGTTGACGTCGACGCGCTCTTGACCTCGGGCGACCGAGTTCAGCATCATGATTCGAGTGTCCTGCGGGAATTCCTGGCGCTTGCGCCCGATCAACATCTCGAACACGGCAGACGTGCTCGGGTCGCTGGCAGCACTCCGCCGCACGTCGTCGAGAAAGGTGGAGTCTCCGGCGTTGTCGGCCATCACCACCGCGGTCCAGACGGTGCAGGCGATCATAGCGACCTGTTCGACGGCCTCGGGTGGCAGCTGTAGAAGGCCGAGGGGCTCGGCAAAGGCCAACAAGACGGTCGAGGCCTTGGGCCATGTCTCGGCCGGGCCTTCCCAGCTTGCGCCGTCGAGCCAGCTCGAGTCGAACATGCCCTCCCGATCGGCCTCTTCTGGTGGCTGCTCAAAGCCCACGCTATGGATGGACACGGTATCCTGTGGACGAAGGCGCCGACGCTTCGCGCCTCCGGCGGTGATCACCAGCAGACCTTCGCCAGCCTCTTTCCATGGCTCCCAGAGTCGGTCGTTGTGGCCTACGCGGGTGATCACACCGAGCCGATGGCGACCAACCCACGCGACGACGTCGAGCTCTCCGTGCCCAGTGGGCTCCAGTGTCAATCCGTCAACGCCTTCGACCAGGGTGCTTAGCCGGACGGCATCGCGTTTCGCCATCTTCAAGACCAGCGTGGGCTGCTCGACACCGTCGTACTGGGTCTTGGTGAGCACAGCGAGGTGCTCGACGTCGAGGATGACGGGCTTGTCTTGTGAGACTGCAGCGCCACCTGGATGCGTCTGCACTGTCACCGGGCCGTCGATTGTGCGCACTGCTATAGAGGAGGGCTCGTACTCCAGCCGCTCGCCCTTCGCCTTCCATGCGCCCAGCATGCCCTGGAGCGCCACGACGCAAGCGCGTTCCTCATGCGGCTGTAGTGGGCGTGCACCGTCTGGAGTCATCGCGAAGACTTGAAGCACGAATCCCTGGCGGACCAAGCCACTGCGGCGAGCTTGGGCGACGTGTGCCGGGGCGAGGTCTTCGGCGAAGTCCAAATGAGCGCACCAACAGGACCAGTCGGCGGCGAGCACCCCAGGACCACTGCGTGCTGCGCGGTAGAAGTTCTCATAGTCCTGTTTGCACGGGTACAGCACGAACCCATGTTGTTCACCGGCGAGACCGAGCACAATGCCCACGGTGTTCTGCAGAGTGTTCGAGCCACCCGTGAACTGGAACAGGACAGCATCGGACAGCGCACGCCAGGGTGCTGCCTCCACGAACTCCATCATTGCGGTGCGCCACGGGCCGTCTTCCTCTGGGAGCCAGGCCGGACCGGCGGACATGTGGCCGCGCAACGAGTCGGCGAACTCATCGATCGCAGGCAGATCGTCGGTGATCAACAGCTTCGCGCCAAGAGAAGCTGCGGCGCTGGACAGTGAGGCCTTCATGGCCTGTCGGCAGCGAATGGTGCGTGGGCGTGCTCGAGCCTGCGGTGGAATCGGCTCTGTGGCGGCCACAACAAGCATCGCTCCGATATCGGCGCCGAGCTCGACGGGGGCCGCATATCGCACCACACCATCCGGACGCTCGACCACCATCAGCATGCCGACCAGGACTACGTCGTGGATCTGAACCTCGGGCATGGAGACCAGATCGACCTCCCAGTGTCCCGCTCTTGGTAGCTTCTTCAGCTTGGCCATTTGGCACCTCGTGTCGTGTCGGGACTAACGGAGCGATCGCGGCCGACGGCCGGTCCCAATCACATCTGTGAGCGGCGTCCGAGTGGCAGCGCCCGTGCCGAAATTTTGCAGTGAAGTGGTAGGCTGGCGGTGGAGGCTTACCTGGGAATTACCATCTGGTACTTCGTCGCGTCGCCGTCCCGCCCCATGATGCGGTTCCCAGCCGCGCGTATGAACCGCTTCCTAGACGGCCATGAGGCTCTGCCGGAGTACGCCGACGCTGTGCATGTGGTCGAAGTCATTGTCGAGATTCAGGGTCGCCGGGCTCTGCGGGTCCAACGGGTGATTTGCCCCCGTTTCAAAATTACCCAGGCTGGTTTATGCGACCCCGAACATCAGGATGAAGCCGTCAACCTGGCCATGCGAGTCCTCGATTTCGACGCGCTGGTTCGCCCGGAGAACGTCGAGGAACTCGACACGCATTTGGCTAGGCGAGACACTCGCCTGCACCATCGGTGGAACCCGTCGCCGTCCCAGCTTCAGGATGTGGCGAACCTCTTGAACGCGGCAGCCGTGGTGCCGCCGGTCGTCGCCGTGGTCGGGTCTGAGCTGATGCCGTTGTAGATCGGTGTCCGTTCACTCGGCGCCGGTTGCGAAACCTCTCTGCTGGCGTCGCGGTTATCCTCCCCCCGCGCGAGTCTGTAGCGCATGGGCGAGGGAGACACATGACGCGGATACCGCTGTCGCTTCCTTGAAGCCGGTGAGCGCCTCCACCGCGAGCCGTGTGCGCGCGCTCAGTTCCGTGCCGAACAGCTCTTCCAGGTAGGTCAGCGCTTCGGCCGTGATGTCGGCCGAATCGGTGTGATGCAGCTTTCATGCGCGACACGTTGCCAAAGTGCAGCACTCAGTCGGTTGGGGTGCCCTAACGCAGGAGTCGACGTGTGGCACCGTCGGATGTTGGAGGTCGCTGCAGGTCGTCGCGCCATAGATCGACCTGGTCGGTCCTTGCTATCTCTGCGCCGGAGGTATTCGGAACAGAGGCGATTGCGCCAAGCTCGTGCAGGCGCTGCTTGCGATCGGCATCGGGGAGCTTGAGCAGGTTGGCCTGCCCGAGTGTCGCGAGAGCGCGCTGCTCGAGCTGTCGCTGGGCGAACTTGGCCTCGTAGCTCGCTGTGGTCTTGGTGCAGCGGAGCTTGTGTGGGCTTCCACGCCGGACGGTCTCGCAGGCTACGTCGAGGCGCTCCCTCCGGATAGTGCTCTCGACATGCTGCCGCCGCTCCTGGCGAACGCCGAGCACCCACTCGGATCGGTTCGGGGCGATGAGGAAGGCGGAGAGTTCGGAACAGAGTGCGCAGTCGCAGCTCTCTGCGGGGGATCGTGAGAGATTGGACGGCTGGCTGAGGCGGACGCGCAGCCGAGCCACGAGCTCAACCACACAGAATGCCGCCCAGGGTGCAAGCGCTTCGGCACTGGCTAATCGGTCGGCCACCCGGAGCACGGTAGGGAGTACCGTACGGTCGAAGTCGAAGTCATCGGGGCGGGCGAGAACCCGACGAAACAGCCCTGCGGACGCGGCGCCGTTCGGGATGCGCAGAGCGTACATGACAAGCTCTGCCAGGACGGAGGGATCGAACCGGTGGCGGGCCTGCCATTTGTATGCGGGCCGCGCGTCCAGCACGGCCTCGGCTGCCATCGCCACCCGATCGTGCGACGGCGCGAGCGCGAGTAGGGCTGCTGTGGCGTCGAGCTTACGCTGGCCATTCGCGAGCACGATCCGTCGCAGCTGTTCACCCGCGTCGTCGGCGTCGAGGTGCGCCAGAGACTCGCTAACGACCGTCGCAGCCTTGACGCGAGTGCCCTGCTTGGCTGGACCGATGTCGAACCAGTGGCGCCGCGCTGCGCTGTCATCGAGGCGCTCAAGCTCGCGGAAGAACCGGGTGAGCAGATCCACCTCCGTGCTTGGATGGGCCAGCTCTGCGGCGGTCGCCCGAGCGATCGCTGCGATTTGGCTGTCCCCGGCCCGTTGGCTGGCGAGTGCCTCGAGGAGAGCTTCCGCGCCCATCTGTGCGAGCACATCTACCTCGTGGGCGAGCGGCCAGGTGATCACGGCTGCGCGAAGGTAGGTACGCTCCACCGTGGCCCCTTCGTTGCCGGTGGCCTCGTGGTAGTGGAACTCGTCTGGGTCCTCCTCGTCGAGGATGCCCGGTGGGCAAAGCTCTTCGTCCCCGAAGGGCAGCGGGTGATCGCCTGTCTCGCTGGTGTCCGCCCAGCGGATCACACGTGTGCTTTCGTGTAGCTCGATGAGATCGACCTCGGACGGCTCGGGATCCGCGTCATAGTGATGCCATCGGCGTCGGTCCCAGTAGCCGCCGGTTGGGTGGAGTTGCTCTGCGCTCCAGGACTCCTCGATGTGGATCATCGCGAGGTAGGCCTCGAAGCCGAGGCGTCCGGCGGCGGTGCGCAGCGCGATCGCGCGTGCCTTGTCCTTCCCCTTGAGGGCTTCCCAGGAAAGCTCCGCGCGGGAATAGCTGTGGCTCATCACCGAGCACAGCTTCGGCGGTGTGCCCCGGGCGACCCACCGACACAGTTCAGCCTCGACTCGGTCCACATCCCGTCCTGATGGGACGGGAGGAGTCGTACCGCGAGCACGGACCAGATTGTAGACGAGGACTGCACGCACGCCTGTCGTGACGGGACGCAGCTCGTGACGGCAGTCGGAGTAGAAGGCCGCCCAGGCCACCTCGGCCCCCGACAGAGCCTGCATGGACAGTGTATGCTGCTGCTCATCGTGCTCCACAACGAGCTCGCCGCCCTGGAATGTGGAGGGTAGGGCGATGACGAGGGTTCCGAACATCCCGGGCTCTTTCTCCGAGTCACGGTGCGGGAGGAAGAAGTCACCAGGACCATAGAGAAGGAGCTTGTACAGCCGCGCCTCGACCTTGCCGGCGGTGCCCAGGCCCTCAGCGGCCAGCGCTGCGATTTCCTCGAGGGTGTCGCTCCAGTCTGGATCGAGGCGGATCCGCGTGGCCTCGATCTGGCGGCAACTTCGGACCTCGGCGTCCACCAAGGTCTCCTGGCCCCGGCCATAAGGGGCCGGATCGGAATGCTTCTGCAGGGCCGCCTTCGTCCTTGGTGTGAAGGGAAGCGAGACGTCCCCGAAGCCCAGGATATCGAGACGCGGCGGCGACCTGCGGTGGCGTCCCCCTGCGCAGAAGCTGCCTGCGTGGTTCACCGAGCAGAGGGCCTCAGCAAGCGCGGAAAAGGGCTCGGTAGGCTGTGTATCGACTGACATGGACCCTCCTCATAGGAGCATTGGTATCGCGATGACGCGGACCCGCCGACCGCGATCGGCTTAGGCGTCACGGGCTCGATATGTGAACCGGACTCCTGCGCGCCGGGCAGGCGGAGGCAGGGGACGGAAGCCTCTCGATTCCCTTTGCATAGGCGTCGGACCCTTGTGGTGAGTTCCTATGTCCACGCGGACTATGCCCACCTGGAAGGCTCATCCGACATCGGGGTGCAACCTCGTGCAGCTTCGTGCACTCTGGCAGCCACCAGAAATGAAGACGCCCACCGAGGCAAAACCAAGGTGGGCGGCTTACTTTGTCGTGGTCGGGGTGAGAGGATTCGAACCTCCGGCCCCCTGCTCCCGAAGCAGGTGCGCTACCAGACTGCGCTACACCCCGGACGTCGGGCGTTTAACCCTTCCCTCTCCCTCTGCAACACGGTCAG